>Ga0209550_10001845_pt1 | contig 20403 bp, 18 predicted proteins | sample LauGreSuBDMM15SN_2_FD_187567 | JGI IMG/M metagenome (GOLD analysis project Ga0209550, IMG submission 187567) | Freshwater lake microbial communities from Lake Michigan, USA - Su13.BD.MM15.SN (SPAdes) (version 5) | ecosystem: Environmental > Aquatic > Freshwater > Lake | place: Lake Michigan... | reverse complement strand
AAGGGCTACAACACCTGCAACTGCTGCGACGGTGATGATGGATGCGATTGTGCGAATACGGTTTAGTTTCATGTATCTATTATCGCTCATAGGCTTGTATTGGTGTTAATAAATGCTGTGAATAGTGAGAGAATTAAGGGGTGAGACAATTCCTCTCTAACTGTACGGCCGATGCCATGGCCTCTGCCGCAAAGCGCTTAATTGCGGGAGATTTAGTGGCCTTTCCAACCGAGACGGTTTACGGCCTTGGGGCAGATGCAACTAATTCAAAGGCTGTGGCAAGAATTTATTCTGTAAAGGGTCGACCTAGTGATCACCCACTCATAGTTCACATCGCATCCATGGATCGCATGAGTGATTGGGTACGTGAAATGCCCGAGTATGCTATTAAGTTAGCACGCGAATTTTGGCCAGGGCCGATGACTTTGGTTTTAAAACGAAGTGAAATAGCGCAAGATTTCATAACGGGTAATCAGGACACCGTGGGTGTGCGAGTACCTGATCATGTTGTGGCATTGGCGTTACTAGAAGCTTTTGAGAAGGTGGGTGGCAAGGGAGTGGCAGCACCGAGTGCTAATCGCTTTGGTCATGTCTCACCCACAACAGCTGCTGCTGTAATTGAAGAACTGGCAAATTACTTATCAAAAGATGATTTGGTTTTAGATGGTGGGGCGTGTGCCGTGGGAGTTGAATCAACGATTATTGATTGCACAGGTTTTTCCCCGCGAGTGCTGAGGCCCGGGGCTGTTACCACAAAAATGATTGAGAAATTAACTGACTTGAAAGTTGTTAAAAATATATCTGGAGCTGAAATCCGTGTCAGCGGTACATTAGACATTCACTACGCACCTAAGGCCAATGTAATTTTGGATGCAATCCCGAGTGAAGGTGACGGACTCATGGCTTTAATTGATATTGAAACACCCAAAAATGTGTTTAGGCTAGCTTCTCCTGTTGATAATAACGAATTTGCCAACATTCTTTACGCCACATTACGTTTGGCTGATCGACTGAAACTGAAGAATATAGTGATAATCCAACCGCACGGAAATGATTTAGCAATTGCAATACGTGACCGTTTGAAGAGAGCTGCCGCACGCGAAATCGAAAACTAAGTATTTTGTAAGTTTATTTACATCTAGATACTAGCGTAGCCGGATAAGATACTTAAAAGTCAGTCTCTAGGCGGGAGACTGGAAATTCTCTGCCACAAGTAAGAACTTGAAGCTCCATTTTGAAGGAGACCTTCTGCTCTCAATTTTAGTTATTACGTTATCAGCATAAGAAAATCTTGTGAAGAATTTGAGAACCACTAACGCCCAATAGAACTCCCCAAAGGTGGCGATTGTCGAATTCAGGAAACTTCCCCTCATACGATCAAGTTGAGACATTTTTGGCATTCTCGTTAGGGTAAGGAAAGTACGCCTTCCCCTTAAGACTTGCAAGAATCGATTCAAGCGATAAACAGGATTATGATTTAAAGTATCGAGAATGATTAGACACCCTCCAGGTTTCAACAATCTTTTAAATTCACCCCACGTCATTTCAAAATCTGCATATGAGAGCGCACCCGCTGACACTATGAAATCAAAAGAAGAATTCGGAATTGGAATCGAATCCATAGACGCACAAATAGTGTCCACTCTTCCGCCAATTCGCTCTTTCAAAACCTGTAGGGACACTTCTGAAATATCCAATGCCGTAACCCGGGCACCAGTCTTAGCAATCACACTGGTATGGCGCCCAGTCCCCGCACCAATTTCAAGAACAGTAGAACTAGAGGTAATCAATCGCACAACATTTTCATAATAAGCTAGGTAAGGCGCTTGATGCATTGTGGCAATCCCATCAACTCCGTCTTCGAAATAACCATTTAACCTAAACTGCGCCTGTAATTCTTGTGCGTATTTGTTGTACCTTATCCTTTCAGTGTCTAATTGGCTTACTGACCACTTTGAAAGGCGATTTCTTTTCATTTATTAGATCTCCCTTGATTAAAATTACGTTTTCTATTAGAAGAAAAATCGAAAACGGCTGAAACAAAGTGAACTACAAATATAGCTCATTGGAATACTTAAAATCTAAACTACCAAAGCTTTTTCATTGAGTGGACTGAATTAAGGAGGTCTTCTAGATTAATACCTACTGTTGAGGCATACCATTGCAAAGCTTCCCAGCGTGGTTGATTTTCAGCTTCAACTTTGACCAAAGCAGCTTCTCGAGAAAGTACTCCTGCACGAATTTGATGCGACCGGAATGTGTCACTCTCGGTAAATCCAGCAACTGAGTAGTACACATAATTATAAAATGCTGAAGTCCCGTCCCCAATTCTCCAGGTTGAAGACGTGTCCATTGCATTTTCCCAGCCATAGTTATTTCTTAAAGTAGCCAATATTTCTTCTTCTTCCCACGGAATATAATTAAAAAGATAGATGTAGCTGTCGGGGAGAAAGTAGCTGGACCAGAATGCAGAAATAGTGTCTGGCAAGGAAACATTTAAATAAAAAGGATTTCTTACAACCGCTTTGAGGTAATAACTCAATAATTTGATTGACTGCCAAGTTGATGTATCACGCAATACACCACGATTGCTCTTCTGCCTAATCCCAGCAAAAGCAGTTTTAAAATCTGTAGTTTCATAATAATTGCCAGCACAAAGTACGACGGATGAGAAATTTCTCTCCTTTAGTAGACTATGTGCGTATTTAAAGAATTGTTTATCCCCAGCCATTAGAAGAGGTAAAACACCGAGATCTGGCTTCCGGTGCCAAGCTTGCAGATTTAATCTTACATTTTTTAATTTAGTAGAAGTGTTGGGTGCCACAATTATATGCTCTATGCCAAGATCACCACATATTCGTGCAATATTTCTTCGTGCAAGATCCGTGACCATTCCCCAGTCATATGTATAGGCAACAACATTAAGCTTTAACACTGATTTTAGATAGTGAAGCCCAAAACAGCTATCACGTCCCCCACTGACACCAATCAGAATTGGCCGTTGATTGGAATCCTCTGTCTCTGCACTTAATGCGGAGAGGAGTTTCTCAACTCCAAGAAGCTGTGGTGGTGGAGCAGATTTACCTGAGCAATAACGGCAAATCCCTTCCTTATTTAGTTCAATTCCCGGGAAAGAGGAAGGCAGAATGCATAGAGTGCACCTAGGTAGCGATACAAACTTCGGGAGTTCGGAAATTGAAAAATCCATCAAATCCATAAATTTATAACTTATACTCCGATTTTGATTTATTGCCACTTCTCTAATTTCTTTAAAATCCAAAATATCTGGCAAATCTACACTCAGCAAATCTAAGTCAATTTCAATGAAAGTATTCGGAGTCATTTGCAAAAAATTAGTGCATACTAAAGTCTTGTGTAATGACTCAAGAGCAGTTTGAACAAACAATCGTTCTGAGCTAAATGCAACTACGCCTAATTGTGAATTGATTCCAAGGTACATTGACCCATTGTTTGTTGCAATAATGATTGAATTACGGTTACGGACGACCCCCGCAATCGTTGAATTGCCCTTCAGTTCTTTAAAGGTATTTAGAACTGAAAGGGCTGGATCCGAAGATACCCCATACTCTACAAGTAAATTTGCAATCGTATTTGAATCAAGTTCAGACTCGGGTTGATACTTGTGACGGATTTTCAATTCTGAATCATTTACTACTATTCCATTATGGAGAAGGATAATGTCTTCTTGAATCACCGGTTGGTTATTGTCCCCACGACTAGCTCGTCCATTAGTGACTAATCTACTGTGTCCAATAAGCGCGAGCGGCTGCCCCACCTTTGCTTGCTTTAGATTGATTCGGAGCTCAGCATACCGTTCATCCGATAACAAATCATTTACGTGACCTGCTCTTTTATATGTTAATATTTTGTTGTCAAAAATACCGACAACTCCTGAAGCATCAGAACCTCGGCGGAGTGTTGCAGCGAACATAGTTTCCCAAACTTGTATTATTTCTAAATTCGTTAAATTGGAGTCTTTTAAACGGACTACACCACTTATCCCACACATATGACCATACTACACTAATGTTCAACTACGACCGCTTAAAACTCTCTGACTCAAGAAATATCGAAGTGGAAACAGGAAGAGAAGAGTACCAGCATTTGCATAAGTTGAATTCGTTAGAAAGTAGTAAAATACGGAAAATACACAGACTCCGGTTATCCAAGAAAATACCAAGTACAGCGTGTAGTTGACTATCTTCGTTGTTTGGTGTGTTGAACGAAATACAAATTTTAAATTTAGAACGTAGTCGGCAAGATAAAGTATAAATAAAGAAATTGCATAAGCATGTTTTGTGCGACCATTTAGATTTTCATTAAGAAAGATGGTTGATAGTGAAACAAATATGAATCCACTCATACCCACAATCAAATATCTAATTAAAATAATCTTTTTTCCGATGGAAAGCAGTAGGAATTTCACTAATCGACCTCTCAATATTTAATTATATCCGGACCTTAATCACTCTGGCGGGAACTCCAGCCACAACGTTTAGTTCACCCACATCATGAGTTACTACAGCGCCAGCAGCAATAATTGCCCCATTCCCAATCGTGACTCCACCAAGAATTATTGCGTTACTCCCGATCCAGACGTCGTCACCTATACGTGTTGCTTTCGATAAGAGCCCTTGAGACCGAATATCCAGCTTGGTGGATGAAAAATCATGCTCGCTCGAGAGAATTGAAACCCTATGCCCTACTAAAACATTGTTACCAATTATTAAACCACCGTATCCCGATATGACTACCCCCTCATTAAGAGTCACTCTACGTCCTATTTTAATACGGTAGGGATATGTTATTGAAACCGCTTCCCCAACACGAACACGATCCCAAGAGAGAAAAAATATTTTAAGGACAAGCGACCTCAAGACGTTGCCTATTGGTACCGGTATGTATTTCACTACCCCATATATTGTGAGGAAAAAGGCATGATAGACAAGATCAAAAGTCTTAATATCTTTGCTACTCCAGGTTTTCATGAAGAGTCCTTTTGGCGGCCACAAAGATGGCGATTTGATTCCATGTCCATCCAAATTGCAAAGAAAAATGAAAGAATTGACACATTTATCGCCAGTGAAGCAAGGATCAGAGTCGTAGTTGGTGCGACACCAGCTGTGAAAAAGATGTAGAAAAAACGTATTGTTAATGGTACAGAAATAAGAACGCCATTTATAAAACTTAAAACGTAAAACAATATTAAAGGGTGAAAATCTCTCCAAAGATATTTCTGTAATACTCGCTTGAAGAAAAGTTTTATCAACAGTTTAGATATCAGAGGAATGTACTTCCAAAGTCGAATTTTTGATGTATTCGGACCATAAACGGGCCGAACTTCAATATCGCAAACCCTCATTTCTTCAATATTTAGCATATTTAGAATATGTGCGTTGTAACCATAACCAGGGGTTAACTCAGTAATTGCTATTCTCTTTAAGGCTTTCTTGGAAATAGCAGTATATCCACATTGTGGATCAATCACGTGCCAATATCCAGTGGCAAACTTAGTTAAGAATGTCAGAAGAGAATTTCCTATAAATCTATACCCGGGCATAATTTTACGAACATCCCCACGCAGAAGACGATTACCTTTAACGTAGTCAACTTCATGATTTGCGATAGGTGCTATCACAGACCAAAGATCATTAGGATCCATTTGGTTATCCCCAGCCATAACAGCAGTTACATCAGCACTTAATCGAAGACTCTCAAGGTAACCCGTTATAAGCGAATTACCAAGGCCAAGATTCTTCTTATGAGTAATTTGCGTGACACGTGGGTCAAACTTAATATATTTACTAATAATTTGTTCAGTAGCATCTGTACTACCGTCATTTACAACCACTATGTGACGGACAAATCCAGGGATTCCCGTCAAGGTATTCTTGATGTGCGTTTCCTCATTATATGCAGGAATAATCACACATATAGATCCATTGTACGTATCAATATTAATTCCCATAGCTTTTATTGGAATACCTTTCGAAAAAAGTCGACTGTACTTTTTAAACCTAAGCCAAATTCAATATCCCAAGAAATCCCGAGTTTACGAAGCGAAGAATTATCGACATCAAAATCGTGAATGTCGCCAGGGCGAGCCGCTTCATATATTATTGGGTGATTGGGTACTTCAAAAATCTCCAAGACTGTTCTTGCCAGGTGCTCTATACTAATTTTTGCCCCCGAAGCACAATTATAAGCTTGGCCAAAAGTGTCTGGGCTAATCGCAATTTGTTTGTTTATGGCAACAATGTCATTTACATAAGTGAAAGACCGAACCTGCTTTCCATCTCCAAATATTTTGATTGGTTGATTATTTAAAACATTTCTAATGAAAATAGCCACAACCCCACCCAAGTCGTTGGATTCCTGTCTTGGACCATATACGTGAAAATAACGTAAGATTGAGGTATTTAACTCACTGCTTTCATTAAAAAGCCTGACATATTTTTCGCCTGCTAGTTTTGAGACTCCGTAATACGATACCGGATTAACGACGTGATCTTCATTTGTTGGAAATTCTTTTGCTACGCCGTACACAGAGCCGGTGCTTGCATGTACAAAACGCTTTACACCTGCCTCTGACGCGGCCAACAGAAGATTCAGAGCCCCCCCTCCGTTAATCAAGAGGTCTCGTTGTGGATTTTCTCGGCAGATATTCATTTTTGAAGCTGCTTGATTAAGTACGAGGTCAATTCCTTCTAGAAAGTTACTTAGTTTCTTTCCGCCGATCGAGATATCATGATGAACATCGTCAAACATAGATCCGTAAGTACGGGCATTTTCGAGATTCTCAGTTCTTCCAGAGGAAAAGTCATCAATCGAACGAACGAAGCACCCGTCCTTGAGGAGTTGATCTACCAGGTGGCTGCCGATAAATCCTCCACCGCCCACCACCGCGACCCTAGGGTAGACTTTTGAAAGAATATCAAATTTTTCAGTAGATAACATTGACTCACCATACTCTGGCAAGCGGTAAATTAATGGAGGACACGATTTCACCATTGAAATTAGCGACAATAACTGACTGGCCGTCGAGAGTTATTCCGAAAGCGGACAGCATCTTAGATTCGTTATTATCTGTGATGAAATAGTTACATTTTTCCTTCAAAGATTCTCCATTTGAATCTAATCCATTTATGAATAAATGATTTTTGAGGTTAGAGTCATAAAACGTAGCATAAGTCCCTCGAAGCCTAGGTCCTGCATCTTCATTTGTAGCGTACCCAAGCTTGATGTCAACACAAATCAATCCGTCTAAGCTCCTGATGAGTTTTCCAAGAGTATGGAATTGTAAACTTTCCTCCTGCTTGAACTTCGAATCTGCATAACCTTTCTCAGTGTTATTACCGGTTGCAAGTAATAGTAATCCTAAGCTAACAATAGTAACAATTCTAATTCTAAAAAATTGTTTATTGACTCGTTTAGCAGGTGAACGCTTTCCCTTAGTTTTATTAGCAGCACGGTTCAACAAAACTGCTACGAAGAAAAAGCACCCTCCGAGAAAGGCTAGGTTGCTAGACTTCGCATATAACTGTCCAATTACAATCTGCCCAATAGTTGCATTCCTATTGCCCACGAGCACTGACCAACATAAACAAATTAAAGGAATAAGCGCACCCAAAAAAATGTTAGCTTTAGAGTGCTGAACCCCAAGAAACCCTCCGGCCATGATTGAGAAACTGATCAACCCAAGAGTTAATGCATCAAATGAATAATTGTGTATCAGTGACCCACCTCTTTGTGAGATCTCGTAAATCGCAAACAAGAAGATTGCTTGAGACACAGCAGCAATGGCAAATACCCGTTCACTTTGCTTTAGATAAAACACAGCCCCCAACGATCCAAGGACCCCCACTACAGCTATCGGCTCATACAGGTATTGCAAAAATTGAGGAACCCCTTTTATGTTTTGACCAGAAAATTGAGTTGAGGCCGTGCCCCCAGCAAAGTATCTATAAACCCAGCGCGAGCTAGTTTCTAGGCCGTCGATTGCGACTAAAATAACCAAAATTAGAAAAATCCCCCCGATAAATCCAAGAAGAATATTTCTTATTTTGTGAGCGTATTTTGTCCCAGAATTTTTATCGAACGCAAGTATCAAGAGCGTAACTCCAAGGGCAACTCCTTGAACTTTTGACAGTAATGCAAACGCAACTCCCGCACCACCAAATAAAAAATTTCTAAACTCTAGAAAAAAAATCAATGTTATGACTATTACTAATGTCATTAATTGAGTAGGGTAAGTATAAGTTGAAATTGAGATGTAAAACGGATTCATTAAGCTCATACCCATAAAAATTCCAGAACTGATAAAATTTATGCGCAGGGCTAGCCAGAAACCAACAATACCAATTAGAAGGGAGACAGTCACAAGGGTAGTAATTGGTCCAACCATTTCAGGTGGAATGGGCAAATTTGAAGACAAGCGCAATTGCAACCAAAGCAAAGTTCTATCTAAGAATTCAAATCCAGCCTGAGGGAAAAGTGCGGGTTGCACATATTGAAGTGGATCAGAGGGGGTTGTGAGGACAAAACTTGTTCGCCACATTTGAATCCCAAAAGAAAGTGCTCCTATAATCCCAAAAACCATTGCATTCATCAAACGACGCAAATCGTAATTTGTCTTTAAATATATGGCACTTTCTTTTAAATCATTTTGAGTCGGGTTAGAACTTCTATTTCTAGCAGTAGTACTTCTCTCTCTAATTTCTGATTTGCGTTTGGCACCATATCGCTTTTTCATAGTTATATTTCCTCTTTAAGATTTTCCTGATTTGGCAGAAGGTATAAAACTAAAGGAATAATAATCAAACCTCTCGTTAGCATTAAAGTATGAAGCGTGCCTTCCATCAGCATTTCGACGGAAAGTGCGCTGACACACAGAACGATTGGCTTACTCTTCCCTTTAGAAAAAACCTCTAGCGTCACAAAAAAAAGAAAAATCAAAAGAGTTGTGAGAAATAAACCAAGTAATCCAGCTTGTGAAATTGAATCTGCAAGTGCGCCTGCCGTTGCATTAGATTGAGTTTGTCTTGGTTGGTAAAAATGAGTGGGGATATTAAAGTATCGATCACCTATTATTCTGGCTGCAGGGTCACCACTATCAATATTGAAGAATTGTCCGATCCGCGTATCTTGCCAAAACCTAAAGGAATAATCTCGTGTGAATTCGACGTAGTGTTGCAGCATTATCGCTGGATCCATTAAGGCTCTTCTAACCGCAAGATCAATTATTCTGGATTTAGAAAAGAGCGTCTGAAATATCAGAGCACCAACAATCATCCAATTAAAACCTATAAAAAACATTGAAGATGAATTTTTAAGATTTAGTCCCTTTTGGCATAGATAAAACACCAAAATAATGAAGAAGTAACTTGCTAGTATCCATTTTTGTGCAGCACCTGCATAGACAAACAGGCCCAGTACTAGCGAAAATATGATTATTGTGTAACGTTTCAAATAAATTCCAAATAGAAAGATTAACGGAGCAATAACTCCACCCAGCCAACCAAATGCATATCCAAAGAGAGAATTTCCTGTTTCAGTGATTGATTCCATGAAATCAATTCTTCTAGCGTATACTAAATCCAATTCCGATATATTAAACGTAAATTCTCCAAGCGTCAAAATAGTTGCCACCAAAAAAAGCGATAAAAGTATTAATAAAAACGCTATTTGCATCATACTAATTCTAATGAGAGGCCTTAGCGTCAAATTTACTCTAATCAATCTTTTGCAGATACGTAACATGTAGTGAAAAAAGATTACACAGAGCAGAGCACTATAATTTGTATAACTAGTAAATCGTGAATTATTGAAAGTTAGAGTTATAAGTGGAATAGTCAAAAAAATGGCTGTGAATATTTGCAGAGTATCTAGAGGTCCTATTATTTTGGAGGGTAAACACTTTAAAACTAAAAATAAGGAAAATAATTCAATTGCAAAGGCAAATAGTAATAATTGAGAACTATAATATTCAAGACCTTGTGCACCGCTCAATGCGTATGCCTGTGCAAATTTTAAGAGCATCCAGTATATAAATGCATTCCTATATAAAGAATCTTGTAGCAAATGCTCTAAAGATTCACGGACTCTATACTGAAGAGTTGAAAAGCTAGTTTGCAAAATACCCCCGCAATAAATTTTAGAGACTTGCGATTGTCTACAACTAAATCTCGCAAGTCAACTATACACTTAGCATATGAAATTGAAGGGTCAGAAAGGATCGTTTCAATGGCATAAACCAACTCTTGGTATAATGACCATTAGCTCCGGATTAACCCAATTTATTGGATTTGGTTCGACTCTAGCCTTAGGGCATGTGTATCTTCCCAGCGATTTCGGGCAGTATTCTCTGGCTATCAGTATGGCAACTGTTCTAGCACCCGTACTTACTTTCTCAATGGAAATTTTCATAGTACCCGCGAAAGATGATCGTGAAGCACGGCTGTATGTAAGGCGTATTTTTATGGCAATGCTTCGCAATTTTGTAATTTTACTTTTTTGTGGCCTTTTATTGCAGCACATTAAAATAGCTGAAGTTGCTCAATCAATTGATATAACCATTGCAGGACTTTTGGGCCTACTTCTCGCACTACTTTATGCAACATTTTCAGTAGTAACACAAATTCTTCTTAGGGAGCAAGAGTTTAAGAAACTGGCAATTCGCAACCCTGTACAAAACTTCCTGATTGGGGCTAGTCAGATCGCATTAAGTGCTCCAATAACAAAAAACTTTGGGCTAATCTTAGGTGAGTTTTTGGGGCGAATTGTAGGGACTTCATTCTTGGCGCGACGCGCTACAAGGATTTACAGAAAATGGGATTCATTAGAAACAAAAGATGTTCCAAAACCAGTCAAGCCCTCATTAATATTTGTGAACTTTTCTTCAATCGTATTTGATCTACTTTCAGTTTCTGCTGTCATTTTTTTTAGTACGGCCTTTTTTACTAAAGGTGAAGTGGGCCAGGTTGCGATGGCGCAACGAATACTCAGTTTCCCAGTTGTTTTACTTGGGACGGTTTTTTCACAATACCTACTTGCCAAAGGCGCCGCAGAATTTCGAGTGGGTAGGCGATTGAATTCTGAGGGTTTTAATTCGATTTTAACTTTACTTTTTATAATTTCCTTTGTAATTCTTGGGGTTCTCTATTTACTTTTACCCCTTATAGTAGAAATGCTTTTGGGGAATAAATGGTTGGAGTCAATTACTATAATTCATTATTTGATTCCGGCTACACTTATTTCCTTTATTTGGAATCCTCTCAGCTCACTCTTTTATGTGTATAGAAAATGGTATGCTTTCCTTTATGTGAGTATGATTCGATTTTTATTCATACTTATAGCAGCTAGTTTTAGTAGATTTCAAGAATTGCCCTTAAGTAGGTCATTAATGATTATCACATTATTTGGCGCGATAGCACAGCTTGGCGGAATTTGGTATTTAAGGAAACTTTGTACTAATTCTTTGATAGATTGACATCAACTGTATTTTCCTAATTTGCGCTGTGTTAATCTTTCAATGAAAAACTGTGTGTTTTTAAGGGGCATATAAGCAATGTTCCAATTTTGATAATCTTCATACGCTTTAACAAAACCATTCAAATAGCCATCGAATTCAATTCTATCAATTTCAAGCTTCCGACAAATAAAATTTAAGTCGCGTTCCAATTCGCCAGACTGATACATATCCTCATCAAGCCGTCTTAGTGCAAGATCTCGGGTGAGTTGCCCACTTACAATTTCACTTGAAAAATGCGGTAGACGCTTGTCAATACTAAATTTTTGAATCAAAAAGTATTCTTGAATAAAGCGCGTAAATATAGACTCACCATGCTTACGTGGGTATCCCTGGTAGTTGATACGAATTTCTAGTTCCTTGAGTGCGTTTTTCTTAACATATTGAATGTAATTCAATGGGCGAAAAGGTTTCATTCTTTTAAAAAAAGGATACTTCACGAAATTTTCATAGAATGTTGTGGTTGGATAGCTTTTAAGGGGAATTTGGCCGTATTTACTATGAATGGCTTTTAAATTCACTGCATCCATCGCCGCCCCATGCCAAATCTTTGGGAAGATACCCTCGGTAGCCATGTTTCCCCCACTCAGTACATACTTAATTTTATTTTGAGTAGCAAATTTGTATAAACTAGAAAAGAATGCATGGTCCTGAGGTACGTCCAAGTTTGAGATCCCTGATTTGAAGTAAGATAATTGTAAGTCTTTCATTTCAGGCCAATTAATTACTGAAGTGTGAAGATCCCAGCCAGTAAATTTGAGGACGGCTTCGATATTTCGCACTGCTGGCTCTGAATTCCAACCTCCATCTACATGAACTACAAGTGGCCGGAGCCCCCAATCATGAGCCTTGAGAGCCAGGTAGGAACTATCAACCCCACCACTTAGACCTAAAATTGAGTCAAATTCTAACTTTTCCCCTTCCTCCTTAATTCTATCAAGTTTACTGTTTAGTATCAGCTTACCTGAATTATCATTAAACCAAACTTTTCCTAAACTTGATTTCATTCCAATACAGTGATTGCATCCATTTGTGCCATAAAAAGTGATTTCTGGATCAGTAGTATCCATAACGCAAACTAAACATCTCTGATATTTAGTCTCCATTTTCTTCCCCTAGTCGCATTTCAAATTCAGGATAAGTCGGATAATTTATGAGAACTCCACGGCGTGAACCGTAAAACACAAACATAGAACCCGCTGCTACTCCATCGGCTCCGGCAGTGATTGCTTGTGCTAAGTCTTGAATTGAGCCAGCGCCACCGTTGACTACCAAGGGAATGGAGGTCATCCCTCTTATGCTCTCAATGAGTTCGAGATCAAATCCAAGCATAGATCCCTCTAAATCGACCGAAGTAAGCAAAATTTCCCCGGCTCCGCTTTCTTCTATCTTTTTCATGAAGGACTGTAAGGAAGCATCTAGAAATCTCTTAGTTGCTGCATGATAAATGCGCGGCACATTGAACCTATCGCGTTTGACATCAATTGAAACTGACACACTTTGCACGCCGGTAAAGTTTGAAATTTCTAAAATTACTTTTTGGCTATCTATTGCAGCAGTTTGCAAAACAACTTTTTCAATTCCGAGAGAGAATAAATTTTTTGCATCCTCTAGGTTACGAATTCCTCCGCCATATCCAACAGGCATAAAACACTCGGAGGTGATTCTTCTAACTAATTCAAAATCTGGCCCCAAATTGTTTCGACTTCGTCCAATATCAAGGATTATTAACTCATCGGCAAATTTCTCATTAAATATTCTAACGGTATTAATTGGATCCCCAATGTAAACGGGATCTCTAAATTTACGAGTTTTAACCAAACCACCTTTATCAATTAGAAGAATTGGAATAATTCGATGCCGCAGCTTCATAAGTTTCCAAAATTTTTGAGAAGCTGCATGCCATATTTGTGACTTTTCTCTGGATGAAACTGCACCCCAAGAATATTTTGTGATTCGAATCCAGAGTCGAATTGGATATCATGAGTTGTTTTCAAAGTTGAAATTTCAGGAATATTTGTGCGTACATAGAATGAGTGTGAGAAATAAAAGAATTGATTTGGTTCATCTATGGGCAATAGTGAATTAAACTTAGTAACACTGACATCATTCCAGCCCATATGGGGAACTTTCACAACTTTCGACTCGAATCGAATGCATGTGGCATCAACTAGATTGAGTCCTGAGAGGAACCCCTCTTCGCTTCCAGACGTTAAGAGTTGCATCCCTAAACAAATTCCGAGAAGCTTTGTTTCGGGTCCTATTTCCATTAAAGCCGAGCCCCAGCCTGACTTCTTGAGTTTTTCCATTCCTGCATCAAATGATCCGACTCCTGGCAGAATTAAGTGCGTATATTCGTAAGAACTTTTTGGCTTACTGCATATTTCAACTTCAAGGCCTAGGTAACTAATCATGTTTGCGACGGACTGAAAATTACCAATTCCCGCGTCTATTACCGTGATGATTCTGCACCTCGTAACTATTTCCTGCATAAATTCGAATGGAGTGGGTATACATGCACTAGATTATACACGAATGGATAAAAACTACTCCATATTAGTGTTCTAATTCTAGTTTATTACCGGGGGGATGTCTGGTGAGCAGGAAAGTATTCGATGTTTGCCATCTAACTACGGTACACCCAGCAAACGATGTAAGGATATATTACCGTGAGTGCAAATCTATCGCTGACAAACTAAATTTGAGAGTCGTCCTGGTGGCACATGGAAAGTTACCTAGCTCAAGAAATTTATTTTGTTTGGACCTTGGTAGATTACCTAAGAGTAGATTAATTAGATTAATTCGGAGTCAATTGCTTGGGTTTCGTACCATTTGCACAATTAAAGCACCTATATGGCATTTACATGACCCAGAACTTTTACTTGTTGCGTGGTGGCTAATCTTGATTAGAAAGAAAGTGATTTGGGATGCCCATGAAGATTATTTCATGCAGTTTAGTAAACAAGTGAATTATCGGAAGTACATACCACGTTTTTTTTCAGGAGTTATAAATGTGCTTTTCATTGGCTTATTAAAAATAATTGACAGAAAATGTGACGGTGTAATCTCTGCAACACCAACTATTGCTTCAAACTATTCAAATATAAACACTGTAGTAGTTGGAAATGAAGTTCGAATTGAAGAATTCATAGATTGCAACCCGAGATTCTCTTCAAGAGATTTACTTTTTACTGGGGCAACGGATGAAACTCAGTGCTTCAAAGAAGTTGTAGATGCCGTATCTAGATTTCCAAACCTTATATTAAACGTTGCGGGAAGGCAGGTTGAAACCTCTGACTGGAAGCAAGCGAAGTTAGTATTGGGCGATCAATTGATTCACTTAGGTTGGTTATCTAGAGAAGGTTTAGCCAAAGCAATCAGCAACTCGTTTCTTGGGTTTTTAACATATGAAAACGTACAGACTAATTCCACAAACTCCCCAAATAAGCTTTTTGAATTTAGTGCCGGAGGACTGCCTTGTGTAGTGACCCCTACTAGAGCCAATGTGGTATGGGTCGCAGAATCAAACGGGGGTTATTGCATTGATGGTTTTACCTCTACAGACATAGAAAAAGGTATAAGAGCCGCGCTCGAGTCAGAATTAGATTGGACGAATAAGTCAACTCAATCTCGAGGCTGGAGTAGGTTAAAAGGGAACTGGGATTTTTCTGAAAAAATTTTAATTAGTTTCTATAATTCTTTGTAAGTATATAAAGACCCGAGGGCCCTGGAAGAAACCTTAGTAGGATGATTTAAGCTAATCCCTAGATGTTCTTTAGAATGACCAGATTTAGAAGACCAAAACACTCTATTTTGCTTGAGAATGTCTAAACAAAAATTTAACTGACTCGTAGGTTAGGATTTCGATATGAACTTTGACAGCCGAGGAACGGTTGCAATTATTGGGCAGGGATATGTTGGACTTCCACTTGCAATTGGCGCAAGTAATGCTGGTTGGAATGTTGTTGGGATAGATATATCAAAAGATAGAGTAGACAATCTAAATCTTGGATTGAGCAATGTAGTCACTGTAAAAAATAATGACCTTATAAAAGCAATCAAATCGGGTCGTTACAAAGCATCTTCAAATTTTGCAAATATCATTAAGTCAGACGTAATTGTGATCTGCCTACCTACCCCATTAAATGATGAAGGCCAACCTGATTTGAGTATTTTGCTGGAAGGTGTGTCATCTATTTCATCTTACATCAAGGATGAAGTTACAATTATTAGCGAATCCACTTCTTATCCAGGGACGCTACGAAATGAAATTATATCTAGAATTAATTCCAACCCTTTAAGTAGAGGAAAGAATGTATATTTTGCTGTTGCACCAGAGAGAGTAAATCCTGGAGATAAAGATTGGAATTTAAGAAATACGCCACGAATAGTCGCTGGAATAGATCCTATTTCTCACAAGTTCGCAGTTGAATTTTATAAATCATTTTGTGACATAATTATCGAAGCAGGTTCACCTGAAGAAGCTGAAGCCGCAAAAATCCTAGAAAATTCTTTTAGGCTTATTAATATATCTTTTATAAATGAATTTTCCAGGGTATGCAATGTTGCCAATTTAGACTCGAATAGAATAATTGATTTAGCATCTACCAAGCCTTATGGTTTTATGCCGTTTAGGCCAGGAATCGGTGCTGGAGGACACTGTATACCGATTGATCCAATCTATTACTCGTTCTGGGCTCAAAAAATGGGTGAGCGCGCTGAAATGGTCGAGACTGCAGCCAAGATAAATAGTGAGCTACCAAAACAAATTGCAGAAAAGGCGATCAGACTATTAGACCCGACTATTGCACATCCAAAAATTATGATTATAGGACTAGCCTACAAGAGTGGAACTTCGGACTTCCGTGAATCTCCATCAATTCATATTGCCGAAGAAATTACTAATCGTGGAATTGAAATAATTTGGCATGATCCCTTTGTAGCCCAGTGGGGAGACAGTAAATCTAGTAAAATTTCCACAGAGTGTGACATTATAATTTTTGCAGTTGATCAACCTGGGATTGATAAAAATGAAATAATTTCAAAAGGAAAACCTATTCTCAATTGCACCCAAGTAAAGTTTGATACCCCATTAGTTAAATCTATCTAAATTCAAAAAGCGTAAGACTTTTATGTAAACAAAAGTAAAATAAAATGTGAAAAGTTTCTGAGAACTTTCACAGATTTTATTCACTGCTTGGCAAGCAGCTCGAGATGCGTGACACAATCTCCATAAACTTTTTCAAATGAATATTTAAGTTTGTAAAGCTCTTTTGCATTTTTTGACATCTCGCAAATTTTATTCGGGGAGTCCATCAGGGGAAGAAGTGCCTCCCTTAAGGATTGTGAACCCGATACAGAATAGGTAAGACCGATATTCTCATCTTCAACTAACCTCTTAGCAAGACCAGTGATACTCGTTAATAGAGGAATTCCTTGACACATCGCATCGAAAAATTTATTTGGTATGTGAATATCAAAATCAGGCAAGTCTCTATAAGGTGCAAGCATAAATGTAGAGCTGGAGATCAGAACCTTTGCCTGTGCGCCAGTAACCCAGCCAATTAACTTAATGTTTGTATATTTTTTTGCCCTCTCCTGTAATTGATTATAGAGTGGACCAGACCCAGCGATGATAAATTCAATAGGTAAAGTCTCTGCTGCAGAAAATATTGGCTCAAAATCAAAAGCACTATTGAGAGTCCCTACAAAGATTACTCTCAGATGGGAAGAATCATAAATGCCATTTTCTTTCAGGAAGTGTTGTGCATTTTGATGCTCAACACCGGCTAATTCAGTCTCCTCTACGGTCAGATAGTTAACAATATTCATATCATTTTCTTTACGTCCTGAGACATTGACACTCCAAGTTAAGAAAGCATCAGTTACTGAACTTAAAGCAGTGACTGACTTAAATGATGATCTCATTGCCAGAAAATAAGGAGTTAGCAACAATCTGATTAGCGGACGGACAAATTTAGGACACGCTCTTAAAAAAATTTCCGGCCAAGCATCTTTTATGTCAAGCACAGAAGGTATCTTCTTTTTCTTGAGCCATCTGGCCATAACCCAAGCTGGCTCTATTGGCGGATAGCCGATAAATGTGACATCTGGGCCTGATTCCACCCGTAACATCTTATGCAAATTCCAACCTAGTTGTGCATGATCTATTAATCGTGATAAACCAAAATGGGAGGTATAACCGCGACTCTTAATGAGCCGAATCTCTAGGTGCGGAGATACCTTTATTGCTTGGCCTGTTCCTTGCCTATGTCTCTTCGAAAAATGGTCAAAATCTGAAGACCATAACACGACGTCATGCCCGCGTTCAGTCAATGCCTTTGACAAATTTATAGCACGCATTGGCCGAAGGCCGGCAGAATCAATTTGTAGCGGTTCCCCCGTTTGTAAGATCCAAACCTTCATGTGAACATTCTATTCCGTTATTCGTAAAGAACTTGGATTAGCCACGTGTTAAGTATAAATTATTAAACGATTGCTTTAGTCAAAGAATTTTGGAGTTAATCAAGATCACCAGACAAATTTTTTAGCGGGGCAATTTTTCTAGTCTTTACAATTGCGGTAGTCCCTGGTGGAGCGGTTGGGGTAAGATGTGACTTTCGAAGAGCGATAATTACTAATTCACTAGGTGCTTGACTCTTCTTTAGTAGCGTAGACGTTGCGTTTAATGCTTTTGGTCTAGATAAAATCGATAGTATCGTTATGAGGATTAATAAAAAATCGATTCGAATACTCTCAGTAGAGAGATAAAAAATACCAAGTCTACTCTTGCCGGGACGAATCAATTGATTATAAGCAATATCAGGATCAGATTGACCTGATAAAATTTCACCTTCGTCGGCAAAAACTATTGAAGCAAAATCTGTAATTCCAGGTTTTACTGAAAGTAATTTCTTTTCTTTATTAGTATATAAATCGGTTTCACGTTTCACATTTGGCCTCGGTCCTACCAGAGACATATCTCCTATTAACACGTTCCATAACTGGGTTAGTTCATCAAGTTTATACTTTCGTATGAAATGTCCAACTGGTGTTATTCGCATATCGTCATTACTTGTTGAATCTATGCCGGAGGCGTCAGCATTCTTAACCATAGAGCGGAGTTTTACCATTTTAAATGGTTTGAAATTTTTGCCAACTCGTTCTGCAACATAAAAAGGTGAATGCCAATCTTGTACCCATACTAAAAACATAACAGGCAAAGTGATTGGACTCGTTATTAATAACCCAAATAATGCCAGAAGCAAATCCATGATTCGCTTGGAGACTGGATAAATTCTCACCCAACTTACTCAGTTTCTCTGCGCATAAAATTCGTGAATTTTTTCACAAACATAATCAATATCTGCGTTTGAAACGAACATATTGATTGGGAGCATGAGGCATTTTTGGAAGAAATCTTCGGTATTTGGAAGCGATCTCAGAAAATTAACATGCCCCCATTGATGAATACCCTTTCCCCCCCATTGAATTAAAGTGCCGATACCATTTAATTTCAGATATAAGACTAAATCATCACGGTCTTCGGCTGTGAGTTCATAATTTTGGAATGTATCAAAATTCTTAGAATTCTTTGCAGGAGATTCTGGTAGATTTAATGCTTGGATTCCCTTAAGGAGCTCGTTATAACGGGTTGCGATTTCACGGCGCCTTATTATTGTTTCTTCATAGGATTTAAATCGGAAATTTAGAATCGCAGCTTGAAGATTATCTAGGCGGCTATTTCTACCCCAAGACTTGATTTCACCTTGTGTATCTCGTCCGTGGTCATGCATCTGATACATCTTTTCATATAGAGCTGAATCACTTGTGGTGATAGCCCCACCATCCCCCATAGATCCCAGAATTTTGGCTGGGTAAAAACTGAATGCCGCCGCATCACCAAAGGAGCCCGCCATTTTTCCATCAAATTTAGAACCCAATCCCTGGGCGGAATCCTCGATAACTGCAAGCTTGTGTTTTTTAGCAATTGCAGAAATTTTATCCATCGCACATGTTCTACCATTGAGATGAGTGGGCGAAATTCCCACTGTTTTACTAGTAATAGCACTTTCTACCGCAGCCGGATCAATTAAATTATCGCTGCCAATATCAACCGGCACTGGAACGCCGCCCGCAACAACAATTGCCGATGCAGTTGCCAACATGGTGTGTGAGCTGATAATCACCTCATCGCCAGGTTTTAAACCAATGGCAGTCCATGCTATTTCCAGAGCATCAGTCGCATTAGCTACACCGATTGCAAAATCCGTATGCACGTAAGTACCTAAGGCTGCTTCAAACTCAACCACATCCTTTTGCAGAATGTATGCGCCACGATTTCCGACATCTTCAATTACGGCAAGGAGCGATTCTCGATCGTCCTTAAATAAGCGCGAATATTCGAAAAATGGAACTTTCAAACTTCTCACCCCTAAACCTCTTGTTAATAGAGGACTTTAGCGTCAGATGCTGCCTTAGCAATCTTTTCAGCAGATAAACCGTTCAGATTTCTTAAGAATTTTTGACTACCCACTGTTGCTATGAATTCAGACCGAATTCCGAGCCTAATGAGTCTTATTTTTTCCACTGATTCGCTAATCACCTCGGCAAGCAACCCACCAAGTCCTCCGGATGTCACATGTTCTTCCACGGAGATCACCAGTTTTGAGGCAGATATTGAATTCATAACTATTTCATTAGATTCTGGTGTCAGATTAGTTGCAGAAACAACCCTTGCCCCAATGCCCATTTTTGACAGAATTTTGGCAGCCTCCAACACTTCTTCGAGTACTCCCCCTGCTGAAACTATACATAAATCTGGACCATCCCTCAAAACTTTCCAAGAAAGTAAG
>Ga0209550_10001844_pt1 | contig 20403 bp, 20 predicted proteins | sample LauGreSuBDMM15SN_2_FD_187567 | JGI IMG/M metagenome (GOLD analysis project Ga0209550, IMG submission 187567) | Freshwater lake microbial communities from Lake Michigan, USA - Su13.BD.MM15.SN (SPAdes) (version 5) | ecosystem: Environmental > Aquatic > Freshwater > Lake | place: Lake Michigan... | reverse complement strand
CCACGCGATGTAGTTCTCTTTGATACAGGTCATCAATCCTATGTTCACAAAATTCTTACCGGCCGCGCCGATCAATTTGATCTTCTAAGGCAGCGCGATGGAATTTCAGGGTACCCAAATCGCCGCGAAAGTGAACATGATGTCATTGAAAACTCCCATGCATCCACAGCTTTATCGTGGGCAGATGGAGTCTCTCGAGGCTTTTCACTCACAGGTCAGTCTCAACGCCATGTAGTTGCCGTTGTGGGTGATGGCGCGCTTACCGGAGGAATGTCATGGGAGGCGCTCAACAATCTTTCACCTGAGTCTGATCGAAACCTTGTCATTGTTGTCAATGACAATGAGCGTTCTTACTCGCCAACTATTGGTGGCCTTGCTACATATCTGACGACATTACGAGCGAGCAAAGAGTATGAGCGTATTTTGGGTCGAGGCAAGAGAATGCTTCACAACACCCCAGTGGTCGGAAAGTACATCTACGGAACTTTGCATGGAATGAAAAAGGGAATCAAGGACATGGTTGCCCCTCAAGGCATGTTTGAAGATCTCGGCTTTAAGTATTTAGGTCCTATTGATGGCCATGACATCGTTGCGATGGAGAAAACCTTGCAGATGGCTAAGGAGTTTGGCTCTCCCGTCATTGTTCATGCAATTACTGAAAAGGGACGTGGCTATACACCCGCCCTCGAAGATATTGCAGAGAAGTTCCACGCGGTTGGAATCGTTGATCCCGTAACAGGAAAGCCAGTAAAGGCATCGGCACCATCATGGACCAACGCTTTTTCTGAAGAGATTACTCAGATTGGTCGCGAGAATTCAAGGGTTGTGGCAATAACCGCTGCGATGCTTGGACCAACCGGCCTAGACAAGTTCTCACAGAGTTTCCCAGAGCGAACAATCGATGTTGGTATTGCAGAACAGCACGCGGTTACAAGCGCAGCTGGTTTGGCGTATGCAGGAATGCACCCAGTGATTGCGATTTACTCAACATTTCTAAATCGTGCCTTTGATCAATTACTTCTTGATGTCGCATTGCACAATGCAGGTGTCACATTTGTCTTAGACCGTGCTGGAATAACTGGCGATGATGGTCCATCGCACCACGGAATCTGGGATTTAGCGTTAACTGGAATCGTTCCAAACATGCGCGTTGGTGCTCCACGTGATGGTGCACGTTTGAAGGAGATCTTGCGTGGGTGCGTGGAGATAACTAATGCTCCATCAATGGTTCGATTCCCAAAGGGCGCAGTACCCGCTGACATTCCAGCTCTGGAACGGGTATCAGGTGTTGATGTATTGCATCGTGGCGCTTCAAAGAAGGTTTTGCTGATTAGCGTTGGAGCGATGGCGGGAATGGCTCTAGAGGTCGCCCAGCTTGCTCAAGCGCAAGGAATTGAAATCACCGTAGTAGATCCTGTGTGGGTTAAGCCAATCTCCCCAGCAGTGATCGCTCTGTGCGCCGATTATGAAACGGTAGTTGTTGTAGAGGATGGAATTAAGCATGCAGGTATCGCTAGTGCGATCTCTGAAACTTTGAGAGAGGCAGGAAGTAATTGTTCCCTGCACTCAATCGGTGTTCCTCTTGAGTTTATTGAGCACTCAAAGCGCAATGAGATTCTTGATGATCTAGAAATCACCCCTGCTGCAATAGTGCAGCAGATTGCAGGGTGGGTTTCCTAGGCTTAAGAACTCCAACGATCTAAGGAAGAGATGCAACTCCCTTGTCATGGAAGCGCTTTCCAGTAACTGATTCGCTGATTCCTTCACGATCCAAGTACGGCAAGATTCCACCCAAGTGCATTGGCCATCCAGCGCCCATCAACATACAGAGATCAATCTCAGCAGGTGTTGTTACAACGCCTTCATCGAGCATCATGCGAGCCTCCTCGGCCAACGCCTTCAGTGCGCGTGCACGTACCTGTTCAGCGGTAGATGGAGTTGTTCCCTTCTCTACCAGGGCAAGAGCTGCTGGATTTGCGGAGACAGATCCATCCTCTCCCTTGATGTAGAAGTTGCGAACCCCTTCCTTCACCATGCGCTGCATCGTTGGAGAGATTCTGTAACGAGGGCCGAGGTTGTTGTGCAAAGTTTCTGACACATGCAGAGCAACTCCAGGACCCACAAGATCCAATAGCTGGAATGGTGACATTGGGAAACCGATCTCCATCATCGCAGAGTCAGCAACGGCTGGAGAAGTTCCCTCATCAACCGCATCGGTGACCTCGCCCATGAAGCGTGTGAGCAAACGGTTCACAACAAAGCCAGGCGCATCCTTACAGATAATCATTGTCTTCTTAAGCTCTTTTCCAACAGCAATTGCTGTTGCAGTGGTTGCATCATCAGTTGTTGATGTACGAGCAACCTCGAGCAATGGCATTACCGCAACTGGATTAAAGAAGTGGAAGCCAACTACGCGCTCTGGATTCTTAAGTCCTTCAGTCATTCGCTCGACCGATAGGGAAGAGGTGTTAGTTGCAAGAACGCACTCTGGAGAGACGATGCTCTCTAGCTTCTTGAATAGCTCCTGCTTGAGTGAAAGCTCCTCAAAGATCGCTTCAATAATGAAGTCGCAGCCAGCAAAGACTGTTTGATCAGCAGAGCCTGAAACTAGAGCGGAAAGACGTGCCGCAGATTCTGGGCTCATTCTCTTCTTCTCAACCTGCTTGGCAAGCTCATTTCTCACCCAGGCAACGCCCTTATCGGCACGTGCCTGATCAATATCTGTCATTACGACAGGACATTTGAGATTGCGAACTAAGAGCAGCGCTAACTGTGATGCCATCAAACCTGCACCGACAACACCAACCTTGGCTACCTTGCGAGCAAGTGCAGGCTTTGGTGCACCCTCAACCTTCTTGCGCTTTTTCTGAATCAAATTAAATGCATAGAGAGATGCACGAAGTGGATCGGACATTGTTAAATCAGCAAGGACTTGATCCTCCGCATCAAAACCTTCTCCTAATGTGTTGGTTCGTGCCGCAGCAATGAGCTCCAACGCCTTCATAGGGGAGGCGATTTCCGCGCCACCATACTTCTTGAGTGCAGCTGCCTTACCTGTAGCTAGGGCGCTTTCCCAAGCAGGATCATTACTGTAATCAGCGCGTTCAATCTTTGTTGTGCCGTTGAGAACGCCTACCGCAAAACCTATTGAACGCTCTAGGAAATCAGCTGGCTCAAACATTGCATCAACAACACCAAGCTTCAAAGCATCCTTGGCCTTCATCATGGTGTTGTTGTTAAGAGCGTTGAGCATAATCACCTGAACAGCGCGCTCTGGGCCAATTAACTTAGGCAGAATTGTTGCGCCACCCCATCCTGGAACAAGTCCTAGGAATACTTCAGGCAAAGCGGTAAATGCTGTTGTTGCAACTGTGCGGTAGTGGCAGTGAAGACCAACCTCTAGACCGCCACCAAGAGCTAAGCCATTGATAAATGCAAAGGTTGGAATTGAGCTTTCGCCTAAACGACGAAACACATCATGACCAAGCTTGCCGATCGCTAGTGATTGCTTGCGATCATTTAAGAATGAGAGAGCTGAAAGATCAGCACCGGCTGCAAAGATAAATGGCTTACCGGTAATTGCAATCGCTGCAGGCTTGCGAGCGATGGCATCGGTAATTGCTGCATCAAGGGCTGTAACAGATTGTGGACCGAAGGTGTTTGGACGGTTGTGATCATGGCCATTATCTAAAGTAATTAACGCCATAGAACCCTTGCCACCAAAGGCTGCAAGATCAATCTCGCGGACTAATGCATTGGTAACTACTTCTTCAGGTGCTCCTGCTGGAAGAGTGATATCTGCGCTCATAATTACTTTGCTCCCTTGAAGTGTGGGTTTTCCCAAATAACTGTTCCGCCCATGCCTAGACCGATACACATCGTTGTAATTCCATAACGAACCTCTGGTTGTGCTTCAAAGGTGCGGGCAAGATTAAGTAGTAAACGCACTCCTGATGAAGCAAGTGGGTGACCTACAGCGATCGCACCACCATATGGATTAACACGTGCATCATCATCTGCGATTCCGAAGTGATCTAAGAATGCAATTACCTGCACTGCAAAGGCCTCGTTGATCTCAAAGGCTCCGATATCTTCAATCTTCAAGCCCGCTTGCTTCAGAGCCTTAATTGTTGAAGGTACCGGTCCATAGCCCATGATTTCTGGCTCAACACCGGCAAATGCAAAGGTGACCATCTTTGCCTTAATTGTTAAACCAAGTTCCAGCGCCTTCTCTTCACTAGCAAGAATTGCAGCTGTTGCTCCATCATTGAGGCCAGAAGAGTTTCCTGGAGTTACACGCCCTGATGGACGAAATGGTGTCTTTAATCCTGCAAGACCCTCCATTGTTGTTTGAGGACGTGGTGCCTCATCAACTGTTGCAACGGTCCAGCCAAGTTCAGCGTTACGTGCTGCGGTTGGAATTAAATCTCGTTGAATCTTTCCATCGGCATATGCCTGCGCAGTTTTCACCTGCGAGTTCATGGCGTAGCGATCGGCGCGTTCCTTAGTTAACTGAGGAAAACGATCATGCAAACGCTCAGCGGTCGCACCCATTGCAAGTGCATCTTGTTCAACGATCCGTTCTGCAAGGTAGCGAGGATTTGGATCCATACCTTCGCCCATTGGATGGTTACCCATATGTTCAACACCACCGGCGATTGCAATCTCATTGGCTCCCATTGCAATTGCACCTGCAATTGTTGTTACAGCGGTTAGCGCACCTGCGCACCAGCGATCGATGGAGTAACCAGGAACTGTGTTTGGTAAACCTGATAGCAAAGCTGCGCTTCGTCCAATGTTCATTCCTTGATCACCTGTTTGTGTTGCAGCTGCAATAGCTACATCCTCAATTGATGCCGGATCAATCTTTGGATTACGTTCGAGAAGTCCACGGATTGCGCGAACCATCAAATCATCGGCGCGAGTACCGGCGTACATTCCGCCAGCCTTTCCAAATGGTGTACGGACTGCATCAACGAGAACAACTGTGCGTGACATGGAACATCCTTTATCTAGGTTGGGCTTTATCCAGGTATGGATGACATGTTACTCGTCAGTAAGGATTTAGGACAGAACCTATTTACCCTTGATCTTCAGGCTCGGCACCCTCTTCGGCGGGGATAACGAGTGGTTCACGCTCTAAGAGTGCTGCCGCCACCGCCGGGGCTACTAAATCAATCTGCCACTGACGCGCCCCAAGTTCGGCCAGTGATTTCTCGACCTCTGAAATGGACAAGGTGGTTGTTGCTCCAACAGGCGGTTTCCAACAGATGCGTCGAACATATTCAGGGGTGATGAGGTTTTCAACTGGGATCTCATTCTCCTGCGCAATTAACTCAATCGCGGCTCGTGCATGAGACAGCGGAGCAAACTTCTCGGGAAACTTATCTCGCCACAACTTTATTGGAGGCAAAGTATCTGCATTTGTTCGCATCGCTGGCCACTGATCTTCGGGGGTAGCAACGGCAGCTGCAATTGAGTCAAGCCACAACTGAAGATTTTCCATCCAACGAGCTCGCAACCCAAGAGGTCGCAAACACTTTTCAAACTCTCTTTTATTTGTCGGAGCCGAGATCGCAAGCTCAACTATCGCTGAATCGTTAAGCAGTTTCCCTGGAGCAATATCTTGCCGAGAGGCTACAGAGTCGCGTGCGATCCAGAGGGATTTAATAATCGCCAATTGATCACGTCTTTTAATCTTGTGCATTCCAGATGTTCTGCGCCATGGATCAACTCGGGGAGGTGCAGGTGGTGCCATCAAGATCGATGCAAACTCCTGAGTAGCCCAAGGAAGTTTTTTTGCTTTCTCCAAAATTGAATTCATTGAGTCGCGCAGCTCAACAAGTAGTTCTACATCGAGGGCGGCATAGGTAAGCCACTCTTTCGGTAATGGCCGAGCTGACCAATCTGCGGCGCTGTGCTCTTTAGCAAGAGTCACTCCCATTAAAGATTCAAGAAGTGGGCCTAATCCAACTCGTGGCAAACCAGCGATTCTTCCTGCTAATTCAGTGTCAAAAAGCTTCACTGGATTAATGCCGAGTTCGCGCAAGCAGGGGAGATCTTGAGTACTTGCATGAAGAATTACCTCATCGGTATTGAGCAAATTATTGAGTTCAACAAAAAGTGCATGTCCTGGCCCAAATGGAATCGGGTCAATGAGATGGAGGCCGCCTTTGTTTCTTTTGATCTGAATTAAATAAGCCCGTGCGCTATATCTAAAGCCAGATGCTCGTTCAGCATCGACTGCAAATGGCCCGGTTCCCTGAGAGAGAAGATGTAAGGCATTTCGAAAAGCTTCTTCAGTATCGATGACATTAGGTGTGCCATCAGCTGGTTCTAGTAAGGGAACAGCAACAACTTCTTCGCTCATGATTAACGCCTGCGCGATGATGAAATAGATGACACACCTTCGGGAACAGGTGGCAAACCAGCTACCTCAGAAATCAAATTGCACCAGCTAACGATGTGATTAATGATCTCCTTGGGATCCTCAACAACAGGTGTCCATGATGCACGGATTTCAATTTCAGCCTCATTATTTCGTGGTGATAATTTCCCAAAAGAGGCGCTCGTTACACGGGTAACTGTTCCGCTAGGAGAGTTGTACTTACATTGATTGATATCGAGTGATTCCAAAAACCAACTCCAACCAACCTCCGGAAGCAATGGATCCTCCTGCATGATGGGATCAACATCTGCACTTACAAAGGTAACGCAGCGAAACTCGCCATCCCATGTTGCCTGTCCACCTGGCTCATGCAAAAGTACAAAACGTCCATTTGCGATCTCATCCTCTTGCTCTCCAATAAGTCCATTAGATGCATCGGCCGAGAAGGCAAAAGAGTATGTTGCTAACTTTTGCGGGGCGGGGACCTCGGTGAGTGTTAATTCAGCTCTTGGTGTTACGGTGCGAAGATGATCGATTAAACGCTCAAATCCATTCGCATCCACCTGCTAAGAATAAAGATGGCAGTGCACTTTTCTTGGGAGGCGGGGCGGTAACCTTGGCTCTATGGCATCACTATTGGCACTTCTATCAAGTGCGCTGTGGGGATCAGCTGACTTCTTTGCAGGTCGCCTTAGTAAAAAGCATCACCCATTTGCAGTTTTAGGTTTTTCTCAGGTGATAGGTCTAGCCGTAGGGTTGTTAATAGTTCTTGTTTCAAGGGATTGGTATGGACAAGCTCTTGGATGGGATGGATATCTTCTCTCAGGTGCACTGGCAGGTTTGTTTGGTTACATCGGCTTAGCGTGTTTGTATGAAGGTCTCTCAACAGGACGCATGGGAGTTGTCGCACCGATTAGTTCAATGAGCGCTGTAATTCCATTGGTGTATGCAATCGTGACCGGCGACAAACTATCCCTGATTGCATCGATGGGAATTGTTATCGCATTAGTGGGTGTCTTTTGTGCCAGTGGGCCAGAACTTTCAAACGGTCTACCAATCAAACCCTTACTTTTGGCGCTAGGTGCTGCAGCAGGATTTGGAATGTCGCTTACCTTTATGTCCATTGGATCGCAAGAAAGTGCATTGCTGACCATGGTCTCGATGCGTGGGGCAACATTTTTTGTCACTATCTCACTTGCACTCAAGTTTAGAACTACCGGTAAGTTTTCAAAGAAAGATTTACCGATATTGATCTTTATCGGAGCAGCGGATTTTCTTGCCAATCTCTTGCTCGGTGTTGCAACTACTAAGGGATTAGTGTCCGTTGCAATGGTATTTGGATCCCTGTATCCAATTGCGACCGCGCTTTTAGCTTTCAAGTTCTTGAACGAGAGATTGCATAAAGTGCAATACGTTGGAATTGCTTTAGCGGTTACTGGTGTTTCCTTAATCTCAGCCTTCTAGTTATGGGCTGAGTAGAAAACTGTTCCTGCCTCTTCACGCTTACTCACTTGAGCAAAGTGTGACAACAACTCTGTGATATCTACTGTGTCTTCTCCACCTGTTGCTGGTGTAACGCTGAGCTCGAGCTGGTCTATCAACTTCAAAGAGATCAACTCGTTAATCATGGAGATTCCGCCTTCAATCAAGATTTTCTCCCCAAAAAGAGTGCGCGCTTTTTCAACCGCTTTAGCAGGGGAGCAGTTCCAAAATAGCGCCAAGTGATTTCCCTGCACCGGGTTTACCAATGATCGCGAGATGACAACCAGCGGAACGGGCGTTCGGTTATAGGGCTCCTGTCGGGCGGTATTGCCACCCACGATGATGACATCTACCTCTCGGCGTCGCTGCAGGAAGGCTTTGCGATCTTCAGGAGAGCTAATGCCCGCCGATCGGCTTTCTTTAGATGTCGAGCCATCACTTCCAACGACCAATGTTGCAACGACGCTCACATGTACAAGTATCACTTACCGCTGTAAAAAGTTGTCAGTGGCTCTCTGTACATTTCTTCACATGATCATTGATTGTTCAACCTGCACCATGGCCGCTATCGCGTGTGATACCTGCGTGGTCTCTTTCTTCCTCGACAACACCTCACAGATCAGCGATGAAACGGTGGGTGCTCTCTCTGTGTTGGCTGAGAGCGGATTGACTCCACCACTTCAATTCAACGCTCGCGGAGCGTAAGCAGGGGAAAATTCACAGCCAAATTAGCCTGCTTGAGGTTGAGAGGTGGGTATAGGCGCGGTTAGCCTTGCCTTTATGTCTTTCTGGCTGCGCACTCTGACCGCACTTGCGGTCGCTGCTGGGGTTTTAGCACCCATTGCAGCCACCGCTGCGCCGACCTTGGCGCAGGTTCAGGCAAAGGTTCGTCAATTGGAGGAGGATGCAACCGCCGCCGCCGAAGGTGCTCAAGAGGCAAAGGTGAAGTTGGCGGCGCTGACTAAGACCCTTAATGGAATTAAAGCCAAGGCGGAGATCCAAGGACAGACCGTCAACTCTCTTCAAAAATCTTTGGGAAGTATCGCGGTCGAGCAGTACAAATCTGGTGGCTTCGGCCAAAGCTTTGAGCTTCTCTTCTCTAGCGATCCATCCCTGTATCTATCCTCTGCAGGGGCTTTGGATGCAATTACCCGTCGCAAATCTGCGCAGCTACGTAAGTTTGAAACTGCGCAGCAACGTTTGAATGCAACCACATTAACTGTCAATGACAAGATGGCCTTAGTTGCCGCCGCCCAGAAAAAGTTAGCGGCGCAATCTGCTCTTGCGATGAAGAAATTAGAGGAAGCGGAAAAACTCCTCTCCAAACTCAGTAAGGCGGAGCGAGAGCGGTTGGCACGATTGGCTGAGGATGAAGAAAACGCTGATCAAGCCTCTTCCTTGAAAGCTGCGCAGAGCGCAAGTGGTGTTTCAGGTCGCGCAGGAACTGCACTGAAGTATGCGCTGAAACAGATTGGTGATCGATATGTCTTTGGCGCAGCTGGCATGGTCACATGGGATTGTTCAGGATTAACGATGCGTGCATATCAATCTGCAGGTGTTTCCTTGCCGCACTCATCAGCTGCACAATCACGACTTGGTAAAAAGGTTTCCTTAAACTCATTAAAGCCTGGTGATCTCTTGTTCTACGGTCGACCTGTTTCCCATGTAGGGATTTATATGGGTGGAGGAAAGATGGTCCATGCTCCACGCTCTGGGTCACGTGTAAAGGTTGCATCAAGTGGTTCATTGGGAAGAAAGCCGTTGGTAGGAGCTCGTCGTTTCTAATCCAATTCTCTTTGTCACCAATGATTTTGGTCCACGTGCAGGTGGTATTGAAACCTTCATTATCGGTTTGATTGAACGCAGAGCATTTGGTTCAACAATCATCTACACCTCTGCCCAAGATGGCTCCGAAGAGTATGACAAACAATGGTTAGAAAAGTTTGGTGTCATTGTCATCCGAGATCGAGCAAAAATTTTGCTTCCAACACCACGGGTTGCATTTAGCCTAGCCCGAGTCGTAAAGGAACATTCAATATCTGTGGCGGCTTTTGGCGCTGCTGCGCCCTTGGGATTGCTATCGGCTTCACTCAAAAGAGCTGGGGTTAAGAAAACTGTAGCCCTGACCCATGGACATGAAGTGTGGTGGGCCAAGGTATTTCCCTTCAACCTTGCTATGCGGCGGATTGGTTCAACTGTAGATTCACTAACCTACTTGGGAGAGTTCACGCAGAAAGCGATTTCACAAGCACTCTCTAAGAAAGCTGCTGAGCAGATGGTGAAGATCGCGCCAGGAATAGATGTGGAGCACTTTTCTCCCCAAGACTCTTCAGCGCTGCGAAGAGAGTTAGGAATAGATAATAAAAAGGTCATTGTCTCCGTTGGACGTCTAGTTCACCGCAAAGGACAAGATCATTTGATTGAGTCAATGCCGGAAATTTTAAAGAAGGTACCTGATGCTCATCTCTTGATGGTTGGTCAGGGACCCTACCTAGAGCATCTGGCTAAATTGGTTGCGATACATAAAGTTGAAAATCATGTTTCATTTATTGGCAGAATCCAGTATGCAGAGTTGCCGCGCTTCATTTGTGCCGGAGATGTATTTGCAATGCCTTCTCGCTCCCGTTTAGCAGGACTTGAGGTCGAGGGTTTGGGAATTGTGTATCTGGAAGCAAGTGCATGTGGCTTGCCTGTAGTGGCAGGTGACTCTGGGGGAGCACCAGATGCTGTTGTACAAGGTGTCACAGGCTTAGTCGTAGATGGAACAAATAATGCACAGATCGCTTCTTCGATTATTTCTCTGCTCAATGATCCTCAGAAATCTCAGGCCATGGGCGCCGCAGGTCGCCAATGGATTATTGACAATTGGCGCTGGGAGATTTGGTCAACACGTTTTAATCTCTTGTTAGAGCAGTAAACCTCTTTCTCGAGCAACTTTAATCGCAGTTGTCCTGTTAGTGGCTCCCAATTTTCGAAGAGTAGATGAGATGTGAGTCTTCACCGTTGAAATACTCAAAAACAAAGTTTCAGATATCTGTTGATTACTCGAACCGCCTGCCATTAGGTATAGAACATCAAACTCTCGTGGCGTTAGATCAATTACATGATCAGCTGCATCATGCATTTGGCTAGTAAATGCGTGGGGATTCTTGAGAGCAAAGTTAACCGCTGAAAGGATTTCATCGATCGGCTGGGTCTTTGAAAGGTATGAGTTAGCACCACTGGCTCGAGCCATCTGTGCAAAGCGAGAAGGCTCATTGAGAGACAAAACAAGAATCGCAGTAGTTGAAGATATTGAGCGCACCCACTTAACAATCTCAAAGCCAGATCCATCGGGGAGATTAAGGTCCACGATGATCGCTTCTGGGCTAAAGACCGCAATCTTGGATCGAGCCTCTTTCACTGAGCCTGCGGAATCTATGTTTTCAAATCCGAAGCTCCGCAATGCAGCAATGAGACCTTGCCGAACAACATCATGGTCATCTACAACTAAAAGTCTTGTCATCACCGATCCAAAGGAATAGTTACCCCAATCTTTGTTCCTTGTGATGATGAATCAATACGGATCTCCCCATTGATTTTTGCAACTCTTTCTTGTAAACCCACAACTCCAAAGGAGCCTTCTTTAGGGCTTACGCCACCAACGCCATTGTCTGCAATCTCGATACTCATCGAGGAAGCACCTGAGTGCTTTTCGATATTTCGCATGATCTCTTGAACTACTCGAAGCAGCTCATACATCGTGTCTATCTCTTCACCGGTATCACTCAGAGGCTCTGCACTTCGTAACTGGTGCATTTGAGCTCGAACCTTCTCAATAAGCTCTGTTGTAGTAAAGCGAATCGCACGAAGAGCGTTCTTGACCTCAGCTTCTTGGCTTAGTGAAATTGCCTGATCAATGGAAAAGCCCAGGACCACGAGGTCCTGGGCAATCCCATCATGTAACTCTTGTGCGAGGGTTACTCGCTCATTGTTCATTTTGTAAACAATGCTTCAATTTCTTTAGCGAACTCCTTCGCAACAACATGTCGCTTAACCGAAAGCTTTGCAGTTAAGTGCCCACCAGCGATTGTGAAATCTGTTGGCAGTAATGTGAATTTACGAATTGATTCAGCCTTACTTACAGCCTTGTTCGCATCATCAACAGCTGTCTGGATCACGGCGATGAGATCTGGATCATTCACCAAATCTGCAATCGATGCGCCATCCTTCTTGTTGTTTGCAACCCAGAGCTTGAGAGCGTCTGGATCAACGGTGACCAGCGCAGCGATAAATGGTTGATTGTCTCCAACAACCACGCACTGGCTAACCAAAGGATGAGCACGCAAGCGGTCTTCTAGAACTGCAGGTGCAACATTCTTTCCACCAGCGGTAACAATGAGCTCCTTCTTACGTCCAACGATATAAAGGAAGCCATCATCATCAAGTTTTCCAAGATCGCCAGATTTGAACCAACGCTCTGAATCAAATACCTCATCATTTGCAGCTTGGTTCTGCCAGTAGCCATCCATAACGATAGGTCCGCGGATCAAGACCTCACCATCTTCTGCAATCTTGATTGATGTACCTGGAATTGGTCGACCTACAGAACCAACGCGGTGAGCACCATGCAAGTTGAGAGTTGCACCAGCGGTAGTTTCTGTTAAACCGTAACCTTCAAGAACTGAGATACCAATTCCGCGATAGAAGTGGCCGAGACGAACTCCAAGTGGTGCACCGCCTGAGATAGCGGCTTCAACACGTCCACCCATTCCGGCGCGGATCTTGCTATAGACCAACTTGTCGAAGAGGCCATGCTTTAACTTCAGAACTGGTGACATGTGCTTCTTATCAAGTGCTTCTGAGTAAGCGATAGCGGTATCTGCCGCCTTGCGGAAGATCTTCCCCTTACCTGCAGCCTCTGCCTTCGCCTCCGCACCGTTGTAAATCTTTTCAAAGATGCGTGGAACAGCCAGCACGAATGTTGGCTTAAATGTTCCAAGGTCAATTGGTAAACGACCAACAGGATCGCTGCAATGAGCTAGGTGAAGACCCGCTGTAATTGCACCGATTTGAACCATACGTCCAAATACGTGTGCCACTGGAAGGAATAGAAGTGTTGACCCTCCTGGCTTAAGGAATAACTCACTTGCACCTTGTACAACATTTCCACACTCAGCCAGGAAGTTGCTGTGTGATAGCTGCACTCCCTTTGGCTTTCCAGTTGTTCCAGATGTGTAAATCAGAGTAGCCAGCGATGCTGGAGTGAGCGCTTCACGACGACGATCAATCTCATCATCCCCAATGTGCTTTCCTGCTTCACGCAAAACTGTAAGTACATCATCGGTCATCGTCCACAAATTGCGAGTGTGAGATGGCTGCACTGTCTTTACTAGATCAGCTAAGGCAGGAGTTTCAACAATGATTGCTACTGAGTGAGAATCGTTAAGAATCCAATCAATCTGTTCTGCAGATGATGTGTCGTAGATTGGAACAACAACAGCGCCAGCAAACCAGGTTGCAAAATCTAAAATCGTCCATTCATATCGGGTACGAGCCATGATGGCTACTCGATCTCCGATTTGAACTCCTGAAGCGATAAGACCCTTTGCGGTCGCACGGATCTCTTCATCAACTTCACGAGCGGTGACAGGTTGCCATCCATCGCCGAGTGGGCGGGACATGATGACGCGCTCTGGTTCAAACCAGGCACGTTCAGCGATTAGATTTGTGAGATTCCCGGCGGTTGCGGCGGGAACGAGGGGCGGGATTGAGATTTCATTCATGGGCGAACGCTAGCGCGGAGGCGAACAAAAGGGGAAGAGGGTAGCCTTGCGCCATGACAGATCTCAGCAAATCGTTAATATCCATCGACGCTCCGATTGAAGCGGTTCAAAAGGCGCTCTTCGAGTTAGACAAGTATCCAGAGTGGTCTTCGCAGATCAAGAGCGCTGAAGCCTTGGCCCATGATGATCAGGGACGCATCACAAAGGTAAAGATGAGCATCGATGCCGGAATGATGAAGGATCGTCCAACTCTTGATTACGACTGGAGTCAGGCCCCCAACAAGCTCTCCTTCTCTCTCGATGAAGCAGATCTACTGACCGGTATGGATGGTGTTTACACAATCACCAGCGTTGATGCCGACACAACTGAGGTCACCTATGAACTCGGCGTCTCATTGGCAATGGCGGTTCCAGCGATGATGCGTCAAAAGGCGGAGAAGGCAACTATCGATGCCGCTCTTGCTCAACTCAAGTCACATCTAGAAGCATAAATTTTTTCATGGGCAACACGATCGGTATCGATGTTGGAGGCACCAAGGTTCTTGGTGGTGTGGTTGATGAGAATGGAAAGATTCTTGCAACCGCACGTAAGGAAACTCCACGTCAAGGTGGTACTGAACTAACCCGCACAATTGCCGATACAGCTAAAGAGTTAATGGCCAAGTTTGAGGTTACCTCTGTTGGCGTCTCTGCAGCTGGGTTTGTTTCCTCTGATCGAAAGACAATGCTTGCTACTCCCAACATCGCCGATTGGAATGGCGTTGATCTAGATGCGGAGTTAACCGCTCACATTGGTTTGCCCGTTGTAATTGAAAATGATGCAAACGCTGCAGCGTGGGGCGAGGCAAAGTTTGGTGCAGGTCGCAATCAAAACCACATGATGATGCTCACCGTTGGAACTGGAATTGGTGGCGGAATCGTTGTTAATGGTGCTTTGTATCGTGGTGCTTTTGGAATCGCTGCAGAGTTTGGTCATCTGCGAGTAGTTCCCGATGGACACTTGTGTGGTTGTGGTGCACGCGGTTGTTTTGAACAGTACGCATCTGGAAATGCACTTCTGCGTCATGCGCGTGAGGCGATCAACGCTAGCCCTGAAATAGCTCGCAACTTACTCTCACGCGGAGATGGAACGGTTGCAGGAGTTACCGGACAAGCAATCACGGATGCAGCTCGTGATGGAGATCCAGTAGCACTTGCTGCCTTTAATACAACAGGTCAATGGCTAGGGGCTGGAATTGCATCATTATCTGTTCTTTTAGATCCAGCATGTGTAGTAATCGGAGGGGGAGTAATCGATGCTGGTGAAATACTGTTGAAGCCAACCCGTGAAGCACTTGAAAGAACTATGCCCTTTGCAGGAAAGCATCCTTATCCTGAATTAATCGCTGCAGAGTTAGGCAATGAGGCTGGTTTAGTTGGTGTTGCAGATTTAGCTAGAGCTTAAGATTCAAAAGGGTATTTCAACCCAATCTGCTTTCGCACGGTATCCATTGTTTTCATAATATCTACAGTGTCCTTCCAGGTAAGAATCTCAGACTCTAACCTTCCCATTGTGACTAGCTGCTTAAAATGCTCCGCCTGTTCACGTAATCCATGACCGGTGTATGCACTTGGATATTCAGTTACTGAACCATCATTGAGGATCACACGCATATTAGCTGGGTTGTAAAAAGTTCGATCGATTTCTAGCCACCCATGTAATCCAGCGACAATAGCTCTACACGGTGTTTGTTCAATCATGGTTGTGGTCAGCACCGCTTGCGCCCCATTGTTGTAAGTAAAGATCATCGATGTCTGCGCATCAACGCCTTTATCAGTCATTACCGCTGAAGCTGTTATTGAAGTGGGGTTACCCAAAATCATGTGCGCAAAGGAGATCGGATAGATCCCTAAATCTAAAAGTGCACCGCCCGCTAACTCTGGCTCAACTAAGCGCGCAATCTTTTGATCGGCAAGTCTTTGTCCATGATCTGCATGAATCGAAAGAATAGGACCCAGCACTCCAGATTCAATTATCTCGCGCACCTTTGCGTAATGAGGCAAAAAGCGCGCCCACATCGCTTCCATAAGTGCAACCTTGTTTGTAGAGGCAGCATCGATCATGGCTTGGGCCTCAACGGCATTTACGGAAAAGGGTTTTTCACATAAAACAGGTTTCCCAGCGTTGAGTGCGAGAACCACATTGTCACGGTGAGCCGGATGCGGTGTTGCTACATAAATTGCATCGATTGATGCATCAGCTACTAACTCTTCATAACTTCCGTAGGCAACTCCACCAAAAGTTGATGCAAAGTTTTGTGCATTACTTAAGGAGCGAGAACCAACAGCACCAATACTGTGACCTTCAAGGTGTGTTAAATCTTTTGCAAATGCTTGAGCGATTCCGCCCGGTCCTAAAATTCCCCATGAAAAATTACTCATAACGCGGCACCATCATCATCGCGGTGATTGCGGTTAAACCACGCTTTGATTGCATGACGCGCAGATTCAATAAAGCCCTTCGGCGATTGCCGTGCGGGGTCTGGTTGCGCAAAACCTTCATTATCAATGCGATCTAGATCATCGAGATAGGTAGTGGGAGTTGATTGGTCCAGATTTAAGCCAGATACGATCGACTCAAACTCTGAGCGGATGAGCTCCTCTTCATCGAAGCCATCTGACTCTTTTCTCTCATTACCCACCCTCAGATAGTGTCATAGTCGTCAATAGCCACTAAATTAGCCCCGTGCTCAACAACCTGCCCTACGGAACCCTTCGGGCATTTCTGACCCCAATTTTGATGTTGGCCTTTCGTCCCAAGGTTCGCGGGTTGCGCCATGTTCCATCTAAGGGTCCGGTGATTATCGCTTCAAACCATCTCTCATTTAGTGATTCAATCTTTATGCCCTTAGTTGTTCCTCGCAAAGTTACCTTCTTGGCCAAGAGCGAGTACTTCACATCTCCAGGCCCGAAGGGTCTACTGAAAAAGTTAACCTTCATCGCACTTGGTCAGGTTCCAGTGGATCGATCAGGTGGGCGTCGTAGTGAAGCGGCATTGATTACAGGGTTAAAGGTTTTAGCTGATGGAAATTGCATTGGCATTTACCCAGAAGGCACACGCTCACCCGATGGACGTTTGTATAAAGGACGCACTGGAATTGCACGATTGGCGATTGAATCTGGAGCGCCTGTCATACCGGTCGCGATGTTTAACACCGACAAGATTCAACCAACAGGAAAAGTTATTCCTAATGTAAAACGAGTCGGTATGCACTTTGGCGAGCCGATGTACTTTGATGGTGACTCAACCGATCTTGAGTATCTTCGCGATGTGACAGATCAAATCATGAACACCATTCAAGCGATGTCAGGCCAGGAGTACATAGATATTTACGCACCTAAGAAGGCCAAGCTGGGGGAAGTTCAGGAAGAGGATTAATCCAAAGCGTTACGGGCAACTAGGTAGTTGCAGGTTTGGCACTCAGCACCTGGATCTGGAAGTTCACCTTCAAGAACATCAATGAACTCTCCAATCACCTTGAGAAAGTTACCTTGATCCCGTTCGACTGGAACATATTTCTGCATGACGCCAAAGCCATACTCATTAGCGTTGCTTCCTATAGCTGTAGTTGGTCGCCATACCAAAAGACCCATCGATGCCACCGTTTGTGATTTTCCTGCGGCGGGATTTTCCAATGCGTAGGCGTACGCCTCAAGTTGTGGGGAGTAGAACTGACCGCTATCTCGCTGACTATCTGAAACCTTGCAATCGATCAAACCGATACTGCCATCATCATTTGTAGAAACGAGATCGTACTTTCCGAGAATTCTCCAACGACTTTCTACGCCATTAACTACTAAGGGCTTGCTCTTTACCCACTCGCCCCATTTGGTTACCTTCCCTGGGCGTAATGATGGATCAATTGTTGGCATATCCGCCCCTTGAAAATGCTCTTCTTGCAAGGCGGCCATTGTTCCGACCAACGGGAAAGCACCAGGCATCGTTACCTTGAACCAGTACTTTATCCAGAGACATCTCTTACAGGTTGATAAACCAAAGGTGAGATCGGAGGGAGAGATATTTTCACGGGCGGGCTTTGCAGGTTTAATCATGTGCTTATTGTGTACTTAGCCACTGACAATTGCTGAGTACAAAACTCCAAGCCCCAAAACAATCATGATGATGCCACCAGTTGCACGTAGCCGCTCTAAACGTTTGCTATCAGTTGCCAACCAGTTTCTAGCCGTTCCTGCCAGCAGCCCCCAGGTGCCATCTGAAATAAATGCCAAAATCGCAAATACTGCGCCTAGAAGAATGAGTTGTGAGGTAACGCTGCCGCGTTCGCGATCAATGAACTGCGGTAGAACAGCGGCAAAGAAGACAACACCTTTGGGGTTGAGCGCGCCAACCCAGTAGCCATCCCATATGGAGCGACGTGCGCTGGGTGCAACATCACCTTGGTTAGTCATATCAGCTGCATGCACGCTGCGTTTTCTGATCGCATCAATTCCAAGATAGATCAGATAGAGACCACCACCCCATTGCACAGCAATGTAGGCAAGCTCTGAACGTTGCAAAATTGGGCCAAGACCGAGTGCTACAAAAACTGAAAGAGAGAAAGCACCGCTGACATTTCCAGCGACTGAAAAGATCGCTGTCTTTCTACCCCACGCGATGGCCCGAGCGATTACAAATAAAACGCTCGGGCCAGGCGCCAAGATAATCACCATCGCGGCTACGAAATACTCAGGAAGCCGCGATGGAATGATCATGAAGGGATGTTACTTATTGCCTCGTGCATCTGCAATTGAGTGAAGAAGTCGGTATCCAAGGATTGCAACCAATGTTGCGTTAATGATTCCGTTGAATGTGTAATCTCCACGAGTCCATGACATATCGGCGATACCGATGATCAATGCAGAACCTGCAATTAAGAGGTTTGTTGAGTTAGCAAAATCAACCTTGCCTTCGATCCAGATGCGAGCGCCAACGACGCCAATCATTCCGAATAGTGCAACGCCAACTCCGCCAAGTGCTCCTACTGGAGTTGCACTGAGAACAGCACCGAACTTAGGTGACAATGAAAGTCCGATCGCACCCACACCTGCAATCCAATAAGCAGCTGTTGAGTACACCTTTGTTGCAGCCATTACGCCGATGTTCTCCGCATATGTTGTTGTTCCAGAACCGCCACCGAAGCCAGCAAGTGTTGTTGCAACACCATCTGCCATCAAAGCGGTACCCATTTGATCATCAAGATCTTTTCCAGTCATTGAGGCAACAGCCTTTACGTGACCAACATTTTCAGCGATCAAGACGAGAACTACAGGAAGGAAGAGAATGATCGCCTTGCCATCAAATGTTGGATTGGTAAATGTAGGAAGGGCCAACCACTTGGCAGCCTTGATTCCATCTGTATTGACATCGCCCTGTACAAAGGCAACTCCGTAACCGATAAGAAGACCAAGGAAAACACTGATGCGACCCATGAAGCCACGTGAAAATGCAGAGATGATTCCGATTGAAGCCAAGGTAATGACACCGATCATTGGAGCTGCAACAAAGTTGTTCTTTGCCGCACCTGCAAGGTTGAGACCGATAACCATCACAATTGTTCCTGTAACTACAGGTGGCAACATCCAGTTGATCCAGCCAATTCCAGCTTGCTTAACAATCAAACCAACAACGGCCAAGATCACACCGGTGACAACAACGCCGCCAAGTGCTGCGCCCATTCCACCATTTGTCTTAGCGGCTGCGATCGGAGCTAGAAATGCAAAAGAGGAGCCGAGGTAACTTGGAACCTTGTTTTGTGTGAGGGCTAGGAAGATCAGCGTTCCTATACCTGAGAAGAAGAGGGTTGTTGTTGGGGGAAATCCAGTAATGATGGGAACTAAGAATGTTGCACCAAACATAGCTGCGATGTGTTGAAGACCGACGCCGATAGTGCGGGGCCAGGTAAGGCGCTCATCGGTGGATACAACCTCACCTGAGTTAACCGTCTTACCGTTTCCATGCAGTTTCCACGAGAGTAGAGACACTTGAAACTTCCTTCCTGAGGGGCTCGAATCGAGCCTGAGAGTTCAGGGTAGAACTGGGCTGGGTATTACCTGTGTGTACGCCACACCCCTAGATGGGTGAAGATTTCCCGCAGGCGCGTGTTCAGGTTGCGCTCTATGGGTATATCCCCATAGATTACGGCTCGATATATCGAATAGATACATTCAACGGAGCAGTACAGCTAGATAGAGAGGAGGCCTCCGATGCGCTCGCGTTCAGAGTCACTGGAATTCGCCCTCCTGGGTCTGCTTTCACAGGCCCCACTGCATGGCTATGAGCTTCGCAAGCGAATCCAAACCATCTTTGGACCATTCCGAGCGCTCTCATTTTCAGTGCTGTACCCACAACTTCGTCGCATGATGGAGGCGGGCCTGATTGAGGAGTCTGCTGTAGATGCACCATCGCGCCGTTCTCGCATCGTTTATGCGATCACAGATAAAGGCGCTCGCAAATTTGAGGATTTAACTGAATCGGTAACACCAGAAACGTGGGAGGACGAGGGCTTTGAGATTCGTTTCGCCTTCTTCTCCCCAACATCTGCAAAGAACAGAGTACGAATTCTTGAGGGGCGCCATCGTCGCCTTAAGGAGAAAGCCGAAATCCTTCGTGGTGAACTCGAGAAGTCACCAGTTGGTATCGACAAATATCTGGAGGAGTGGCGACGTCATTCACTGGAGACAGCTGATCGAGAGATCGCTTGGCTGGAAGACATGATCAAAACCGAGAGG
>Ga0209550_10001843_pt1 | contig 20432 bp, 13 predicted proteins | sample LauGreSuBDMM15SN_2_FD_187567 | JGI IMG/M metagenome (GOLD analysis project Ga0209550, IMG submission 187567) | Freshwater lake microbial communities from Lake Michigan, USA - Su13.BD.MM15.SN (SPAdes) (version 5) | ecosystem: Environmental > Aquatic > Freshwater > Lake | place: Lake Michigan... | reverse complement strand
AATTTAGCCTGGACAGCGCCCGACCACGGCGCGTTCTGTAGAAGAAGGTGGTCGTTGCAAGGAGAGTAAGAGCATTTTGGTGGGCATTCTCGCATAAGAGGCGGAAACAAACTTTGGTATTCCGGTCCACGGTCCTCGTACGCTCGCGGCGGGGTCGCGGGTTCGAGACTCGAGTGCGGTCGTCTAATAACTAATAAAATAGAATACGACAACGTCAACGATATACGTCATACGACCATACGAGCACCGTATGAGCTGCTCGGACCTCGGAGCACTAAGGGTCGTCGGTACGAGGGTACGTGGAACGTGCTACGTCGCGCACAGCGTGGTGATCCGTGATGGTACCTGATGGTTGCGTGAACCCGTCCCCGCTGCGTATGCTGGGTTGCTGGCCTGTGGCTTGCTGGAGGTATCGGCCAGTATGCGGCGGCCGCGCGCGGAACGGCGCCGCCGCCGGAACTCCTCTTAACCGCCCTCCCGAGTCCCGTCCTCCGCCGCGGCTCGCTCGGTGAAAGAACGGACCGCGTCGTCTTCGCGTCTAGTGAAACCACATTTGCACGAGTACGAGTATGCCACCTACTGAGTCTAAAGTCTATGAGGGCGCCGCTGCCGCTGGCGCCATGACCGGCGCCGAGTGCGAGTCGAGAAGGCCCATTAATGAGCCGCGTTTCGGTGCCACCGACGGCGGCGGCGGAGCGAGTGCACGCGGCGGCTTGAGGGGCGAGGTGGCGGCACTGTGTACGCTGCGGGGGCACCGACAGGAGGAGAGCAGGAAGCTCAGGTGCTCCACCTGCTCCCTGAGCTGCGCTATCTCCGCCTGCTGCGCCTGTACCGTCTTCATGTGCTTCACAAAGGCGCTGCCCCGAGCGTCTTCGATCGGGCCGAGCGGGGCGGCGGGTCGCTCGCTGCGCGCGAGGTGCTCGGCGCGCGCCTTGGCCGCCTCGGCCTCAGCGCGCGCCTCCTCAGCCGCCGCGCGCCATCTGAGCACCTCGCTCTGCAGCTCAGCAGAGCCCTCCTCGAGCTGCTGCGCCCTCCGCTCGTGCCGCTTGCTTGCTGTCTTGAGGCTCTCGAGCTCACGCGCGCGCGCCTCGTGGGCGTCGGCGTCGGCCGCGTGCGCCTCCAGCTTAGTGCGCAGCGCCTTCACCAGCTCCGCCTGACGCGCCACCTCCGCCTTGAGCGCTGCCATCTCCTTCTTCTCCTTCTCCTGCGCGCCGCTCAGCTTGCGAGAGAGCGCACCGCTCTCGCCGCGCGCTTCAGCAGCCTCCTCCTGCGCGCGGAGCAGCAGCGCGCGCAGCCCACCCGCCTCGCCCTCGCGCTTGGCTGCCCCCTCGCACATACTCTCCAGCTCGGCGCGCACGCCCTCGAGCTCGGCCCTCAGGCCGGCCACCATCTCGGCGAGCAGGGCGCGCTTGGCCTCGCCCTCGGCGCAACGCGCCTCGAGGCGGCTGGCTACCTCGGCGTGCGTCTGCTCGGCCGCCGCGAGACCCTCCGCCGCCGCGCGCGTCGCGATCGTCTCGGCGTCGAGCCGCTGCGTGAGCTCCGCCACGCGCCGGGCGAGCGCGTCGCGTTCGGCGCATATCTGGCCTCCGAGCTCCGGCTCTGGCGGGGCGGCGAGCTTTTGCTGCTGCTGCTGCTGCTGCTGCAAAAGTTGTTGCTGCTGCTGTGCGGTGAGCTGCTGCTGTGCGGTGAGCTGCTGGCGCAGGTCGGCCACCGTCGCCTGCAGCGTCTCGCGCATTCGGTTCGCGTCTGACACCTGCGAGCGGATGAGCCGCAGCTCGTCGCTCAGAGACTGCACCTGCTTGTGCAGCTCGGAGGCCGGCTTGGCCTGCTCCTCGAGCTGCACGCATCGGTTCGTGAGCTCCGTGATCGCCGCGCGGTACGCGCGGCAGTCCGCATCCAGTGAAACCACCAGGCCGCCGTGCACAGACTCGATCGCCGTTTTCTCGAGCGCAAAGCTGTTGGCGATAGCGACGGTGCTCGCCGTCTTGCGCAGCTTCCCACCGGGCTTTGCGGCCACGCCACGCGAGGCGAAGCGCTGACGCAGCGCCTCCATGCCAGAGGAGAGTTCAGGATCGTCACCGTCAATATTCATGTCGAACGTTGCCATGGGCGGCGGCAACGCGAAGCGTAAATCGTCCCGCCTCACCTGTTCACACCTGCCAAGAAGAAGAGCTCCACACACTGTGATCCTTCTCTCGCGGTGCGCTCGCAACAACGCTTCTCTCTTGCAAGGGCAGAGATCGCCATGCACACGCTGCGGGCTGGCCTGAGGGCCTCCCGGCGGCTGCCCGTTCAGCCTGCGCTCGCGATGGCCCCGCTGCGTGCCGCTCCTGTTGCGGCGCAGCGCGCGCTCGTGCTGCAGGATCGCCGTGAGAGCTCCTCGAAGGCAGCGGTGTCCAAGATGGGAACACTGTCCGTCGACCCGCTCGCAAACTCGCAGGCGGTGCAGGGCGTCGAGTTCATGCTCACCGGCCTCGACCGCCTGGTCAATTGGGCTCGCAAGTCCTCGCTCTGGCCCATGACCTTTGGCCTCGCCTGATGCGCGGTGGAGATGATGCACGCAGCGGCGGCCAGGTATGACATGGACCGCTTCGGCATCGTTTTCCGCGCGTCGCCCCGCCAGGCCGACGTGATGATCGTCGCCGGCACGCTGACCAACAAGATGGCGCCCGCGCTCCGCAAGGTCTACGACCAGATGCCGGAGCCGCGCTATGTCATCTCGATGGGCTCGTGCGCAAACGGCGGCGGCTACTACCACTATTCTTACTCGGTGGTGCGTGGGTGCGACCGCATTGTGCCGGTCGACATCTACGTGCCCGGCTGCCCGCCGACGGCGGAGGCGCTCATCTACGGCCTGCTGCAGCTTCAGAAGAAGATCAACCGCGAGAAGTCGGTCGTCAACTGGTTCCAAAAGAACTTGTAGGTGTGGCCGACCTTTCGCCATTTCGCGTGCGCGCAACGTTGCTGCCGAGCCGTCTCGGCGCGCCGACCGACATGAGCGCTGCCCCCAGAAACCACCCACCCGGTGGCGGGACGCAGCGTGAGTTCCACGGATCGGCCGCCCTTCGGCTCGTCGGCGAGGGCGACGCACACCAGGAGATAACGACACGTTTCGTTATCTCCTCGCCGACGAGCGTCATCTTTTCCTCGTTACGTTATCTCCGGTAATACTCGTTCGGGCGTTCAGAGTCTCGTCATGATTCGTGGCAACGTATGAATTGAGAGAGATGCGTTCTTGAGGAGCGCGCTACGAACGTATTTTATACTAAAGACCAAGACGTCGGCGGCCGCGGGGAGCGGCCGGATCCGGGAAGCGGGATTACGGGACCGTGGTGCGTGGAGACGACGTCGTCGCGCTATACGCGCAACGCGGGCGATTCGCCGGTCCGGGAGCCGAAAGATTCCCATATTTGTCACCGCACACCGGTTAGGTACGCGATACCGCAGCGATTAAGCGTGTCAGCGTTTAGGATTCTTGGGGTCCACGCGACGCCGGACCGTCGGATACAGGCGAAAGTGGAAAGGCCCGGATGTGCACATGATTTTGACACCACACATACAATCACATAAGCGTATTTGTCCGCACGAGGGACATCCGACGGACGAGAAAGTGGCGCGGACGAGCCTCTAATGTTCATCGGTTCACTTGAGCAAGTTCTTCGCATACCACTCGGCTGACGGCCTTGTCGGGCCATACAGGAAGGCGCTGCGAGCACGAGAGAACAGAACAGGGAGAGCAGTGAGCCATTGCAAGGGCAGGTCCACCTGCGTTCGCTGCTCACGTGGGGCCACGGAAAAACGTGAGCTTCGTCGTCTCGCTGGTCGTGGCCTTGATGGCATCCAACGCGCCGTCGAAATCGCTGCCGGCAACCAGAACGGAGCCCACGCCCACCAGCTGATCGCCCTTCTCGAGTTTCGTGCCCTGCTTCGCTGCTGCGCCCTCGGCCAGCACCTCATCCACGTAAACACCACCGCCACCAACGTTCTCCACGAATGCGATGCCCATCGGCTTGCGAAGCGATACGCTGAAATAGTTCTTCACGTCGTTGGGATCGATATATGCCGCCGATTGATCGGGCATCTCCTCCTCGACCAGCGCTTTGTCGAGGCCTAGCCACTTGTCAAAAGGTGTGACGCGGTCGGCCGCCGGGATTGGCTTGTCACCTCCAAAGGCATCCTTGACGCCGTCGAAGAGCCCCATGCACGGTGCGCTGCAGCGCTGCACCGGCGCACGCGCGGCGATGCTGAAGGCCTCGGCGCCGGATGTGAGGAGCAGGAAGCATGGGAGGCGAAGCATCGCCTGTCGCGGCGCCAAGGCGGGCGCGTTCTCCGACGCACGAGATCCGAGACGAATCGACTTTTTTTTCAAGACAGTTCTGGGCGCGATGAGTCTGCGACCTCACCGTCTCAGCGAATCTCCCCAGCTAACCGACCATCAACCAGTGATGTGCGAGAACGGAAGTCGAGTCCGCATGCCGATTACTCGATATGTATAAATCACGCGACGGACGACGGAGTCAGAGCCGCCAGCCGCGAGAGAACGAGTGTACGAGGCCCACTCATCATGATGATCGATCATGCTGGGCCCACTCGAGGCCCAAGCCCACTCCTTCAACCATTGGACTCAGAGGATCGCGGGGGCGCCAAGAGAGCAAGATGGCTACCGCCATCGTTGCCGTGGTGCTTAGCATGCCACAAAGCGCAGGCTGCCAAATACGCACGCGCTATTCGCGGGGAGGACCTAGCTCCTGGGAGGTCGAGGAGGACGCAGAGCATGAGGGGGAGATCAGAGGTTGTGCGTGTGCTTGCGCAGACAGGCAGCGCGCGAACGAGCACGCCCTAGCGCGTAGCGCGGCTCAGTCTACAGTGTGCCTCAGCATGGCCGCGCCGTTAAATCGCGCCGGTTTGATTAGAGGGACTGGATCGCATCTCCGCCGCGCGTGGGAAGTGAGGTGAAGGGGGGCTTGCGCACCATCGAGGTTGGGGGAAGTGAGGGAAAGGGGGGCTTGCGCACCATCGAGGTTGGGCTCACTCTCGCCTTCCCTTGCGCCCCATCCGGATGCCCGCCTTCTCGGCGTCGGATTCCTCGGCGTCGCGCTTAGCCTCGGCGATGCGATCCATCTCTTGCCCTTGCATGGAGGCGATGTTAGGACCGACGTTCTCCCAACCGAGCAGCGAGCCCTCCTCGTTCTCATCCCACGAGGTGGACATGACGCCGTACGTAATGCCGGCAAAGGAGAGCAGCAGCAGCGCCTGCGTCGTGAATGCGACAATCTGCGGCGGCAGGTCGAGTTCTAGCTGCGTGTTCGCGTAGTAGAAGCCTACAAAGGTGAGGAGGCCGCCGAAGACGGGCAGGCCCGCGAAGGGCACCACGCGCTTGAGCATGCGCTGTGAGACGACCTCCGGCATCACGCCCGTGGTGGGGTCGAGGGGCGCAAGCTCCTCGGGCGTGAGCGCGAGGCCCTTTTTCTTGAAGGGGTCGGCCGGCTGTGCGCCTGCCTCCTTGCGCATCTGCTCCATGATGGCACGGCCTCGCTCCTCGGCGCCACGCCTATCGGCGTTTCCCACGCCCGCGTCGGTTACTGCTGACGCCATCGACACCGACGGTGAGCTGCTGCTCTCGGCCCTCGACTTGGACGCCTTCGAACCCTTGACATCTTTGCCAGCCTTGCCAGTCGCCATGCCGCCGCCGCCAAAGCCACGGCCCGTGGTGCTGCCATCGTCGGCTGCGCAGCGCAGCGAGGACACGGTGGTCGATGCCGGAAGGGCGCGGATGCAAGAGTGCAGCGGACCGCCGGCGGCCTGCAGAGCTGTCGCACTCGTTGCCATTAGCGCGAAGAAGAGAAAGGCGATCATCGTCCCCTATTCCGCACGGTCGGGGAGATCGCTTCAATTATCCAATTTTGGTAGAGGACGTTTGTCCGCCCCCAAACCCCTACCCCCTGGATGGGGGCCGTAGGGAACTTCACTTGGTTATAATTCACATGATTCGACTCGCACTTCGCCGCGACAACACCACAACGGTCGACGGCGCGGCGCACCGCCGTACTCTTGCCGCAAGCCGCAAGCCGCAATGGTGCGGATGTCGCTCTCGACCCATTACCGCGACGTGAACACCAAGAAGCACTCGGAGATCGTCACGGGCGCCTCGTGGTCGGGCGCCAACGAGCTCGTGACGGTCGGCGACGACAAAAAGGTGTGGCTCTGGAACGTGGAGGGTGAGCCACAGTCGCTGCTGCTCGACGTGGAGCAGTACTGCACAGAGCTGCGCTGGTTCCCGTCACTGCACGGCGGCAAGGGGTCCGAGGTCTTCGTCGTTGGCTGCACCGACGGCTCCTTCAAGCTCGTATCCAAGTCGGGCCGAGTCGAGAAGGTGGTGACGGGCGCGCACAATGGAGCGGTGACGACGCTGCGCTGGTCCAATGACGGCTCGTCGCTCGCGACGAGCGGCGAGGATGGGCAGGTCAAGTCGTGGAGCCGCAACGGCATGTTCCGCTCGCACCTCGCGCAGGCCGAGGGCGCCGTCTACACGCTATGCTGGTCGGCCGAGTCAGAGCAGATCCTCTTCTCGAATGGCAAGCACCTGGTGATCCGGCCGCTCACACCCTCGTCGAAGCAGACGATGTGGAAGGCGCACGACGCGCCCGTGCTCTGCGCCGATTGGAACGCCGTCACGAACCTCATCGTCTCGGGTGGCGAGGACTGCAAGTACCGCGTGTGGGATTGCTACGGCCGGCAGCTCTACGCGTCGAGCGCGAGCGAGTACTCGATCTCGGCGGTGGCGTGGGCGCCCAACGGACGGTACTTTGCGGTCGGCTCCTTCAACATGCTGCGGCTGTGCGACAAGGCCGGCTGGTCTCATTCGCGCGAGGTGCATGCACCCTCCCGCGCGCGTGCTCTCGTCCGAGTTGCTCTTGTCATCCTGCCTCCGATCGCTCGCTGGCCTACCCTGCGCCGCGCCCGCGCCCGCCCTTCCCTCCCCGCCTCGTGTCCGAGGCCTCACCGTCACGTTCCCGTGCCGCTGCCGCTTGCTCACAGGCGCCCGAGGTGGGTTCAGTGATGACCTTGTGCTGGACGGCCGACTCGACGCAGCTCGCGGCGGGCTGCGGCTCGGGCGCGGTGCTCTTCGGGCAGCTCGTGCACCGCGAGGTCTCGTGCGCCCACCTCGAGGTTCGTCAGGAGGAGCCGCACTCGCTCACGGTGCTCAACGTGACTGACGACACACGCGAGGACCTCCAGTTCAAGGATCGCGTCACCGAGATGTCGCTCTCGGCGACGCACCTTGTCGTGATCACCTCGACGCAGGCATGCATCTACTCGACGACCAACTGGTCGACGCCTCACATCATCGAGCTTCGTGGCACCGTGAGCCTCATCCTGCAGTGTGCGCGCCACTTTTTGATGGTCGACACGATGAACGGGCTGCAGGTGCTCAACTACGACGGGCGCGTCGTCTCGCAGCCAAAGTTCACCGCGATGCGCCCTGACGCGCTCAGCCCGCTTAACGTCGCGTACGCGCCCGACCTCCTCGCGATCATCGGGCACGCCGACCCGAAGGTGGTGATGCTCATCGATCCACTGACGGGCAAGCAGCTGGGCACGGTGCAGCACTCGATCGACGTTGAGCAGGTCGCGCTCTCGCAGCGCGGCGACCTCTCCAGGCGCCGGCTCGTGGTCGTCGACAAGAATCGCGACCTGTACCTGACGCCAGTGCAGGGCGCGCAGGAGCTGTACAAGCTGCACATCATGGTGGACTCGGTCGCGTGGAACACGGAGACGGACGCTCTCGCCGCGGTCTCGGACGGCCAGATGCTCGTCTGGTTCTACCCTGAGGTGGTCTACATGGACCGCGAGCTGCTGCCACTCACTCTCTCGAAGCAATCGGGCGATTGGGGCAAGACGGCTGAGATCGTCGAGTTCCGCGACACGCGCACGCAGGTGCGCCGCTCGGACGGCTCGATCGTGTGCGCGGGCGTCTCGCCCTACCCGTCCATTCTCGAGCGCTTCTGCTCCGCCTCGGAGTGGGAGCCTGCCCTCCGCCTCTGCCGCTACGTTAAGTCAACTGAGCTGTGGGCGTGCCTAGCGGCGATGGCCATCGCGGGCAAGGAGCTGCACACGGCCGAGGTGGCGTACGCGGCCATCGAGCAGGTTGACAAGCTGCTGTACATGTGCCACATCAAGGAGCTGCCCACCACCGAGGCGCGCGAGGCCGAGCTCCTCCTCTTCCGGCGCCGCCTGCCCGAGGCGGTCAACGTGCTCGTGCAGGGCGGCTGGATCTACCGCGCGATCAAGATGTATGTTCGCCTTTTCCAGTGGGAGAAGGCGTACGAGCTCGCGCGCCAGCACCAGCAGCACCTCGATACGGTGCTGCTGCTGCGCCAACGATTCCTGCAGCAGCAGCGCATCGAAGAGACGCTGCCCAAGCTCGCGACCGCCGCACAGCAGCTCGGTGCGCTTAACGAGGAGGCCATCCAAGCCAAGATTCAGGCGGAGGAGGCGCGCGAGGCCGAGCGCGGCGGACAGTGAGCTGCGGCAACACATGCGTGCCAGCGCGGAGCGGTGTGTGAGCAGGGAGCCGACAGGACTGGACGCGACAAGGGCGTGGTGACCTGTGAGCACGGGAGTGCGTGAGTGTCCTGCAGCTACATGATGAGTCCTGTAATGAGTGCGGCAGTGTGTGTGCTGCCGCGCCAGTGCAGCTTTGTGTATCTGAGTGTGACCTCTAGATCTAACGTAAGTTGTGGCCGTATTGTCGAATATCAATAAATGTGTGTGGTGCGGTGTCGCGTTGCCGTACCGGTATGGTTGTCGCGTCAAGTTCACTTGACTTGACTTGACTTGACACTTGAGATCACGTCTATTCACAAAACGTGCACAGTCGACAGTCACAACGCGCCGCCCCCTCCCGGCAAGGACAAACATGGCGTCCTCGGGCGGTGCGGATGACTTTAGACGCGCGTGCCGTCGACTCCTCGCGGCGCACGCGGCGCACGCGCTGCCTATTCATCAGCTGTACTCTGGCCCGTTCGGAAAGCTCTCCGACGAGGAGCGTCTCGAGGCGCAGCGGCACGCGATCGCTGACGCCCTTCGGCGGAGCGGGCTTGCTGACGCGGCGCACATGACGATCGTCGAGTTCGGAGCGGGCGATGGCGCGCTCAGCCGCACGCTCAGTGCCAGAGGCATAGCATCTAAGTTTCTCCTCATCGACAAGAATAAGCGACGGATTGGCCGCGCCCTTGAGGGCACAGAGGCTGCGATGCAACAGCTATGTGCAGACATCGGCATACTCGAGCCCGAGACGTTGCGCGCGGCGGCCCCTGACGATACGGTAGTCGTCGTGTGCAACCACCTATGCGGCGGTGCCCTCGATGACGCCATCCGGTGCGCGCTCGCCGCATGGGACCGTCCCAGAGAAGGCGGGATCGGCGGCGGCGGCAGCAGCAGCGACGCCTTCGGCGGCAGCCAACTCGCCGGCGTTGTGTCGGTGACGTGCTGCCACCACAACTGCAGCTGCACAACCTTGCTCGGCAGCCAACAGTTCTTACGCGATGTGTGCGGGCTGACAGACGGCGAGCTGGAGCTGGCGCGCGATTGGTCTCGTATGGCGCCGCGGCGGGAGAAGCCAGCGGAGAGCCGCCCACGGCTGGTCGATATGGCCCAGCAGCTCTGCATCAGCCCAGACGACGCGGCGGATCTGGGCATGCGCTGCCGTGTCCTCCTCGACAGCGCACGGGCCCTCCACCTGCAGCAGCGCGGCTTCTCGGTCGCGTTGGTGCACCACGTGCCCAACACGCTCACGGCCGACAATCTCATGATCTTGGCGTCGAGGAGGCGGCCGCTGCAAGCGGGCAGCGCGCACGCAGCGGTGGAGCTGGATCGGAACGGGCCTATTCCGTGCCCTCCGGTGCAGACCATCCAGCTGCCATCATCAGCGGTGGAGCCCTTGCCTTCAACTTCATCATTAGTATCACAGCCCATGTTTTGGAGCCTCTTTGGTTGAATGGTCTGAGGTCGGTCTCAGAGTTCGACGGTTCTGGGAGCGTGCTCACGTGCTCGGTGTACTACGCGACAACCTCGTAACAACCTCGTCATTACTCACTACTCCGAATCAAGCAGATTGAGAGATTCCCAATGAGGAATCATTCAATGACGATCGACGCTCCGGCGATTCCGATTGCCGATTCCGACTCACGACACAGCGGACCGGACGCCGGTCGCCGCCCGCCCGCCCCACAGCCAGCTCCTGTCCGTGTTTACGTTTTTTTACGGACAACAATACACCCACCTCTGGAGGCCCACCCACGCCCCTCCTCAACACCTAATCCTGCGTGCCCTCAATAGATTCCTCATCAGCCTAACCCCCCAAACATGGGCACACCGCAGGTCCAATCTCCGATGCATTTTCGATTCATCCGTCGTCAACTTCCAGCACACTCTCTCTTCGGGCTTTTCGCGGTAGGGTTTTCATCCGTGAGGCTAGTCCTCCGTGAGGTTAGTCCTCCACGCCGAAGTTTATGTGGCGCCGTCCCACTCCCCCAGTCACCACCAGAACCTCCCACGAAGGGGACGCGCCAGCAGCAAACGCTCAACAGCCAGCGGCGGCGCTGAGGAACTGTCAAACGCTGGGGAATGCGGAGACGGGACTGGAGGCGGGGGTGACGGCGGCGCTTCTTCCAACCCGCCGAGCCTCTGCGATCGAACATCTCGACGGCAGAGGCTCGGCTCTCTGGAATCAAGGAGGCAAGGAGGAGGCGCTCTTGAAGATGATGTACCAGGATCGACGCGCGGCTGCTCTTCGAGATGGTTTGTTGCATGGCGTCAACTCGCTCGCGGCCGTGCAAACGGACAATTCGTCGTCGCTGCGCGGGGCGTTACTAGCGCTTTGTTTGATCTTCGCGAGTTACTTGCTGGTCGCGGCGCTTGTGCTACGACCCTTCGAAGGCTGGTCTCATGCGGACAGTGCTTACTTTGCCGTCGTGACGTTCACGACAATTGGGTATGGCGATATCACGCCCAAAACGGATGCGGGCAAGGTGATCTCGTTGATGCTGGCGATAGGTGGGCTGCTGACCGTCACGGCGGCGCTCAACTATACCGGCACGATCATGGCCAAGGAGAACAAGCGGCAGGAGCTCGAGGAGCAGCTCCGTCACCTTGAGGCCGAGACGAGTGCAGCGGCCGAGACGGCTGAGTCGTTGAGCCGGAAGACCGGGCCGACGGCAACTGCGAAAGTGCCGCCCGATCCCCGCCCGTGGGTGCAGAGTGCGTGGTGGTTTTTCGGCGCGATACGCCCGCTGCTCGCCTCGATCACCTGCATGACGCTACTCGGCATCATCTGCGAGGGTTGGAATCTTCTCGATTCCGTCTACTTTGCTCTCATCTCCATCCTCACGGTGGGCTACGGAGACTACGCGCCGAAGTCACGAGTGGGGCGCACGCTCTGCACCTTCTTCCTGCCCATTGCATGCGCCGCCGCGCTGGGTTCGATAGCGGCGCTCAGCTCGGCGCTTGTCCAGATGACCATCGCAAAGTCCGCAGCACGCGAGAACGATCTCGACGAGCAGATCGCACGCATGCGCCGGATGGTCGAGTTCGGCGCGGGCGATGCGGGGCTTGTGAGCGAGGCTGACTTTATCTGCATCACCCTCGTCGAGCTCGGCCTTGTTGACAACGCAGCGCTCGGCAAGGTGCGTGAGCAGTTTTACCACTTCGACAAGCTGGCAGTGGGATACCTGAGCATCGATTCTTACAAGGAGCTGCTGCAGCTCAAGCAAGGCGGCCACAAGAGGAAGTGGCACCTGGCTTCATCCTCGTTGGTACGCCAGCGTCGCGTGGCCGACGTGCTGGGCGCCCTCATGGTCGCGGGGCCCGAGGCGCGCGCCGAGCGCGTGGCACGCATCGCCTCAGCCGAGAGCGTCGAGCCCGTGGCGATGACGAATGACCTACGCGCATCGCAACGGCGGCACTCGGAGCCAGAGTTGCCAGGGGCAGGACATCCTTCTCAGCTGAGAATGCTCTGATGAGGCTCCAGAAGGGGCTGGACAGCTGCTGGTCCCCTGCCGTGCCTGTGGGTGCCCTCGCACACCTGTCGTGTGGCCTGGGGCGGTGAGCCGCCACTCCACTGAGGGCTCTGACCAGCCCACGGAAGCTCAGGAATTTGCAACAGATGCTGCGACTGTTCGGTTTGACGGAGTGTTCTTATCGGTGTCGTATCTGTCGTTGAGTTGCGTTCAAACCTGTACGTACTGGACAACGAGTCATGAAAGAACATGCGTCTCGCGCCACAGGCTACAACCTACATCAACACGTGTTGGTGCCGTCTCCCTCTTCTCTCGAGATTACGAGGCTCGTGACGGACCCTCTCCCTACATGTTCGCACCGGACCAGCACAAAGAGGGAGACGGCACCAACACGTCTCGGAGATGGTCCGTCAAGCCTCGTAATGTCGGTTCTGCTGGTCCCGCGACTCTATGGCCCAGCTCTTTGAGCTCGATTCATGGTTGTTGATCATCTTCAGCGTGAGCATTTCGAGATTTGTCTTGGTTGCCGCGCCGCCCGGATCATGATACGAGAGCATCGCGGTGGCCTGTGCCGGTAAAGGCGGTACGCATCCGATCATGGCAACCTCCATGGCGAGCTGCGAGTAGTTGGCGGAGTGTGTATGGTGAAAGGCGGGCAGCGGGCAGCCCTTGTGGGCCTCGAGCCTCATTGATTGTGAAAGCATGTAGTCTCGTTTCGATAGTCTCTCCCAAACGGGCTTTTTGTTGCTCCCGGGGAGCTTAAAGGGCAGCTGCTTCTCGATCTCTTCACGGTCACGGTTCATGGTCCAAGTGTGCGTCGAGGTGCGATTGTAGGTGAGGAACTCAGCTTCGCGAAGAGAAAATCACTGACGCTTTTCGCTCACCTCCTCTCTTGGATGGGGTTGGACACGTTTTCGTCGTGCTCTATTCGTCATGTTTCGCGTTTCGTCGAGTTTCGTCGTGCTTTACGCTGTTTCGCGTGAGCGCACTGACCTCAGGCGCGCGATTTGACGTCGCGAAGTTTGACTTTGAGGCGAGGGGGCGTGGGGCCGACGGCCGGGTTATTTTGGTGGTCCCCTACACGGGGCGGGCGGTTCGGTTGAGCGTTATCCCAGCCGCGCCCCCCGAGGCCCGCCTCCTCGCTACGCTCCTGTGCATCGCCTCCACACACCTCCGACACCCGCCCGCCCCACGCTGCCTCGGCTAACGTGTGTCTCATTGCGGACACGGGACCGCGGGCCCATGTCCCAGATGCCTTTCTCAAAATCGGCGTCCACCGCCTCTCAAAACGCGCACCTCAACTTCCTCACAGTGGGCGCAGACCGCACTGTTCCGCGCACTGTCAAACAGCATCGTTGTAGTCCTACGGCACGCGCGCCCAGTTGACCACCCAGTTGTAGTCAACTGGGTGCCGGCGCGGCCTCACCCATCCACTATGCGCGCTTCTCTTTGGCGGTCTTGTGGAACACCCGGAGCGCGAGATGCGCCTGGCATAGCGTTGCGAGGGCATGTGCCGACGCACACATGAGGAAGATCTGGTGCTGCGGCAGGTAGTCAGAGAGCATCGTGCCCGCAGCCACGAGCATGTTGAGCGGCAGCCGGAAAAGGTTGTTCACCGTCGACTGCTGCGCATCGGGCACGTACTTGGAGCGGTGCGTCGCCACGCACGGCTGGAATGCGCCGACGCACATCTCGAAGCCCAGGAAGGCCGCGAAGTGCACGCCAAAAGAGGCGTGGATGCCGCAGCCGTATAGTCCGCAGACGACGGGCACGGCCATGCACACGAAAGAGAGCAGAAAGATGAGCACACCGATGGTCTCGACGGCGAGGAAGCGCGCGGCCAGTCCGTAAACCTCGCCGCCGATCGAGATGGCCGCCATCAGGCATGAGAAGATGAGTCCTTGCACGGGCGCGATCTTGTCGTAGCCTCCCAGCGCCGAGGCGAGCGTAGGTACCCAATTGAAGACGAATGTGTACATCGCACCCTCGAAGAGAGCGTACACGGCGCCGACGACGAGCAGCGCCGAGTCGCCGCGCACAACCAGCCACGCCGCCCATAGCCCCGCCTCGCCCGACTCGGCCGACTCGGCCGACTCGGCCGACGCGACAGCGCCTTTGGCATGGTCATCAACAGTTGTCCGTTCAGTGCTGCGGTGCACGACGCCGTTGGGCCCAGCTGTGCCGCCCGCATTGGTGCTGCTGTCTCCGCCGCTGTTGCCGTCGCCGTGGTCGCCACCAGTGCTGCCGTAATTCTCGGTCCAGGATGTGATATTCAGGCCGGCGAGCGCGGTGAGTGCCATTGCCAGCTGGAAGGGCCCAATGTCGCCGCGGATGTCGGCGGAGATCTGCGCGAGCACGCCGGCCACAATGGCCGTGGCTCCATTCCACACGGCACAGAGCGCAAACGTGCGCCCGATCCACTCTTCGGGGAATCCCCGGATGCGGTGCTCCGTCACCATCCACGCCTCAAAGGCCGAGAAGAGGAGCGACGTCGAGATGCCGCCGAGCACGCGACCAACGAGCAGCAGTCCCATGTGGTTGAAGTGCTCGAGGAAATTGATGGTCAGCTCGAGTGCGATGTACACGAGGCACGCGCGCTTGCGGCCGTATCGATCCACAAACGGGCCTGTTGGCGTCCCGAAGACGGCAGCAGCCACAAAGCCTGTGAAGAACAGCGTGCCGACAGCGACGTTGCTGCCCTCCTCCTTGGCATAGCTGGAGTAGAGCGTGTACATGTGTGTGCCCTGCATCCAGTCGGCCAACATAATGATCACGTACACAGAGAGGTACGAGCGCTGGAAGGAAGCAAAATCGGCTGCCTTGGCCTGATTGGTGACGGTCGTCTTCTGCTGCGCAGCTCGGCTGTCTACAAACAACCGAACAAGCATGCAAAGCAGCGCCACAGCGACGAGGACGACAAATGCGCCGACTGCCCATTCGCGGCCAGCCGTTTGCGAAGCGACCGATGAGATTACCCATGAGCTCCAGCATGTCCCTTCGGACAAGGCTTTGGGCGAGCACCCCATTGCGCGTCCACGAGCGCGGGCCACCGCGGGCGCGCGAGAATCACCGGAGATCGGGTGTTTCATCGGGCGTCGTGTACATGTACGTCGTTCTTTAGCGCCAAGAAGCGATGTATTATCAGCGAGTGTCTTAAACTGCACGGCACCCACGCCCCATCTATGGGGTGGTCAAAGTACTGTGGGCACAGAGCTCCAGGGGTATAGCCGCTTCATCCACACTGGAACATTTGGGCTCTCCGGCAGCACAAGTGTACGGATACGTTCAGCAAAACCCAATTTTGATAGCATGCATTTCAGTTCCGTGCGATGCAGTTGGGATGCTGGGAAGCGAAGGGGCCCAGACTTCTACATGTATTTCTCGCAGTTCGCGTCACAGTCCCGTATTCGCACCACGAGGGTGTGTTTGCGATGGACCCAACGCTGCCGATAGCGATGCCTCGTGGCATGTCTCTGAGCACCAAACGCAGAGAGCACGTGGTCGCTGACGCCACTCTGATAGCTGCCACAATCGTCCTGGCATTCCTCTCAATAGGTCTCGAGCTCCAGTGCCGGCGCTGGATCGATCGTGATGTTTTGCTCGGTAACTTTGACGACGACCGGCTGGCTGCTGAGCTGGCCGAGGTCGAGCAGGAAATAACAGCATCCTTCTCCCAGAGCGAGATCGATGCGAGCAGCGAAGACCGTCCGGGTCGCGACCCATCAACCATTGACCCGATGACACCCAATGTCGACGGCGAGTTTGAGGTACCCTCGACGGCCATGTTGCAATCGACGTTGCAAAAAGGTAACGACGTCTTGCTCGCATCGCGTCTCCTCTTCCCCGTCCTGGACGAGGCATGGATGGCCCTCGAGCTCGCCGCGGACGTGCCAGCCGGAGCGTATGCCATCGAGATCAGTGAGATCATCGGCCGCTTGGCTGTACACCAGTCCGGCGGCTGCCTCCTCGTTCAGGTCCGCTTCGGCGGCGAGTGGCACGTGCTCGTCGGGGCGCCGCGCCGCCCCACATTCCCGCCTGCCGACGCACCACTCGTGTACCGCGTGAGCGTGCCGCATCCATTCGACGGTATGCGCCTACTGGCGAGCACCAGCCCAGCTGCAGTGGGCAGCGAAGGCAGCAGCAGCGGCGGCCGCCTGAGCTTGCGCCACCTCGGCACGCCACTTCCCACGCCGCCGCCACCACCACCGCAGAAGCGCTCGCGCTTCCTCCTCTTCGAACTGGATCGAGGGTTTGGCGCGGCGCACCTCGGCCTCTTCAACGGCATTGCGCTCGCCTGGCTGCTCAACGTCACCGCCGTGCTGCCGCGCATCCACACGTACCACGATCTCGAGACTGGATTACGCCGAGCCGACGCGGGCGCGTCCTCCGCCTTTGTGCCCTTTGAGACCTTCTTCGACGCCGAGGCGTTCATCAGCGCGCTCTCGCCAATGGTGCGTGTCGTGCGCAGGCTGCCTGCTGCCCTTGATGAGCTGGCCGACCATGAGGTCACGCAGCCGGTCGCCTTCATCAACCCGGCCGTGCCGACCCAGATGCCTGGCGCGGCAAGTAACGGCAGAGCGGGTGCCGGTGGTGCACCGGCGTCGACTGGCGGCCTCGCGCTGCTTCCGACTGACCTTCAGCGGCTGTGGGATCACTACAAGACGCACAACGTGCTGCGAGTGCGCTCGCTCGCACGCAAGCTTGTATGGAGCACCCCTGCCCTTGCCCACCTGCGGCTGCTTTTGCACGCGGCGATACGCCCCGCCGCTGCGATCGACAGATTGGCGGCGCATCTCGAGCGCGAGATGCTTGCCTTTGGCGAGCGCAAGAACCTTTCGGGCAGTTTCGTGAGCATGCACCTCCCGCTCGGCAGCGGATGGGAGGAGTTTTGCAGGCAAGAGCGGCTGTCGACGCTCGGCGACGGCCACAGCGCAATGTTTGGCGGGGCCAGCGGCGCCAGCGCGAGGGGCCGTCATGCTGCAGGCAGCGATGTGGACGACGAGAGCGACTGGCGACGATGCGACTTGAGCGCCGAGGCGGTGACCCAAGTCCTCGAGGAGCGACAGGTGGGGGACCTCTCTCGGCTTCTCTATGTGGCAGGCACCCTCAACATTTCGCACATCCAGCAGCTGCACAAGCAGCGCTTTGCGGTGATGTCGCGCGCCCGCTTCACAGTCGATATCCACCCGGACCTCGCACCCGCTGTCGACATGGCGCTGTGCCGGCGCGCGCCGCTCTTCATTGGCAACGCGTTCTCGTCCTTCTCGTTTGTGCTCCGCGAAGCCCGATTAGCAGTGGGCGAGAGCGAACGTGCCATGTACTACAATGCCGACCACGAGGCGACCGCGGGCGATCTCACTCCCGAGGAGGCGCTGCGGTGGAACGTGCTGCCGTGGGTCCCGTCATAGCTTTGAATCTCAGGTCGCGACGCGCGACCTTCGCGGTACACGCGAAACACGCGTTTTACCGTGCTGCACGTCTTCGTACACACAGAATACTCAGATCTCTGTAGAAGTGCCCAGTACCGGTACAGTAGAAGTGCCTACCCATCCCCCCAACGCACACGATGTGAGTGTGTGAATGTGAATGTGTGTATGCTGACTTCTAACACACGGTGTATTCTGAGCGGGCAGTAACAGTGCCGTAGCACCGTCTCGCATCTGTCGTGTTAACGTTCACACGTACAAGCACAGATTCGATGGCTGAGCGCGGCGAGCTTGGCTCGACGGCGCGCTTTCCGATCGCGCTATAAAGGACATGGCAATTGCACCCGAAAGAAGGCATCTTGTCTCGGCCGCTTATGGTCGTGAGCTGTCCGACCAGAAGACTACGGAGACTACGCTGCTCACCACCGAGTCGGTCGTTGCTGGCGTGGCACACAGCTGCCTGCGCGGGTGGCGACTGTCCATGGAGGACGAGGCGGTGCTCGAGCTGCTCACACCAGCGCTCGGCTGCTTCGCCGTGCTCGACGGTCACGGGGGCAGCTTCTGTTCGCGGTGGGGCGCCGACGAGCTGCCGCGGCGGCTGCATCACATCGCACTGTTGGTGGAGCGCTCTACCGAAGCCGACGAGGCGCGGCAGGTCGCTCAGCAGCTCTCCGAGGCGGTGCGACAGATGGACGCCGACCTGCGCACGCGTGGCCGACCCGCGTGGGCGTGCGGCTCCACCCTGGTGGTGCTGCTCGTCACGGAGCGCTCGCTTACGGTGGCCAACCTGGGAGACTCGCGCGCAGTGCTCTGCCGCGCGGGCATGGCGCTGCCGCTCTCGCGCGACCACAAGCCCAAGTCGGCGGCCGAGCGGCAGCGCATCCTGCAGGCGGGCGGCTTCATCGTCGACGGGCGCGTGAACGGAGACCTCTCGCTCTCGCGCGCCCTCGGCGACTTTCGGCACAAGTGCGTCGCCAACCTGCCGCCCGCCAAGCAGCCGATCTCCGCTGAGCCCGAGGTGCGCTGCACCGCACGACTGCGCACTGATCTGTTCGTGGTGCTCGCGTGCGACGGAGTATGGGACGTCATGTCGTCGGCCGACGTCGTGGCCTTTGTGGCGCAGTTCCTCGAGCGCGCACCCGTTGCCACCGGCGCCAACGCTGCCGCGCCGCCGCCGGCCACTGCGCCGCCTCACGGCGCCGCCGCTGCGATGAAGCGCTCGGAGCAGGAGGCTGCCACGTGCGGCGCAGCGTGCGCGGCCCACGCGACAGGAAACGGCGTCGTCGGTGGCATCGGCAGTGGGGCCAACGGGGCCAACGGCCACGGCTACAGCAGCAACGGGCAGGGCGGCGGCGCTGCGGCTTCTGCGGGTGGCCGACGGACGGCGGCGGCGGGAGGGACGGAGGAGCAGCGCGTCGCGACGGGTCTGATAATGGAGCGGCTGCTGGACGAGTGCTTGCGACGTGGCTCGACGGATAATATCTCGGCCGTGCTCGTGCTCCTCGAGCCCTCGTTGCGACCCCGCGAGCCGCTGCTACAGGCTGCGCGCCTGGAGCCCACGCCACCGCTGCATGCTCTACCTGCTCTGGTGGGCGGCGTGCCTCGCTCCGTTCACGCGGCCGCTCAGGCGCGCGTGCACACCTCCATGGTGCCTTCGCCCACGCGGGCGCTGCCGCCAGGAGAGCCCGTCCCAGCCGCGGCGGTCATGCCGCCGCCGCAGCAGCAGCAGCCGCAGCAGCCGCAGCCGCAGACGCAGACGCAGACGGCCTCGCTGCAGTCGGCCTCGCTGCTGTCAGCGCCGCCGGCGCCGACGACGTCGGGTGCACCCTGTGCATCGTCGACGCTTGCCAACGGAAATGGCGCCCAAGCTCACCATGGCCTCGATTACGGCAACGGCGCGCCATCCGCAACCTTGCATGGTGCCAAGCCCTGCGGCGGGCATGCAGGGTCCACAGGGCTCCCCGCGCCCCCGTTTGAACGCTCTGGGGCCTTCGACAGCCTCTTCGGGAGCGCGCTTGCCGAGGGGCTGGCGCTCGGAGGGGTGCGCAGTGCCCGGCGGGCGCTGATGCTTGTGTGCGTGCTCCTCACGTGCCTCACCCTCGCCGGCTCGCAGCTGCTCACCGCGGGAGCGCCCACTCCCATCACGGTTGTCACCGTGGCGCACCAGCGCAACAGAAGGCAGCCGAGGCCGAAGCTCGCATCCTCCTTCAAAGGGATCGCCTCGACGGGGCCGCTGTGGCTCCGCGCCAATGCGACGGCGAGCGCCGCGAGCCGGCGGCTGCAGCAGACCTATGAGCTCGCGTACGCGTCGCAGAATGCAACGACGCTGCAGATGAGCGTTACCTCCGAGCGAGCGCGTGCGCCCAGTATCACGGACAGCCCGCCGCACAGGGGCACTTCTGCGCGGACAGTCCCCCTCAGCATGTAGCCGCGACGCAGCCGCGGCACGCGCAGTAATAGTTACTCGAGGTGCGGTCCGGATGGTTCGCGATGGAGTCGATGCCATTTCCGGTTCTTTCGAGTCGCCGAGGTGGCTTCATACAGTCTCCCACTCGGGCAGTCGTCAGTGATTCGACGCCCCTCCGGTCTCGCGCGCTCCGCCTCCTCCGGCTCCGCCGCCGCGCGCGGCCGGCGTTCCGCGTTTTCCGTTACCGGGGCGCCCCGAGCGGCCGAGGCCGGGCGCGACCGGCGACGAAACTTATTACTACGTACACGCGCGCGGGGTTATCGGTTACGTAATCACCTACCGACAGTTTACACGTACTTCATACTTCATAGGACACGCATACCGGCGGAGGCACGGCGACCGGCCCATCGCGACGTCCGGTCCGCTCCGCTCGGTCAGCGGCTGCGCACGTTACGGTTACCCCCGCCCGTACCGCTACCGGTCGCGGTCCGCGTCCGCGGGTCGGCGCGTGCTCTGGCGAGAGAGAGGGCTGCTTGAGGTGCTCGGTACCGTTGTACACGACCACCGGAGCCTGAACGC
>Ga0209550_10001842_pt1 | contig 20432 bp, 13 predicted proteins | sample LauGreSuBDMM15SN_2_FD_187567 | JGI IMG/M metagenome (GOLD analysis project Ga0209550, IMG submission 187567) | Freshwater lake microbial communities from Lake Michigan, USA - Su13.BD.MM15.SN (SPAdes) (version 5) | ecosystem: Environmental > Aquatic > Freshwater > Lake | place: Lake Michigan... | reverse complement strand
CCACTTATTTGTTGCAATTGTTTTAGCAATGTTGATGAGGAAACTATAAACTTCATAAATTATATCTTTATTTGAGCAAATATAAAAGTAAGTAGGCTAAAACCACAGCCTATTTTTTAACAATTTTACCCAACCGTTATGTAAATTGCTTTTATACACAAAAAAATTGATTGAAATATGTTAGCTAAACTGCTTGATTGGAGCCAAAAAAGGAGGAAACTAATCCGACAATTCGGTTTGGTAGGTATAGCTACAATAACAAATCGGTTGAAAAACTAAACGTGGGATAGAGACAGCAACTTTTTTTAAAAAGACAAAACCACCAAGCAATTGATGCTTTTTTAATTATTTAAGAGATTATTAGGCTGATAATGTAGGCCTTAATAGAAATGGGAATAGTTTTCGTTTGAAATTTATCAAGGCAGTAAAATAGTACGAGGCAATGGCGATAATGAGCAGGGTTCGGCCGAAATTTTATATTGCACTAAAGTTACTATGCCCTATGACCAACTTTGTATTCGACTTAATAGTGATTTAGAAAAAGCGAAGTATACAAATTGCTTCGCTTTTCTTATATTACATGGATTTTTAAAACTTTTGTATGAAGAAACTAAAACTACTACTGCTTTCGCTTTTTTTAATAAGCACCGCAGCCATTTGCCAGGTTAGCCAAATAAAAATTGTAAGTTTTCAGGTAAAAAACACTTTACTCAGTAAAGTAGATGAATGGTTAACCATACCAGCGGCAATAATACTAACAGCACAAAAATCGCCAACTGTACAATTAAAAGAGCCTAAACTAGTTATTCAAATTAGAAGTGGTGGTGCTATTGTTTGCGGCAATAATCAGTCCTCGGCACAGCCTATGAGTGCATTTGATGTAAAAACATTTACAACAAATGATATTATAAGTATGCTTGGAAATTGTGCAGCGTTAAAAGAAGGTACCTATCAAATTTGTGCTCAATTTTTTAATTTAGATAGAATTGCTATTAGCAACGAAGTGTGTAAAGAGTTTAAAGTAGAAAGTGCTAAGGCAGAAGAATATGCAGCACCAACACTTATTACACCAGATAACGAAAAGCGAATTAGCAAAAAAGATATTTTAAAGCCTATTCAATTTAGGTGGACGCCGCTTGTTCCTAAACCTCAACAACCCGTAACTTACCGCTTAAAAGTATGGCAGTTAATGCAAGGGCAAAATGGCATGGCTGCAATGAAAAACAACCAACCCATTGTTACAAAAGATGTAGATAATATTACACAATCAGTGATAAATGGTTCTGACATTTATACAGGCCCATGTAGGCCGCCATACTTATGCGAATATGTTTGGCAAGTACAAGCACTAAATAGAGAGGGTAAGCCAATAGGTAATAATAACGGCAAAAGTGAAGTGTGGAGTTTTAAAATATTAGATGATAATATTAACACCAAAATTGATAGTGTAAGTGTTGGTTGTTGTTTTAATGGCAAACAAAGTATCTATGTTAAAATAAGTAACCTACACTTAACCAATCAAGCACAAGTAACAGCTATAAAATATAGAGTAAATGGTACAGGGCCGCTTGTTACCCTTACACCAACAGTGCCTGGGTTGCCTTTTACAATAAACGCCAATGGCTCACAAGCCTTTACTGGCAGTATAAATTGTGTTGATAGCGTGAAAACAATTAAGTTTATTGTAGATGCTATTTGGCCAACCGACCCCGATAATATTAATAGCGAAACAGCATGGGATACATTAAACTGTGCTTGCAAAATTTGCGATGAATTTAAGTTAGACGCTCCTAAGCCAGATAATATTGCTATTGCTAACAATACCATCAACTTTAACCAATTTTTGGCTGCAAGTATTACGCCTGCTAAAACTATAAAAAGTATAAAAGCAGAGTTGATTTATTTTGAAATGACTCCCGAAAATGATATGTGTATTCCTTGTAATAAAGATGCCGCCACTTATGGGCATTTTACAAATAGCACCAATAGTATGCAATGGACACCTACAACTCCTCCATCTCCTTTAAAAATAAACATTACTACACCTCAATTAACGCCTTGCTGTAGTGCTGTATTTAAATGGTGCATTCGATATAAAATTGAATTTGCCGACTGCACTACTTGTAACAAATTAGTTTGTTACGAAAAGAAAAAGGATGGTTGTGAAAAAAATGGAGATCATAAATAAATAAAACCTAACAATAAAACTATTGTGATGAAAAAAATTATAATTATACTATTGCTTTTAATTACTTACAGCGAAAGTATACAAGCACAGGTACCGCCAGCGGCATGTTGCCCAAAATTTAAATTAGTAAGCAGCCCCATCAATCCTTGCGATGATAGAGGTTGTAAAGATTCTCTAACCACTGATGCTGGTGGAACAACAGGAGGAAATCCTACCACTGGACACCCAATGCCTTCGTTAATGGCTTGTAAAAACCAAACCCAAACATATTATGTAACACCTGCATTACTAGGTTTTACGTATAACTGGACAGTAATTGGTGGCACAATTGCAAGCACTACTGCCAACCCAGGAGTAATCACTTGGGGTAGTGGCAACACTGGTTACATTCAAATAATTATTAAAAATGCAGATAGTACTTGCAGAGATACAATTACCAAAAAAGTTTGTTTACTTGATGGGCCTACAGCTGCAATAACATACAATCCAGCAACAATTTGTATTGGAGGTTTGATAAATTTTAGTGGGGCAGGCTCCATTGGTGGTAATGTATATTATTGGAATTTTGGAGATGGTACATCATCTAATCTACAAAATCCACCAGCGCATATTTATAATACCCCTGGGCCAAAAACGATTATTCTAACCGTATCCTCAAGTATTTCTTATTATGGAGTTGCAAGAGACTGTGGATGTAGCGATACCGCTATGGTTACTATTAATGTAAATGGCACGGCTGGTATAGACATATATACAGATGATTGTAGAAAAATGCTATGTGCAGGCGATACAGTTAAGTATTGCACAAGTACAACGAGTTGTAGCGGCTTAGTGTGGGGAGCAAATGGAGGTACGGTAATAAGTGGGCAAGGTACTACTTGTGCTACTATTGTTTGGAACAATCCTCCAACAAGTTTACCAACAACGGTTACACTTAATGCAACCTGCAGTGGTGTTTGTGGTAATTCGGCTTCTTTAAATGTTCCAGTACTATTTACTAATTTACCAATACAGGGGCCTTATTATGTTTGCCCAAGTTCAACGGCAAGTTATTCTTTACCAGCATTGCCAGGTACATTTTATAACTGGACTATTAGTGGCGGCGGAAATATAGTAGGCTACGATAGTAACCACAATGTAATAAATGTACAATGGGGTGCTACTGCCGGTGGGCCTTATATTATTACGTGTAACTATAACAACCCTTATAGCAAATGTAGCGGTACCGATACTATTGGTGTTTACATAAAACCTGTTTTTACATTAACGGGCTTATCGCCAATTTGTGTTGGGCAAAGCAGCAGTGTTTGTGCAAATGGTCCTGTAGGTATTTGGACACCTTCGGTGGGTGTTGGTTATACCATAAACTCCACCACACCTACTTGCCAAAATATCACCTGGAATGTTGCAGGTAGTTACACTATTAGTGCAACACCATCTATACCTGCAAACTTTTGTTCATCGCCAGCATTAATAAATATTGTTGTGGTTGATACTCCAAAAATAAATGCCATTGTAGGTTTAACTACAATTTGTCCAAATCAAATGTATCCCTATTCTGTTTCAAGCAATATAACTACAGCAAGTTTTGTATGGAGTTTTGTTAGCGGTACTGGTACAATTAGTAGTTATGGTACAAACAATTCAAACGCCTCAATAAACTTTACAGGTACAGGTCCATGGGTGCTTCAAGTAGCACAAACTGTAAATGGTTGTACAAAATATAAACAATTAACTATTACAAAAGCAGGTCCGCCACCTGCAATTACACTATCAGCAGCTTCGGTTTGCTCTGGCGGTATAATTACAGCAAATGTTACAGGTGCAATACCTACAGGCGGCTATACTTGGAGTACTACTTCTGGTGCTGTTTTGGTTGGAGCAAATGGTGGTACATCTGCAACAATTACTGTAAATAGTAATGCAACAATTACCCTTACAAGTTGTGGAGGTTCTGTATCAATACCTGTTGCAGCAACCACTGCAACTGTATCAATAACACAAACAGTATCTACGCCAGTTGCTTGTAATGCAATACTTACAGCATCTCCAGGTGGTGGTACTTATCAATGGTATTTAAATGGTAACCCTGTTGCCATTGGTAATCCTATTACTGCTACACAAAATGGCACTTATGTAGTAGTGGCAACATATGCAGGAGGTTGCAAAGCAAATAGTTCTATAGTTGTTACTGGCATTACCCCAGTTAGCGTAAGTATAACTGGTATAGGTAATATTTGTAGTCCCAGTACTGTAGTTATTACAGCATCAGTAAGTGCAAATTGTACTGGCGCTACTTATGCTTGGAGTAATGGTGCTCCAGGTAATCCAACTTCTATTTCGGTAACTACCCCTGGCAGCTATTCTGTAACTGTTACATGTGCAAATGGTTGTACAGCAACATCTAATGTAATGGTAGTAGAAAATTGTAATGGTGGATCTTCTGGCGGCTCTTGTATACCAGATGCTTTAATTACCGGTAATAACAACTGTAATAATCCTATTAATCTTTCTATAACACCCCCTTCTGGTTGTACACCAACTGGTCAATATTGGTTTTATGGAGATGGAACGAGTGGTTCTACAGGCACACATACATATACTAATGTAGGAACATATATTGTAAAAGGTGGCATTACTTGTACCAATGGGAGTAATCATTGCGATAGTCAATTGGTTATTATCCCAATGGTAGATTCTTTTACACATGTAATTACTTGTGGTGTAAACGGTTGGAATTTGTCACTAACTGATGCTAGTATATTTCTACCTTCTTATGCTGGATATACAAGAACATGGTCTGTTAGCCCAGCATGCCCTGGTTTAAATTTAGTAGCAGTTGGTACAGGCGCTACAGCTAATTTATTTGTACCCGTGGGCTGCAATCCTACAGTTACATTAACAATTAGCAAAAACGGTTGTACACTTACAAAATCGTTTACTTTTTCTTTTTCCACTACCGCATTTAGCATAATGGGCAATAATAAACCATGCAAGGGTGTTGATTATGTTTATACAAGTAGCATAGGCCCCAATATTATTTCGTATGCTTGGAATTTTGGAGATGGTACATCTGGAGTAACTAATCCTATAACTCATCATTTTAGTGGCACACCAGCCAACCCTACTATTGGGCTAACGGTAACCGATAAATGGGGATGTCAGTTTTCAACCAGTATGCCTGTAAACGTAATTATACCACCAATATTAAAAATTACGCCTAAATCAATAATATATATTTGCCAAGATTGTGTAACACCTATTAAAACATTAACAGCTACACCTGCAGCAAGTTTTACTAATTTTTTATGGTATCACAATGGCGTTTCAACAGGTGTAACTACATCAACCTATCAGCCTTGTACTTTTAATGCCTCTGGTAATTATTATGTTACTGCAACTCCTGTTGGAAATGCAAGTAGCTGCCCCGTAATATCCGATACCGTAATAGTTATGTATTATCCTAAACCAATTGCAAAAATTACTGGCCAATCGGTACAATGTATTGGTGGGGCTACAGGTACTATTTATTTACAAAATAGTGTTAACCTTCCTAATTATACCTATTTCTGGCAAGTTTCTCCTGCCGCAACTTTTACAAGTGGCAATACATCTTTTAACGTAGGTGTAAATGCAACGGCTGGTAATACCTATCAGTTTATATTAACTGTAACAGACACCACAGGTTGCGTAGCAAAAGATACATTTTGTGTGTATGTATATCGCAGCCCAACTGTAACTATTGCTCCTACTGGGTATTTGTGTGAAGGTATTATACACACTTATACAGCAACAGCATTACCAACGGGGCCTAGTTATGTTTATCAATGGAGTAATGGAGCTACAGGGGCAACTATGACAACCGCAGCCGCTGGTAATTATTATGTATCTATACTTAACCCAGCATCAGGTTGTACGGCTACAAGTAATACGGTAACTATTAAAAAGCGGCCATATGTTGATTTGTTCCCTATAGGTTGCGATACGCTATGCGATACCGCAAAAATTATTCCGCCTTTACCACTTGGGCCTGGACAAACTTATGGTAGTTTATATGTTATAAAATGGTATGTAGATGGTGTTTATCACTCAACAGGGTCGTTATTAAATTTAACGGGTATTCCACTAGGAGGGCATCAAATACATATTGTTGTAAATTTTTTGGGAGATACATGTGCATCTACATCTGGCAAGTACAATGTGTTTATTAAAGATTGTGATAAAGACTGTTGCAAAGGAAGTTATTGGAAAGAAGAGCCTTCGTACATAGCAGCTTCGAAAGAAACAAAAATAGATTGCACAAAAGAAACTGTTATTTTAATTACTGGTGTTGATTGTAAAAAACCATTAGTAATTGGTGCCGCTATACAATGCCCTACGGCCGATTGTGGAAGTAAAGATTCTGTTTTTGTATATGATAATTTCAACAATATAGTGTTAAGTGGTCCTGCCCCATTAACCATAACTGGTTTAGCTAATGGCAACTATACAGTTTTAATAAATGGCTATTGTGGTGGTGTACTTTGTTTAACTTGTAAATTATTTATTAAGGTAGATTGTATAGATGTAAAATGTGAGTGCAACCCACAAGAACCTTTAAGTCTTCAATTATCTATCAACGATAAAGTTAAACAAATAGAATGTGGCGGTAGTTTAGGTAAAATAGATTGTAAAAATAATGTAGTGTTAAATGGCTCATATTTATGTAATCCTAAAGATTGCCCATCACAATTAACCTATATTTTAAATGGGCCTTCTAGCACAACAACAGGCTCATTACCTTTAACGCTTTCATCGCTTACACCTGGTAGTTATAGCATAGTTATACAGGCATTTTGTGATGGCGTATTATGTAAAAAATGTAAATTTGAATTTACTGTAGATTGTGATAAGCCTTGTTGTCCTTACGAAATAAAAGCCACACCAAAAGAAGTTACGTATACACCAAGCACTACATCTACTTTAGTAAGCAACATCTTCTCCATAAGCGGAATACCATCAACAGCAAATATTACCGAAGTAAGAGCAAATGTATTGAGCTACACTATTGATGATAATTTTAAAGGCGATTGTATGAAGTGTGTAAACCTTCCATTTACTTGGGCAAGTGTTGCAACAGCTACTAACGTAAATGCAGCACCTCCAAAAATTACCATGTTTGGTGGAGCAACAGTGCCAACATTTAATGGCAGTGGTGCAGGAGCTTACCAAAACCCTAGAGAAATTATTTGGAATAACGGAAGCAATTTAAACAGCCCCAATATTACAAACATTGGTATGAGCTTTATATTACCGCCAACACCAACTATTGATTGTTGTGAGTTGAAAGGAAAAATTTGTGTGAAGTTTATTTTTAGAGATGATAAGTGTAACGAGTGTGAGGTAATTGGGTGTTTTGAATTGGTGCTTAAGAAGAAGTAAAAATTATATAAAGAGAATAGTTATACAACCAACCGCAGAGGATAAGCCCTATTGGGTTGATTATTAAAAACTAAAATTTGTAAACGGGATAAACTTATCGAAATGAAGCAACCAATTATCTGCTTATTCTTACTAACCAGCTTGGGCTTATCGGCCCAAGATAAAAAGCCCAAACTATCTGTAAGCGGCAACATGGGTGTAACCTACGAGGGTTATGGGCTTAACCGAAACCCAACGGGGTGGACGGGTTATAGCCAACGTAAACCTTGGAACCAAGTACGCTTTACGTTTCAACCAACCATTACTACACCAAAGTTTAGTTTGCCCTTTAACTTTAATTTTAATACTACGCCTACGAACTTTATTGGACCATATGCAGGTATTGGTAAGCAAAGTTTTGGGCAGTACATAACTAACCCCAGCAATAATTTTGCAGTAAACCCAAAATATAAATGGGCAGAGTTACAATTAGGTACACAATATTTAAACTATAGCAATTTAAGTACGGGTGATGTTGGTGTGTTTGGTGCAGGTTTTGATTTAAGGCCAGATGTATGGCGACTGAAATTTTTTACAGGCGTATCTCAACAAGGTGTAAATTTTTTTAGCGGTGGTGCTAACGGTAGCTACAAACGCAAAAATTGGATGGCACAGCTAGGTATGGAAAAAGAAGATAGTTATGCTTTGTTATTTAATTTTGCTAAGGGTAAAGATGATAAAAATAGTATCCCTCTTCCGCCACCCGGCAGCGTATTACCACAAGAGGGTTTTACGATGAGTGTAGTAGGTAAAGTAAATATAAAAGGTGGTTGGTACTTGTCTACAGAGGGTGCACAATCTATTTATACAAAAGACTTGTTTTTACCAACTAGTGTTACAGCGGTTACTATAAAACCGTTTTTAGATGGTAACACATCTACCGTAAAAGATTTTGCTGCAGAAGGTATGGTTGGTAGAAAAAGTAAAAATTTTGATATTGGTGTTAAAGTAAAATATATAGGTGCTGGTTTTCAAACAGTAGGTTACCCTTTTATGCAGCCCGATAGAATGGACTATTTATTAAACACTCGTTTTAATGCATTTAAAAATAAAACAAATGTTACTGCAAGTATTGGGCAACGAGTAAATAATGTTAGCAACACTGCTTTAAAAGCAAAACAATTTATAGGCAACCTAAATTGGTTTAGCCAAATAAACGACAACTGGAGTGTAAATATTAATTACAACAATTTTGGTTTTCAAAGCAATAGTGGCATAAACCCTTTTGGTATAAAAAATGTAAGTAACGATTTTGGTATAGCACCAACCTATACGTGGAGTAATACAAAAATGGTTCACCTTTTAAGCCTTAGTTATAATTATAGTAAGTACGATGAAAGAGATGTAATTACTGGTTTAACAACATCTAACAACACCCATACCGCCTTGCTTACCTACGTACCTAGTTTTTTAACTAAAGATTTAACTCCCGATTTTAGTGTAATGTATTTTATAAATAAGCTACCTGGCTTTAAAACAACCTTAGCTACCCTTAGCACTGGGCTTGCTTTGCCAGCCATGAAAAAGAAATTGCAGTTAAGGGGGCAACTACAATATACGTTTAGCAAAAACAATACATTTACGACTAATAATAATTTTATTGCTAGTTGTACTATAGATGCTAAGCTTAATAAAAAAACAACCTGGACAAATTTTTTAAGTACTAATTATTTCAAGCATGGCAACGAATTAGGCTTACCTTTTATTGGTGCCAACTATTTAGAAAGTAATTTTAGAACAGGATTAATGTATAGGTTTGGAAAATAAATTTTAGACTCCCGCCGATTACGCAAAATTCGCTGATTAGTGATTTTTTTAGTATTGGCACTCAAAATAAAAAATTATGAAAAAGATATTTTACATTTTATCAATATTATTTTTTGCACAAAATAGTGTTGCACAAGTAAACACCACTTTGGTTTTAAGCCCCAACCCTCCAGCATCGTTAATGCAATGGGGTGTAAGCAGAGAAACGTTAACCTTTATTGTTTTCCCCTCTGCACAGGGCATAAGAGGAGAATACAAAATAAAAACCGAAATTAAATTAAGCGATGGTTCTGTTATAGGTAAAACAGATTTAAATAAAAGTAAAACGTACACCTTAAGCTCTGCCACAACAACTTTTAATGCAGCTGATGTAGTGCCTTTAGAAAGTATGATTTTTACAGGAAAACACAAAACCAGTTTAGAAAAAACAGGAAAACTACTTAGCGATAATTATGAAATTTGTGTGCAGTTGGTTCGACCGCCAGATTTTGCACCCTTTTCCGAAATTAAATGCAAAAACTTTTATTTAGCAGCAACACAATTGCCTATTTTAATGAAGCCTTATAACCAGGAGGAGTTAGATTATGACATTGCTAAGACAACTATTATTTTTAGATGGACGCCAGTTGTGCCTAAACCAAAAGCATTAGTTACCTACAAAATAATGGTATTTGAAGTGTTACAAAACCAGAACCCTGTACAAGCAGTACGTAGTAATTTTCCTATTTTAACACAGGAGGTTAGGGGTGTAACCCAATATATTTGGCAGCCAAGAGGAGTTGTAGATTTAAGTGATAACAATGCCAAAGACTCTGCCATGCAACAACGAAAAGGGTTGGATGGAACAGTAAAAGGTGGAAGTAAAAAATATGTGTGGATAATACAATCTTTCGACAACCTTGGGCAACCCCTTGGCGATGGGAATATTAATGCTGATGGTGTAAGTGAGCCTACTGTATTTTTTGTAAGACAAAAAGTAAAAGATATTAAAATTAAGGATACAGATAAGCAATAATTTTTTTAATTAGTATACAAAGGCACACTTTAATTAGTGTGCCTTTTCTATTTTTGTACCAATGCAAAAAACGTATCTCACCAAAGAACAAGCTTTACAAAAACTAAAACATTACTGTGGTTATCAAGAAAGATGCCACAGCGAAGTAATACGCAAATTATACGATTTAGGTGTTTACAAAAACGAACATGATGAAATACTATCTACCCTAATACAAGAAAACTATTTAAATGAAGAACGTTTTGCTATACAATTTGTAGGTGGAAAATTTAGACTAAAACACTGGGGTAAAATAAAAATTAAATACGAACTTAAAAGCAAACAAATAAGTGAGTATTGTATTAAAAAAGCACTTGCCACTATAACCACAACTGATTATTTACAAACTGCACAAAAGCTTTTTGATGCTAAGAGTAATTTACTTAAAAGCGAAAAAAATATCTTTATTAAAAAAAGAAAGCTGCAGGATTATTTAATGCAAAAGGGCTACGAAATAAGTGTGATAAAAGAATTGATGGATTAATAAATTTTTTAAAATATCCACTCCGCTTACATTCCAAAAACTTTTTTAAGTAAAGAGGTTACTTGTGCCGCTGGGTCTTTTCTTATTTTTTGTTCCTCTTGCCCAATAGTTATAAAAATACCCATTAAAGCCCTTTCGGTAACATATGCAGCTAAATCTGTATTAATAGTTGTTTTGCTAAACGATAACTTATTGTATGTTGTAAAAACATCCTTCCAATAACCAGTAGCATTTACTTTTGCTAAGGAGGTTTCAATTATTAGTCGCATTTTTTCGGTAAGTGTTATAGTCGTAGTTATTTTTAAATAGTCAGTTGCTGCAAAATCTCCCCCCTTTAATATTTTTAATCCGTCGGTAACCGTCATTTGTTTTATAGCGCTAATAAAAACTGTTGCTATTCCGCCAGCAGCATCTTCAGCAGCTCTGTTCATAGATAGTATGGCTTTATCTGCTACAGATCCCATACCTAATTTACGTAACGTACTCTCTGCTTTTTTAGCCTCATCGGGCATTAAAATTTTTAGCGCCGCATTAGTAAAAAACGCATCTGGCTTATTCAGTCTTTTTGATGTACTATCTGCTCCAATTGAAAGCGCTTCTTTTAAGCCATTAATTATTTCATCGTTACTTAGACCCTTAGTTGTACCTTTTTGTTTTAATATATTGGTTATTGTTCTGCTACTATCTTTTGATGTTGCTTTTTTTATTTTATCAAACAAGCCTTGTGCATTAGTAACGCTATATAAAGTAGCGGCAAGTAATATAAGTATGCTTTTTTTCATTCGTATTTTTTATACCTGCAAAATTAAGTAGGCATTTGTTAAGGTTAGTTTAAATAAAAAAGCCGCTGAATAAACTGCGGCTAAATAATAGTACGTTATAAAAATTAAAACTCTGCACTTTTCGGATACCTCGGAAAAGGTATTACATCTCTAATATTTCCCATCCCCGTAACAAATTGTACTAACCTCTCAAACCCAAGTCCAAAGCCAGCATGAGGGCAAGCACCAAAGCGTCGAGTATCTAAATACCACCACAATTCTTCGGTAGGTATATTCATTTCCGCCATTCGTTTTTCTAATTTATCTAACCGCTCTTCTCGTTGGCTACCACCTACCATTTCGCCAATACCAGGTGCTAAAATATCCATTGCTGCTACCGTTTGTCGGCCTTCGGCACAGTTATCATCTTGCCTCATATAAAACGCTTTTATGGCAGCAGGGTAGTTGGTTAAAATAACAGGTTTTTTAAAATGTTTTTCTACTAAATAACGTTCATGCTCACTTTGTAAATCTATTCCCCAACCATCGCCCTCAATTAAATATTGAAACTTCTTTTTCTTATTGTGATTACTCTCTCTTAAAATAGTAATAGCTTCGGTATAGGTCAATCTTTCGAAATCATTATTTACTACAAATTCTAATTTTTCTATTAAACCCATTTCGCTACGCTTATCTTGTGGTAAAGCTTTTTCTTCCTCTGCTAAACGCTGTGCTAAAAACTCAATATCTTCTTTATTATTTTCTAAAGCATATTTAATTATGTAGCGTATAAATTCTTCGGCAAGATTAGCATTGTCTTCTAAATCGTAAAAAGCCATTTCGGGTTCTATCATCCAAAACTCCGCCAAATGCCTTGTGGTGTTACTATTTTCGGCTCTAAAGGTTGGGCCAAACGTGTAGATATCACTTAATGCCATAGCGGCTAATTCTCCTTCTAATTGCCCACTAACGGTAAGATTTGTACTATGTCCAAAAAAGTCTTCTTTAAAGTTTATGGTGCCATCTTCGTTTTTAGCAGCCGTGCCATCAACGGGTAATGTAGTTACCCTAAATGTTTCTCCAGCACCTTCGGCATCGCTTGCAGTAATAATAGGTGTATGTAAATTTACAAAACCCTTATCGTTAAAAAATTTATGTACAGCAAATGCTAAGGTATGGCGTACTCTAAATACACTACCAAACGTGTTTGTTCTAAAACGCAAATGTGCTTTTTCTCTTAAAAACTCAAGGCTGTGCTTTTTAGGTTGTAGGGGAAATTTTTCGGCATCGCTATCACCCAATATTTCAATAGTAGTTGCCTTTAATTCTACCTTTTGCCCCTTGCCTAAGCTGGCAATAATTTGGCCTGTTGCTTTTATACAAGCTCCTGTGGTAAGTCTTTTTAATAATTCATCTTCAAACTTACCCAACTCGGCCATTACTTGTATGTTATTATTGGTGCTTCCATCGTTAAGGGCTATAAATTGGTTGTTTCTAAAGGTACGAACCCAGCCCATTACGGTGGTGGTATAATCAACTTTATCGCTATTTAAAATTGATGCTATTTTTTCTCTTTTGTTAAACATAAATACAAATTATTGCTGCAAAGATAAGGTTATACCGATGTGACCTAATAAATAGTCCAACCCTTTTTCTATCAGTATAACCTGCCTGCTGGTAGGCAGGTACCATCTAAGATTTCAACGTAGTTCTTACCGAAAAATCGGGACAGGTTGGAGTGCTTATGAAATCAAGATGTTATTACAAGGTAGATGTATAGCCATTTTAGCTGCAAATCGTTTTAAAGCAAGTTTTATAAAATAAATTTGCAAAAGATAAAAAATTCTTGTTTTTGCAAAAAACTACCTACTTTTGGGTTAGAAAAAGTTGATAAGTTTATCCATTCATTTTTATCAGCTAGTATTATTCTAATCAAAACATTTTCCCTTCCGATTTAATCGGAAACCATTTTCAGACAAATAGATAGGATTTTTTGAAGAACACATTTTCAATTTTATATGTACGATATTTTACAACTGAACGACTTACTCGTTCCTGAATTGCTTGATATTGCCGAGCAATTAGAGATTTCCAACGCAAAAAAACTTAACAAACAAGATTTGATATATAAAATCTTGGATAAACAAGCTATTATGACTGCAGCTCAAAAACCCGAAGACGAAAAGCCAAAACAACGCAAACGCATTGTTAAAGCCACTACTGCAAACATTAGTGAGGAGGCCGAAGTAGTGCAAGAAGCTCCTGCAAAGAAAGAAACTACAGCTACCCCAAAAACTAAAAAAGTTGAAGTAGAAAAAAAGCCAATAAAAAAAGCTAAAGTAGAGGTAGAAATACCAGAAGAAGATTTGCAGCCTTTAACAAGTGAGCAAACAACCTTGCCGCCATTATTTGCAAAACTTTTACAAGAGGAAAATGATGTGCAGCAACCAGAGGTAGAAATACCAGAGGAAACTACACAAACTAGTGCTCCAAAACAGTTTCAACAACGTAGAGACCAGCCAAGTTTTAATGTAGAATTTGATGGTATTATTTTAGGCGAAGGTGTATTGGAAATGATGCCCGATGGATATGGTTTTTTACGCAGTAGCGATTATAATTATTTAAGTAGTCCCGATGATATTTATGTATCGCCCTCTCAAATAAAATTATTTGGTTTAAAAACAGGCGATACCGTTTACGGAAGTGTTCGTCCGCCAAAAGAAGGTGAAAAATATTTTGCTTTATTAAAGGTAGATACCATCAATGGTAAAAAGCCAGATGAGGTAAGAGATAGAGTTCCTTTCGATTACTTAACACCACTTTTCCCTTTCGAAAAATTAAACCTTTGCACAAGTAGTAGTAATTACAGTACTCGTATAATGGATTTATTTACACCAATTGGTAAGGGGCAACGTGGCTTAATTGTAGCCCAACCAAAAACGGGTAAAACCATGTTGTTAAAAGAGTTGGCCAATGCAATTGCAGAAAACCATCCGGAGTGTTATTTAATGATTGTGTTGGTAGATGAACGCCCAGAGGAAGTTACCGATATGGAACGTAGCGTAAAAGCAGAAGTTATTGCCAGCACATTTGATGAGCCTGCCGAAAAGCATGTAAAGGTCAGTACCATTGCCTTACAAAAAGCAAAACGTTTAGTAGAGTGTGGGCATGATGTTGTTATTTTATTAGACAGTATTACTCGTTTGGCAAGAGCACATAACACGGTTGCACCAAGTAGCGGTAAAGTATTAAGTGGTGGTGTTGAGGCAAATGCTATGCAAAAACCAAAACAATTTTTTGGAGCGGCACGTAAAATAGAAAATGGCGGATCGCTTACTATTATTGCAACCGCACTAGTTGATACCGGTAGTAAAATGGATGAGGTAATTTTTGAAGAATTTAAAGGAACAGGTAATATGGAGTTGCAGCTTGAACGTAAGTTGAGCAACCGTCGTATTTATCCTGCAATTGATATTGTTGGTAGTAGCACTCGTAGAGATGATTTGTTGTTAGACAAAGATACTTTTCAACGCATGTGGGTTTTGCGTAAGCACATGGCCGATATGAACCCAGAAGAAGCCATAAATACATTACTTAAAAACATGAAAGGAACGAAAGATAATGCTGAGTTTTTAATAAGTATGAATGGGTAAAGTAATTAAGAATTAAAAACTAAGAATGAATAATTAGGCCGTTGAGTTTTCAACGGTTTTTTTACTTTTTTACAGTCCCCTTTTTTAAAAGTTCTCCATTGTAGGCGTCGCACAACTGTACTGTAATTATTTATTCAACTTTATAGACCCTTTTATGTTTTATCTTAGCAAAAATGTATCAGCGTAACCTGCTTTTGCCGGCAGGCAGGTTGGCAGGAGAAAAACCAATGGCAATAGAAAAAATAACCATACAGCAATTTTTAAAACTCTCTACACAATACCCCGTGTTAGATGTACGCAGCCAAGGTGAATACACACATGCCCATATACCCAATGCTATTAACGTTCCTTTATTTACAAACGACGAAAGAAAAATTGTGGGCACTGCTTACAAACAACAAAGCAGAGAAATTGCTATAAAACTTGGATTAGATTTTTTTGGTGTGAAGATGAAGGAAATTGTGGAAGATGTTGAACGTATTACTGCTGAATTTTATAAAAGAAATGCAAAGCAAAAAGACCCAGTTCCCCCTTTAGGGGGCGGAGGGGGTATTTTGCTGCACTGCTGGCGTGGTGGCATGCGTAGTGCAGCAGTAGCATGGCTTTTAGATATGTATGGCTTTAAAGTTTATACCCTTACCGGTGGTTACAAGGCTTATAGAAATTGGGTGCTACAACAATTTACGTTACCCTATAATTTTACCATTATTGGTGGTTTTACAGGCAGTGGTAAAACCGAAGTTTTGCATCAATTAAAAAAAGAAGATAAAATAATAATTGATTTAGAGGCGTTGGCCAATCATAAAGGTTCGGCATTTGGAAATATGGGCACTCAGCCTAGTCAGGAAATGTTTGAGAATGTATTGAGCAAAAGTTTGTACGATATTAGTTGTACGATGAACGATGAAAATTTAACTTCAACAAACCATCAGCCACAAGCGCCTTGTATTTATATTGAAGATGAAAGCCAACGCATTGGGAACCTTCAAATACCTAGCAATATTTGGCTACAAATGCGAAAAAGTACTATCTTTTTTTTAGAAATTCCATTTGAGGAGCGGTTAGATTTTATTACAGCTGAATATGGAAAATTAAGTAAAGAGGCGTTGGTAAATGCCATCATCCGTATACAAAAACGCCTTGGCGGGTTAGAAACTAAAAACGCTATCAATCATCTTTTAGAAAACAATGCAAAAGAAAGTTTTAGAATTTTATTAACCTATTACGATAAATGGTATTTAAAAGGATTAAATAACAGAGAAAATTTATCTGCTTTTTTAAATAAAATTCCCTGCAAAAGTGTTGATTGTATACTTAATAGTAAAAATATACTAGTATGCACTACAACAAACGTTTAGGTATTCTTTTTTGTTTGCTTTTTCCCTTACAACTTTTTGCACAAGATATTACTGGTTTATGGAAAGGAGTGCTCTATAATGATACTACCCAAAAAACACTACGCTACGAAATTGCCATTAGCCAAAAAGGAAAAAAATTATATGGTTACAGTTATACCTTTTTTATTTACGAAGACAAAGTTTATCAAGGCTTAAAAAAAGTAAAAATTAAAAAGGTAGACGATAAAATTATTATTGAAGATGATGGATTAATTGCACATAACTACCCAATTCCACCAAATAAAAATGTACGTCAATTAAATGTACTTACCCTGCTTATAGAAAATAGTGTAATGAGAATGATAGGAACGTTTTCAACGAATAGAACAAAAGAGTTTCATAGTTTAACAGGTAGTATAGAGGTAAAAAGAAAAAATGATTTTTACAAACAATCGGCCTTAATAGCACATTTAGAAGAATTAGGATTAGCTAAAAATTTATCGTTTATACAAGAGGAGGAAAAATTAGTTGCTTTATTAACTATAGAAAATACAAAAATTGATACAGAAAAAAAAGAGGTTAAAATAGAAAATGCTACAACAACAATTAACAACAAACAACAAATAGTCATTACTACGCCTTCCATAAAAAGTACTATTTTACCTGCGGCAGATGTGTTAAATAGAAAAATTGAAACCATACAATCGGTTTATTATAAAAGTGATAGTTTAGAAATAACCTTGTATGACAATGGCGAAGTAGATGGCGATACCGTTAGTGTACTTATAAACGGAACTATTATTATGCCAAAGGTTGGATTAAGTACTAATGCCGTTCGTAAAAAAATAAGTACGGCAAATACAGGAGATAGTATTCAATTAATAATGTATGCCGAAACATTAGGAAATCTTCCTCCTAATACAGGTTTGCTAATTGTGTATGATGGTGCAGATCGTTATGAAATACGTTTTAGTGGAGATCTGCAAAAAAGTAGTGCGATAGTTTTTAGGAGAAAGCAATAAGAGGGAACGCTGATGCTTATGATGATTAAGATTTATTATGATTTTTATTTTGTCATTTCGACGATAATCTATAGTTCACAAAAGCATTAAAGTGTAATAAATCATTAGTACTCTAAATTTGCTTTTAGTACTTTTGAATATGGATGAAATTAAACTTACCCAATTCTCTCATGGGGCAGGCTGTGGTTGCAAAATAGCACCACAAATATTAGAACAAATTTTACAGAGTAATAGTAGTTTTCCAAACGATAAAAAGTTGTTAGTTGGCAATAGCAGCAAAGACGATGCTGCTGTTTACGATTTAGGCAATGGTACCGCATTAATTAGCACTACCGATTTTTTTATGCCCATAGTTGATGATGCTACCGACTTTGGAAAAATTGCTAGCGCTAATGCTATTAGCGATGTGTATGCTATGGGCGGTAAGCCATTATTAGCTGTTGCCATTTTAGGTTGGCCTGTAGAAAAATTACCTGTGGGGCTAGCACAAAAAGTTTTAGAAGGGGCAAGAGAAATTTGTTTACAAGCTGGTATTCCTTTGGCAGGAGGGCATAGTATTGATAGTACCGAGCCTATTTTTGGGCTAGCTGTTACTGGCATTGTAGATATAAAAAATTTAAAGCAAAATAATACCGCCAAGGAAGGCGACTATCTTTTTTTAACCAAGCCTATTGGCGTAGGCATTTTGGCTACAGCCCAAAAAAGAGGGTTGTTAAGTGACAAATTATTACAACTATTAACCACACAATTAACTTCGTTAAATAGTATTGGAGAGCAATTAGGAAAATTAAATAGTGTAACCGCAATAACAGATGTTACCGGCTTTGGCTTGCTTGGGCATTTAATTGAAATGGCTGAAGGAAGTAATTTAAGTGCAGAAATTTATTATAATAAGCTACCAATACTTGATGGCGCAACAGATTTTTTGAAGCAACGGATTGTACCCGATGCAACCTACCGAAACTGGAATAGTTATAGCACAAAAGTAAGTTTTGATAAAGGCGTAAATGTACTAGAAGCCTTTAATTTATTACCCGACCCACAAACTAATGGAGGGTTATTAATTGCAGTTAACTCAACTAAAATAGAGGAAGTAAAAGAAAGATTTACTCAAAACGGGTTACAAAATTTTATTGAGCCTATTGGTCGTTTTATAAGCAAAGAAGAAAAAGTTATTTTAGTTAGACAATAACTTATCAATATTTTCAGCTAGCTTTCTATCTTTAGCGGTAAAAATATTACCAGCATCATGGGTGCTTAGCCAAATTTCTACTTTATTGTAAACGTTTGTCCATAAAGGATGATGGTCTGCTTTTTCAGCTTCTATAGCCACTCTTGTCATAAAAGCAAAAGCTTCGGAAAAGTTTTTAAATTCAAATTTTTTGTACAAGCTGTTATTTTCTTCTGTCCACATAATAAAATATTTATAGTGTAATTTTCTCCATCATAAGTTCACCTATAGGGGGCGGAGGGTTTAAAGTATTAGGTGTTGCTTGTTTTTAATTTTTTCATTCGTTAGTTCATTTATCAATTGTACGCCAGCTAAAGATTTTATTGCTTGTACTAGTATTTTTAAATCTTCTGCCTGCACAACATCTCCTTTAATCAACCATAAAAAATCTAGGTGCTTAAACTCTGGCAATAAATATTCACCATCAAATTGGTTGTTGTATAAATAGTGGGTTAAAGAGGTTGATGGGACTTGATACTCATAAATAGAAAAAAAATATTTCCGTTGCTTTTTTTTAAGTTGAATTTCAATATCGTTATTTACTCTAAAGTTAAAGCCTAGTAATTGATTTAGTTGCCAACTAAATTGATAATCTTTAATAGGCGCTACAATACCTAAAAGTATGGCATCTTCAAAAAACTCTTGAGCTAATGTTTCGTTATCAATTTTAAGTTTCATACCCCTAGCCCCTAAAGGGGAATTATAATAAAATTAAGTCCACAATTTATATCTTATTAAAAAACAATATCAAACCACAACTCTTTATCCCCTCTTTTTACTTTTACTTTACTTGCTTCGCCTTTTTTAAATTTACCCAACGCACCCATATAGCCTTGTACATCTGTAAATTTAATATCGCCTAATTGCTCTACCACATCGCCTGTTTGTATGCCAACTTTTTGTGCAATTTTTCCATCGCTAACACCATCTACTCTTACGCCACTTCCACTAAAGGTATAATCGGGCATTATGCCAAGTGTTACTTTAAAACTACTTTTTGCACTTGTTGCTGCTTCTCTAGTTTTTGTAAAACTAAGTTTTTCTTTTTTATTTGTGGCTACTACAATGTCATAAATATAGTTTACAACTTTTAATTGGCCTGTGTAATTTATTTTATCTGCATCATCGCTTGGTTTATGATAATCGCTATGTACGCCAGTAAAGAAAAATAATACAGGAATATCTTTTCTATAAAAACTAGTATGATCGCTTGGCCCAGTACCACTACTATCAAACTTAATGGCAAAATAGTTATCTTTTGCATTAAGCATTTCACCCCAGGTTGGGGATGTGCCGTAGCCGCCAATATTTAATCCACGGGTACTATCGTTTAGCCTACCTACCATATCTAAATTAATCATATAATTTGCGGTAGATAAATTTATGGTTGAATGTTCGGTAAAATATTTACTTCCATACAAACCCAGCTCCTCGCCGCTAAAGGCTATAAATAAATAATTGTATTTTTTTAGGTT
>Ga0209550_10001841_pt1 | contig 20434 bp, 19 predicted proteins | sample LauGreSuBDMM15SN_2_FD_187567 | JGI IMG/M metagenome (GOLD analysis project Ga0209550, IMG submission 187567) | Freshwater lake microbial communities from Lake Michigan, USA - Su13.BD.MM15.SN (SPAdes) (version 5) | ecosystem: Environmental > Aquatic > Freshwater > Lake | place: Lake Michigan... | reverse complement strand
TAGCCGATGTTAAAACCTTGTTTGGCTTGGTAGCTCAGTTGGTACGAGCGAACGACTGAAAATCGTTAGGTCGCCGGTTCGATCCCGGCCCAAGCCACTTTAAGTGTGATTAAATCTTTTTTGATTATCCTCTAGTAATCACTCGACTACTTTAATTTGATTTAGAGAAAGTGTAGATGCCAACACACTGTGAACTTCCAAACTCGTCTGGAGTATCAGAAATTTCTATATCTGAATGTAACTCACCATTAGCATCTACATAGTCATAGCGAATTAATTTGAGCGCATTTTTATCTTCACTCCAGGTAAGAATTTCATCAACTAAAAAAGTTCTATGCGCATTAAAAAAGATTGTAGCGACATTCGACACCGGTATTGCAACATAGAGAATACCACCAGGCTCTAAAATCGAAATTAAATTATTGAAACCTTTTATATGGCCGTTTAGATCGATTGGGTCATTATACCTTCCTAGCCCAAAATGTTCTAACGTATTAAGGCATGAAACTGAGTCCGCAGTTACTGGAGGTGTTTTGCCGATACTTGAGAAATCGAATTGAATTGACTTAATTTGTTGATGTGCATTATTTTCAAATTTACGAATATCAATTATTTCTATCTCGCGAAAAGAGGCGACATGTGCAACGAACCCATCTATTCGGCTACCCACATCTATGTGTCTCTTAGGATTCCTTTCAAAAATCTGACGCGCAATAAGTAGGTCATGGTGAAAATATGCGCCGCGCATAACGCCTGCTGGAGTCTCGAATTCATCAAGAATTGGGGTGAAAACATCAATCTTTCCCCCAAGCTTAGAGAATTCTTTTGCATTTGCAATAAATTTTAGAACTACTTTCAATAGTGTAAAATTACTTCTAGGAAAAATCTGTACTCTAATACCATTAATGAGTGACTTTAATTTCTGCAATTGCATGAAAACCTTTTGTCATTTTAGTAATCTTGAGTAAATGAAGAATACAGCAGAGCCCACTGCTTTGTCAAAAAACACGGCAAACATCATGAATTCTTTTGACAAATAACTCTTCTGAAATGTCTAGCCTCTCATTTCACGAGTACACTCTTGAAAACTACAGAATCCGCTCGACAACTTCCAGTATTTTGGCTTCAAATTCACTGCTCAAAGTGTTTAATGACCCCAACCATTCATCGCCGGAAGTATCATTTGTATAGTCGCTTATATACTTGAGCGAAAGCCACTCAACCCCGTAATAGAAACAAACTTTTGCAATCGAGAAAAGCTCCATATCAACAACATCCACATCAGAAGCCACAAGCCACGGATCGACTGCAGTTATGAATGAGTCACCGGTTGCACACCTATATTCTCCGCATACTGAATAGAATTTAGATTTATTCAATTCAAAAGGTACAACTCCTCTTGGTGCTAGTGGAAAGGCATTCATGTCATGCTCAACTACATCACGTATGTATATAAATCCTTCTAAATCTTGTTGCAAACTCCCTGCAGTCCCAACATTAATGACCAAATCCGGATTGTAATTAATGATCAATTCTGTTGTTAATCGTGCTGCGTTAATTTTCCCAACACCGGAATAGTAGATGGGAAATTGAAAATTGTCAGAGCTCTTAAATTCTGAGTCTAAGGCCGCTATTATAAGAATTTTCCTTTTTCCATTATTCACAAGAATCCTATCTTTGTGTCTGATTTATAGATACGCTCATCGGGAAATACTTTAATCATTTGAAGAAATTCGCAGGCTTAGATTTTAACCATTCTGAACCTATTTTACTCTCTGGGTGTATCCAACCGTGAAATTTAGTGAATTCTTTCCATTCTTTGAATTTCCCCCAAAAGTTCTTTTGCAGATTTATGCTTTCAGTGGAATTCTCCCAGGACCCGATTATTGTCCCCCAAAATTCTTGGACAGCCGCCATAATTTCATTTGGGGTCAAGTCAACAATATCAATTCCCATTTTTTTATAATCTAAAGAGTCCATGAGATTGAGGGAAATGTACTCACCTAGATTGAGCTCTTCGCCTGTGACAGTCCAAAAGAGATTTTTTGGAACCCAGAAACTCCGAGAAGAAGAAAAAAGCAGTCCAAGTGGTAGTGCATTCACAAATAATGTTATGCGCCCATAAATAACAGATATCCAGTCAGGTCCACTTGCAGTACTTATACAACCCGTACAATTTGCAAAGAGCCATACATCTAACAAGTCCGATTTTTCGTTTTGAAAAGCATAATCGATTACTTTTTGGTTATCCATCCCAATTGGCGATTCTGCTAATTTACCCATTCGAATCACCCAAGTACCTTGCTCAGTTAACCACTCTATGGCTGGGACATAAGTTTCAATTTTAGAATTTCTATAATTATGAGATTCCTGTGCGAATTCATTTTTATTCTCATCATAAACTTTCATATATTCTGCATCGCGGACGTTAAGGCACACAAATGGATCACCCGGATTCCAGCCTTTTTCTTTCATCCAATCCGTACACCTTGTAATTTCTTCAGGTGTAAATTTCAGAGTTGGTTTATATCTCGCAAATAAGCCTAGGGGGTCTCTAGAGTTTGTATGGGACTGTGGAATGTTATGTGCATAGCCTCCTGGGATGAAGTTATTCCAATGCCAAACATATTTAAGCCACCTGCCCTTTATCTTCAATTCTTGTGATGCCATCTCTTTCCACTGCTGATTACATGTTGGGCCAAAAAGATAGTAGAAGTCCAAACTTTTTTGGCTTGAAATTCTCTTTCTCACCACATGCTCCATCACATCTGGGACAAAATGGCCAATTCGTCCGGCATAAAGCTGGCCAATTCTGATGAATATAATTGGTTTAATGCTACGAATAAAAATGACTGCAGGTATGGCCCAAATTGCGTTTAAAAGTGAGAGTAGACGGTGCCGCAACATAGATTACATGATATCAAACTTGACAGTAATGCCAGGTGTTATATCGTGTACTTTGTAGAGCCGCAGGAATTCTCCACTAGAATAAATATGTGAGCAGAATCTTAGTTGTTACCAATAGCCTGACTGGTGGTGGAGCTGAACACTCAATGAATCTATTAATCAATGAACTCCAGAAATTCAAAAGTTGTGGGAGATTCATGGGTCACATTCTTGGACCAAAACGGTAACTGAGTATCAAGTGAAGACGATTTTTGTGACAGGTTCAACAAAAGTAATAATGCCTGAACAAGGCAGCTGCAAAGCTTCTAAGCTTCTTTCAATTTTGCAGTTGGGTGCTATTAAAATTACATTTAACCCGAAAGCAGACTATCTTCTTTCAATTGACCATAATAAATCGGCCTATAAAGAATTTATTAAAGGGGGAGGCACACCAGAGAGGGCTTTCCTTCTGAGACTCGAGCCTCCTTCTGTTTTCCCGGCCCAGTATAGACACTCAATTGAGAGTAAATATGGAACCATTTTCACTCCAGGTTCAATTCTAGTTCGTTCTAAAGACTTCATTGGTTGGCCATATCAGATTCATGCAGATCCAAATTCTCCAACTTACTCTGTCGATGGTATCGAAAATTTTGTTGCACCCTCGAATATTGACTATGAGGAATGGTGCCATCGTGAGCTTTTTCTTGCCATGATTGCCGCCAACAAGGTTGCTCCAACTTTAGGTCAAAATTATGCACTGCGCAGAAAATTTGCCAAAAATCTAAAATCACCTGATTTTCACTTGTTTGGAGTTTTATGGAATGAGTCTTTTAGGTTAAAACTGAGACATCGATTAGCTGTTTCCTATTTTGCAATCCGTCAGGGAACCCGTCCAAACATTATTTCAATATATGGTAATTTACTAAATAGATATCCAAGAAGTTTGGGTTCGGCTCAGGATAAACACCTTATACTTAAAAATTCAAAATTCTCATTAATTATTGAGAACTCTGATACCTATGTAAGTGAAAAACTTTTTGATTCTTTGATTAATGGTTGTATTCCTGTGTACTTTGGTCCTGAATTAGATAGGGCACAAATTTCAAAAGAGTTGGTAATCAGTTACAACGGATCGCCAAATAATCTCATTCAAACTCTGGCTAACTTAAGTGATTCAGAAATTCAATCTAAATTGAACGCAATCGCCAAATTTCTTTCCTCGGACAGTTTCAAGAACACTTGGTTCGAAAGCAATGTCTATGAAAATATAGCAAAAATGATGATGTCACGGATGAAAAATATCTAACCATTTTCAATACCCATTAATTTCGCTTGCATATCAAAATCTGGGACCATATTTCTAACCTCCTCAAAAGAACCTCTCGCTAAAATCCCTCCATTAGCCATATACAAAACGAGATTAGCTTCACGGACGGTTGAAAGGCGATGAGCAACAATAATCACAGTTACAGAGCCTCTAAGATTGTGGATTGCTCTTGAAATTGAGTCTTCGGTCTCGGCATCTAAGGAACTAGTTGCTTCATCTAGAACCAGTAATTTTGGGCTTGTGAACATCGCGCGGGCAATACCTAAACGTTGACGCTGACCACCACTAAGTTTTGCACCAAATTCACCTACTTCTGATTCTATTCCATTAGGTAGCGTTTGTACGTACTTATCTAAATTAGCAATTTGCAAAGCAGTAGTGATTTGAGCGGGCTCAATTGCATGCCGTGGATAGCCAAGAGAGACATTTTCTGCGATGCTTCCACTTACAACGACCACTTCTTGAGGGACGTAAGAAATTGCACCTGGCCACTTTGATATGCATTCAAGCGGAGGCAGGCCTGAAATCAGAATATGGCCATTATCTGGCTTCAAAATTCCAAGTAGTGCGTCTACAAGTGAAGTTTTACCTGCCCCGGACGGCCCAACAATAGCTACCAAAGTTCCTGCCGGAATTTCTATACTCACATTGGAAATTGCTGCCGAAGCGCTCTGGGGGTATGTAAGTGAAATTGAATTTGCTATAACTGTTGGACTAAATCCATCATGAATTGTATCAATTTCATCATTAGTATTTTCTGATGCTGAAACATTTAATAGCGTATCAATTAGATCAAGCGTAGGTTTCGCCAATCCTATTCCGCTCCTGATCTGAATTAAACCCTGTTGTACTCTAAGGACCGCAGGTGCAATTCTAGTTCCAGCAGCCAGAAATATAGAAAGAGTGGCCACGGCTTGCTCGGCGTCTTGAAAAAAGAATTGTACGAAGCCCATAATAAGAGCACCAAGCACTACGGCAGTTTCAATTACATACTTACTTATGTAAGGTAGAAATGCATTGCCCGCCACTGCTTCTGCTAGCTTATCGCGAATTTCTCCAATTTCTCTCGAATAGAAGTCTCTTCGATTTCTCACTACTGCTTCGCGGTAGGTTTGAAAGACTTCTACTATTTTTTCATTACTCTGAATACTTAATTTTGAATTTTTCTCACCAGTCTCTTTTGCTTTAACATGCAGGAAATGATAAAGAGTTATTCCAACTATAAAGAAAAAGATAATTGTACCCACAGCTGTTGGGGTATCTAGCGCCAATAGACCTAATGCCATAATTATAAGCAGGGAAATATCAGACACCAAAATGATTGATACTCCAATTATTTGAATGAAGATATACTCAACTCCACGAGTAACTGAAAATAGCAACTCCTGCGAGGTGTGATTCTGTAAAGCCAACAAGGGTTGATTGAGTAATTTTGAAACCAAAAGCGATGAAACTTTGGATCCTCGTCGGCTTAGGAAGAAAAGCATCTTTCGTGTCAACAAAATAGAAATGACTGTTCTGAAAATGAGTAGGAATGCCGCGCTTAGCCCCAAAATTGCAGCTTGGGATTGAAACCCTAAATTGGAGATGTTGAGAGCTTGGAGAATTGAATAAAACTGGCTGCTAGGAGCTCTTGACTGCACTCCGCCCACCGAAATCGCACCTAATAGGCCAAGTAAAATCACACCTACCAGGTCCAATAGTCCAAGAAAGGTCTGAACTAAAGTAACTAAGAACATTTTCTTTCGATCTGCTACGTTCAAAACCTTTATAGCTCGAAAAGTAGTTGTCAGATCAAAGACTTTTCTCAATTCAAGCACTCTGCCTAGCATCCATTCCCTTAGACTAGCAACAAGTATATTTGAAGTCCGACTTATAGCACTTCTCCCACTATCCTATTCTCATGCGCCTATATATAGCCGGCATTACCGGAATGGTGGGATCTGCTCTGGCATTTGAGGCCCAAAAACAGGGTTTTGAAGTCATAGGAAAATCTTCACAAGAATTAGATTTTACTAACAGATCTCTCACATTCAGGGAGATTAACGAGGAACGCCCGGACGCGCTAATAATTGCAGCCGCTAAGGTAGGTGGAATCGGTGCAAATGAGTTATTTCCTGTTGACTTCCTATCAGTAAATTTACAAATCCAAACTAATTTATTGGATGCAGCACATTCCGCAAATATCCAAAAGGTGCTCTTTCTTGGCTCCTCTTGCATCTATCCAAAATTTGCGCCTCAACCATTGCAGGAGTCTTCGTTGCTCACCGGTCTTCTCGAACCCACAAACGAACCTTACGCATTAGCAAAAATTGCAGGCCTGAAGTTAGTTCAAGCCTATAGAAAGCAATTTGCTAGAACGTGGATTTCTGCAATGCCGACTAACTTATACGGCCCTCGAGATAATTTCGATTTTGAAAGTGCCCACGTATTGCCCGCCTTAATTAATAGGTTTAATGCTGCAAAGGAAGAGAATCACTCTTCAATAAAAATATGGGGTGATGGTTCACCATTGCGGGAGTTTTTGCATGTTGATGACCTAGCTAAAGCTTGCCTCTTATTATTGCAAGAGTACGATGATGAGGTTCCAATTAATGTCGGAAGTGGCCAAGAAATTTCAATCAAGAATCTTGCTCAATTAGTTGCCCAGATAATAGGCTACAAAGGGCAAATTGAGTACGACATAAGCCACCCGAATGGGACACCTAGAAAGTATTTAGACTCTACTAAGATTTCAGCGTTAGGCTGGAGCCCTACCGTGAACCTTCAAAATGGTATCGCAACCACTTATCAGTGGTTCTTAGCTAACAGAAAAGATAGGAGCCAGATATGAAACGTGCCTTGATCACCGGCATTACAGGCCAGGATGGATCATATTTGGCAGAATTCTTGCTCCAGAAAGACTATGAAGTTCACGGAATAATACGTCGAAGTTCCTCTTTTAATACTTCACGTATTGAGCACCTCTATAAGGATCCTCACGAAAAGAATAATAAATTGCATTTACATTATGGAGACATCACTGATGGAGTTGGGCTATCAAATATAATTCGTGAAATCCAGCCAAACGAAATCTATAACTTGGCAGCACAAAGCCACGTGAAAGTATCATTTGAAATGCCTGACTTCACAGCCCAAGTGGATGCGGTCGGTACTATTCGTCTGTTAGAAGCAATTCGTGCCTCTAAAATAGAAACACGATTTTATCAAGCTTCGACTTCTGAACTGTTTGGGGGCACGCCTCCACCACAATCAGAGGTCTCGCCTTTCGCACCAAGAAGTCCTTATGCTGCGGCTAAGTTATATTCGTACTGGGTTGTACGAAATTATCGAGAGGCTTATGGATTAAACGCTACAAATGGCATTTTGTTTAACCATGAATCTCCCCGCAGAGGTGAAACATTTGTCACCCGCAAAATTTCACTGGCTGCAGCAAAAATTAAGTTAGGGCTCCAGTCAAAGCTGTATCTAGGAAATCTCGATGCAATCAGAGACTGGGGATATGCTCCAGAATATGTCGAGAGCATGTGGATGATGCTGCAACAAGATCAGCCAGACGATTATGTGGTTGCAACAGGAATAGGCGCGTCTGTACGTGATTTTTGTAGCGCTGCTTTTCAATATTTGGATTTAGATTACAGTGATTATGTAATCAGTGAAGATCGTTACAATAGACCGACTGAAGTTGATGCCTTAATTGGAGACGCAAATAAAATTAAAGATAACTTAGGGTGGACGGCAAAAACGAATTGGAGAGAGCTGGCAAAATTGATGGTTGCCGCTGATCTCGCTAGCATAAGTAAGTCACAATAGCTTTGTAAGTTCCTCTTTGTCGCTCCAAGTAAGTGAAAATTTCCTATTTAAGATTTCTGGAATAATTATTATTGAGACCGCTCGTGTTATCCTCTTAGATAGTATAACTCTGGTGAGTAATCTAAGTTTATTTCTTGAAAAAATATGAAGACTCCCAATTTTAGAATAACACCGAAATCCTAAAATCTTACTGAATTTATCTAAACCATTCGAAGTTGCAAAAGTGATGTGTTGCCCTGATTCAGGCATGTAATACCACCAATCTTTATCTATGGGATCTGGCGTTGGATTTGGCAATAATTCTGTTGTGAATATAAAGTACTCCTTGTTCACAACTAAATCCATAAAAGCTGAAATGGGGTCTTCTAAATGCTCAAAGCACTCAATGGCAGAAAGAAAATCCATTGGGCCAGATAAATTTTTGCCTTCTGAAACGAATCCCACTGCTAATTCCCCATCAGCATAAGAATCAAAGGTTTTAACTTGGTAACCTTGATCTCTAAGAAGTCTTGTCAATAATCCAGTGCCGCCGGCCCAATCTATTCCAGGAGCTCTACCTCTGCCTTCCAAGAAAAGTAAGGTTCCAATTAACCTGCTTGCACTTAAACATCTGGCAACTAACCCTGTATCCAGAATTGAGATTGCCCGCGAGTGTGCCTCCTTAATCCAGTGTGGATTCTTAATTTGAAGGCTTCCGCAACCCAGGCATTCGTAGTATGCAGCTTTATATCGAATCACTCGGGCTGTCGAAAAAAAAACAGAGTCTTCTCCACAAATATTGCACTTAGAACCGGAGTTTTCATGCGGAAATTTCATACGCTTATCCTAGTAGCGATATAGGATTGTCTCAAGGCTTACCTCTCAAGTTCGTCCAACCTGAAGATAGATTTAATCTTTCTAGATTTAAGTGTTAGATGTTGGTTGGTCACTCCCCTGCTATATGCTTTCGCTGTGCAAATGAAAATACCCGTATCTCGGCCCGATATAGGTGACCTAGAAAAGAGCTACGTGCAAAGTGCATTAGATTCTGGATGGATTTCCTCTTCAGGACTTTTTGTAGATCAATTTCAAAGAGAGTGGGCTAAGGAGTGTGAAAGTAAATACGCACTAGCAGTATCGAATGGAACCGTGGCACTTCACTTGATATTAGTCAGTTTAGGAATTGGCCCAGGTGACGAGGTAATTGTTCCAAGTTTAACTTTCATTGCATCTGCTAATGCGATTATGTATGTAGGCGCTACCCCTGTTTTCTCTGATGTGAATCCCGATACTTGGTGTCTAAGTCTTGAAAATATAGAACCTCTTATTAGCTCAAGAACAAAAGCAATTTTGAATGTCGATTTATACGGTAATCCTTCAGATTTACTCTCACTTGAAAAATTCTGCGAGGAAAAAGAGATTTTCCTGATTGACGATGCGGCTGAAGCTCCATTCGCTACTTCAAGGGATCGAAGAGTAGGCTCTTTTGGCATAGCTTCGTCCTTTTCTTTCTTCGGAAACAAAATAATTAGTTCGGGCGAAGGGGGTGCGATTACAACCTCCAATAAAGTTCTTTGGGAAAAAATGAAGCTACTCAGGGACCAGGGAATGGATCCACAAAGAAGATATTTTTTTCCAGAAATAGGTTTCAACTACCGACTTACCAATATTCAATGTGCTTTGCTCTGCGCTCAACTCACAAGAAAAGATGAATTGATTGGAAAACGTAATTTGCTTTATTCTAGATACGACGAGGCTTTTCGAAATATGGAGTTTATTAAGCATCAAAAAGTAGATAATTTCTCAAAAAGGAGCCCCTGGTTGTATACATTCCTTGTTACTGGATCACTTGCTAGCAAGAGGAATGAAATTATGCGCTCTCTAGCACTTAAGGGTATTGAAACTCGACCAATTTTCATTCCTATTCATACGCTTCCGCCTTACTCTCCTCACGCTTCACTAAAACTAGCTGTGACACAGGGTATCTCTGAAACCGGAATTAGTCTCCCAACTTCGAGCACAATGTCAGCATCTGAGCAAGAATATGTCATCGAAGAATTTGTCAATATCTATGCGAGTCATATTTAATGCGAATATTAGTAGATGCCCGATTAAGTAATGACTACATAGGAGGAGTAAAAAAGGCCCTAGAGGGTTTAGCTTTCTGCTTTAAGGAGGCAAATTTCGATGACCTAGAGTTTGTTTGGCTAACAAATCATGGATCAAGTAATTGGTTGCAGAAGTATCTGCCCGCGAATTCACAATTACTTGAGGAGAAAGCTGAAGTCTTTGGAGGAACTCGTCTTAAGACACAAATTGCGAAAATATTTAGGGTGTCAAATATTGGGGATCTAATTATTTCTGGTTTACGGAGATATGGTCCGATTAAGTACAAACTTCCAAAACAGCCAAAAATTATTGAATCGGTAGCTTTTGATGTAATTCATTTTCCGATGCAATTTGGATTCGCAACTATGTATCCAAATGTTTATCAGCCCCATGATTTTCAACATTTGCACCTACCTGAGAATTTTTCAAAGGAAACTATGGTTTTGCGAAATGCTGGTATGGGAAGCATGATGCAACAGGCCTCGCAGATAATTGTGGGTGCAGAGTGGACCAGGAATGACTTAGTTAATTTCTATCCGGTTTATCGAGAAAGAGTTTTAAATGTCCCAGTGTACCCAAGGCCTTTGTTAGAAGATTCAGGGACTGAAGTAGCGGTGATAAAACAGATTGGAGACTATATTTTTTATCCTGCTATGGATTGGCCCCACAAAAATCATTCTGGATTGATAAACGTGTTTGCAAAAGTAACGAGGAGTTTTCCAAATCTTTCCCTTGTTCTCGCCGGGGGTAATCTGTCCTCAAATAAAGACATTGCAACGTTAGTCGAGGTATTAGGGATTGCCGATAAAGTGAGATTTACTGGTTTTCTTTCAGAAGCTGAACTCTTTCACTTTTATCAAAACGCAAAAATAATGGTAATGCCAAGTTTTTTTGAATCCGAGAGTCTTCCAATTTGGGAGGCGTTTATCGCTAAGGTCCCTGTTCTGTCAGCTGCCATAACCGCCATACCAGAACAAGTAAAATCAAGCGCATTGTTATTCAACCCGAACAACGATATTGATTTTTATGAAAAAATGGTTGCATTACTTATGAATTCGGAACTCCGTAGTCAACTTGTAGAACGTGGAATACAGAGAGTCAGCAACTTATCGGCCTATAATTCTGCTTTGGGTTATCGTTTCGCCTATAGGCGCGCTGCAGGAAAAGAAATTGATGATTTGGATTCATCTTGGCTTGAGAACTCCTTTACTTTTTAGAGCAATAATCTGTACAACTGCTAGTACTAATCTATAACCCAATGATGGTCTGAAACTTTTGGAAACCTTGTGATGAAAGATGATGCATCAAGGTTAAAGACGGGTCCGCTGAATTTCTCTAGATCCCCAGATGTGTGGGAATACATCATAAATGCACCTGCAAAGCCATCTAGAAAATGACTACTTAGATCTTTTGAATTTGATTCATCTTTATAGGCATAGTTTCCTCCCAATAGCAATCGATTTTGCTCATCTGAAGCTAATAATTGGAATTCTGAACTATCCATCCCTAAAATATAAATCGCGTCGTATCCTAAATGGATACAATACGCCAAAGCTTTATATGCAGTTAACCCAATGTAGCCCCTTGCTGCATCCGGAGAGGTGTTACTCGTCCAAGCGCTTAACTGGCGATCATCAAAAAATAGCACACGATTTTCTATTTTGGCTTTTTGAATGACTGTGTGTATCCAATTTGGTAATACTAAGTAAGCTGAATCTTGATTTACCTTATCAATAATCGGTTTAAAGCGAGAGTTACCAATTAAATCTAAAGGATTGAGGTGATCTGCATCTGATAGCACATAGAAGCTTACTTGTAGATGCTTTGCCACTTCAGTTTTGTAAAAGTCATTTACTACCCAGATGTCAGGAGAATCTTTTAAAACATTCTTAATCTGGAGTCTATTTAATGACGGACCATTGCCAAGAAGTAAAGCCGTTTTCCCAATTTTACTGTTCTTAGTGGACTTTATGGCACGTTTCATCTCGATTGACAATTTTGGAGCACTTAGAAACCTTGATAGCTCTTGCAGATTTAAGACTGTCAATAATAATGGCGATCGCCTTGAATAAGCGCTAGTGCCAAAATTCTCTCTATCTCTGCCGAGGAAATCCTTATCGACTTTTAGTATTCTCAATAGAAGGCGGTATAGCTTTCTCCTAATAAAATTCATGCTTGGACTATAACCGAATTCTAGGATTAACCAAGTTCTCAGGCATTTCCATTATTGAATCCACTCCTCGCTTTTCTGTATTTCGGACCTTTTGATCAAAAATTGGGCCATATCAAAGTCCTCCTCGGTGTCTATATCAAGATTAAATACTGGACTTTCTATTATTAAAGGTACTGTTTTATCGGTAATAAAAGCCTTTTCTTTGCGTAATTCAGAGGGTGAAATAAAGAAGTAGGCACCATTTGGAGTAAATGAATCTGGAAGATCTTGCGATTGGATTGAATTTCCCGAATTAGTTAAATACGGTTTAAGGTATTGGCCATCCATTTTGTATGCCCACATTGGGTGCGTTGCACTCTTCGCTACTGAAACCACTGATGCCGCACCAAAATCTAAGAATAGGCTAATCCCCCTGTGAAAATCGGAAATTCTTCTTATTGGAGAGGTGGGTTGAAGAAGTAAGAGACAGTCAACACTGCCATAATTCTCTTCGTACCAATTGAGAGCATGCAAGGCAACATCAATTGAACTACTACTATCTAATGCTAGCTCTGCCGGCCTAACCCAGGGTGCAGAAATATTATGATTTTTTGAAAATTCAATTATTTCGGGGTCATCAGAAGTCAATAAGACATCACAAAAATCTGGTAGGTGGGTTGCAAAATCTAAAGTCCATTGGATTAGTGGTTTTCCTTCCAATATTTTCTTATTTTTGTGTGGCAATCGTTTCGAGCCTGATCGAGCAGGCACAATGGCGAGTACTTTCATAGATAATTAATGTCGCTTTCCTTAGAATTGGCAAAAATTAAATCACTTGGACGCCCAACATCCATCCATGACTCGAATATTGGAAACGCTAAAACTTCACCAAATTCCCTTTTGACATTTTCAAAGAGTGTAGGCATATCGCAATATTCATTAGGCTTAAGAAGCTTAAGGGACTTTCGATTTAGAACATAAACCCCAGCATTAATCTTACTTTCAATGATTGGTTTTTCTTGATATGCAACAATCCTATTTCCATCTAATGTTACAACTCCAAACGGATTAACCCATTCGTGAGTACGAATGGCCATGGTTGCATTTGCGTTATTCTCAAGATGGAAGGTTAACAACTCATGATATGGAATTGAAGTAATTACATCGCCATTTGTAACAACAATAGGCCCTAAATCCAATTCGCTCAATATACTTAGTGATCCGGCTGTTCCCAAAGGAAATTCTTCCCTTATGTAATCAATATCCACATCGAATGCACTACCATCACCGAAGTATTCTTCAATTTTCTCACTCATAAAGTGAGTGGTGATATAAATTTTAGTAAAGCCAGATTTCCTGGCATTATTTATAACGTGCTCCAAAATTGGCTTTCCTCGGACTAATAACATCGGTTTTGGACAATTTTCAGTTTCGGGATATAGCCTTTTTCCAAATCCGCCAGCCATGATGGCAAGTACATTAGAATGCTCAGTCAGTCCTTGCAATTTATCCCAGGTGTGTAATCCTATTACATTATTTTTTTCATTCAGAATTGGTACTTGTTGAATTTTATTTACTTTCATTAAATTAAACACTTCTTGATTGCTGCTAATCGATGTGGTTGTCACTGGTGCGCGATTGATTATTGGTAGAATCCCTGAGGCCAAGGATAGACCGCCGAGTAAGCCGCGCCTAATATCCCCATCCGTGATTGTACCTATAAATTTACCGTTGTCATCCAAGACTAAGACAATTCGTAACCCAGAATTGTTTAATGACTTTGCAGCCATTTCTACAGTTGAATTTGAATTTAGACAACTGGTTAACCATTTTGCATCTTTTTTCATAGATATCTTAAGGCTTTCTTCACGCATTTAGTGTAAGTCATAAAAAATCTTCTTGACTGATAAATTAAAGGATATTTCCTTCAATTTTTCTACAATTTTTGAACTAGCGCCTGGATCACCATAGGGATTTGTGGCATCCTTCAGACTTTCTTGAAAATTTTTTGAATAGAGCTTCTCGATAGACTTTGAGATGCTTACTTCCAGAGGTTCGCAATTGATAATACTTGAAGCCATCAGCCGTCCCTCTTGTCGTGAACCAATGTTAATTGTTCCAATTTTAAAGCTTGGAGCCTCTGCAATACCACTTGAGGAATTTCCTACAACCGCATCTACCTGCGCCATGCATGACAAATATTTCAACTGCCCCATCGAATTGAAAATATACGCATTTGGATGATTTGACGCGAATTCAATAAGTATATCTCTGATTTCTCCTCCACCATTATCGATATTTGGGGAAGTAAATATCAAAGTGGTGTTTTGAAGTTTCGAAAGTGATTGGAGTAACTCACTCAAGTGTGACCTTGACTTGTTATTTTCTAATGTGACTGGGTGAAAAGTGACTAAAAGGTTTCTTTCATTGAACTTTAATTTTAATTGAGATTCCAGTTCAGGTTTATCAAGTAGTTTGATATTTTCGATTGCATCCACACCTAGTCCACCAACGACAAAAACGGCACTGGGGTTTTCACCAAGTTGAATTACTCGCTTCCGATATTCCGGAGCGGCAACAAAATGAAGATGAGACATTTTTGTGATAGAATTCCGAAAAGCATCATCATAAGCTCCAACAGTTTTCTCACCACCATGTAGGTGAGCGACTGGAAAGCGACTTACAAGGGCAGCGGTTGCCGCTGCAAAAATTTCAAAGCGATCGCCAAGAACTAAAATCAAATCTGGTTTGAGTTTTTCAAAAGCTTTTGCACAACCGGCTACTCCTTGAGCGATCGCATCTGCTGTCCCAACTGGTGTATCGCTCGTTGTTATCGCAGGAACTTTTTCATCTATTTCAAATCCATCGGTTTCAATCTCTTTATAAGTGTGCCCAAATTCTTCTGAGAGATGCATCCCTGTTACAACAATCTGTAGCTCGAGTTCGGGATCCATAGCGATTTTTCTCATAAGTATTTTGAGGAGTCCGTACTCCGCACGGCTTCCCGTGATCACACAAATTTTTCTACTGATTTTCAATCAAGTCATCCAATTTGTAGTTTCGGGTAGCTTTTGAACCTAAAATTTCATCCCATTGCATTGGTGAAATTCCCGTGCCTGGACGTTTGGTAGTTAAGTTCTCTGAGGTAAAGATCTCTCCCATATAAATATCGTGTTTTGCGACAATAGATTTCCTGGCAATGCTTAAGTTTCCAGCCTCACTAGGCATCAAGCGTTTAACCCCATCCCCCGCTGCCTGTTCAATGCGACGAATACCGGCGACCATAGTTTTGAGTTCATCAGGCTCGAGGCTTGCCTTGTGATCAGGGCCAGGCAATGTACGGCTCATAGTGAAGTGTTTTTCGATTATTGAAGCTCCTAGCGCCACCGCCGCAACTGGTACTTCACATCCTAAAGTATGATCCGAATAACCAATATTCATTTGAAAAAAATCTCTCATCGTTTTTAGGCATCCCAAATTAACATCGCTATATGGAGCAGGATATTCAGTGGTGCAGTGTAAAATTGTAATTAGATCTCTCTTTGTTCCCGCAATACATAAGACTTCCACGGCCTGTGCAACTTCTTCCAAAGTAGACATCCCTGTAGACAAAATGATTTCCTTACCAAAACTCCCAATTTTGCGTAAGTATGGGAGGTTTGTAATCTCCCCAGAAGGGATTTTGTAGATATCTAAATTCAATTCCTTGATGTATTGTAAACTTACAAGATCAAAGGCTGTTGTCATAAACCCAATCTTATTTTGGCAATAATTCCGAAGAGTCTTAAAATCTTCGAGCTTTAGGTGAATCTTCTTTGTCATTTCAAGTTGCGTTTCCTCCAGGCCAGTATTTGCTATTTGGTAGCGTGCCATTAGAGCTGAGCGTGAAACTACCTCTTCCGGAATTGCAGTTTGAAACTTTACGAAGTCCGCTCCAGCATCTATTGCTACATCTATCAGCTCAAAAGCTAATTGAAGATTAGCATTATGGTTAACTCCTGCTTCTGCAATTATTCGACATCTCACAAGAGTTTCTCCATAATTTTCGTCCAACTTTCAAATCCTAAAGCTCTATCATCAATCCAGTAGTCCCCTTGAGGTTTTCCTAGAATAAGTTGATCAAAGGGGATTCCATGTTCTTTCAACCATTCAAAGGTGACCTCATATTCAGCCCACGTCCTTGCAGAATAGATGATGATTGTGTGACCTTGTGATTTCAGTATTTGTAATGAATTTATGGCTCCCTCGAGCGGCCTGGCGAGTGCGCGACTAAATTGCTTCTCTTCACTGCAAATTGTCCCATCAAGGTCAATTATTAATTGCATAAAACGCCTCCATAAAATATCTCTTCATGATCAATCTTTTCCCAAATTCTAAAGTTAGCGGTTCTTTGCCCACAATCTCTTCTAGCATCATACGCGGAAAGTCAAATCCAGCTTCAATTGAGGCTATTACGCCTCCGGCAAATCTTGGATTTACTTCCATTAAATATAGAATTCCGGTTGACTCCTCTCTTATGAATTGAATCGTAAGTGGCCCGATTAATTCAAGTTTTCTGATTACATCTCGAGTAAATTCCACAATTTCAATATCTATTTTCGTTTCTGTTACAGTGGATTCACCACCAGAAGTCGCAATTCTAATGCGAGGAGAAATACCACAAACTAATCCCGTTTTTGCCACATATGCATCAACTGTAAACTCAGTACCTAAAATATATTTTTGGATTACATAGCTCTTTCCACTTTGTAACGTTTCTAAATCGTGCCTATTTCCTAAATACTTCGTACCGATAGACGCTGAGCCATGGTCTAGCTTTGCAAAAGCAGGATACTCTAATGATTTAGCTTCTGGAATAACTCTCAAGTTATTTTCGATACAGAATTTTTGAAAGCTTATTTTGGAAAGGCACAATTCAGTTACAGATTTAGAACTTGATAATGAAGCTGCGTCTAACTCATTTGATAGTTCAGCATGTATCAAAGTAGCCGGGTCGACGCAAGAGACCAATAAATCAATTTTCTTCTCCACTACATGATTTCTTATGTCTTCAAGCACTCCCAAATCCGTCCAACTCTTGCCGACAATCACCTCTGAATGTTTTGAAATTGGCTGATCAAGGTTCAATTCATAGGCATATATCTTGAGATCTAAACCTAAATATCTTGCGGCTACTTCGAAACGCTGACAAAGTGACACTCTCTTCCCCCCACCTAGAAAGAGAATTCGAATCTGCTTCATTTTGAATTCACATTGCTGGGAATATTTATGATTCTACCTTGTAACTCTTGTGCGCAAGTTAAATCCATCTTGGGATCGTCTATATACGGTTTCAGAGTGCTGATTAAATTCCATGCAGGACGTGACATATACCCAATAGAATTCAATTTAGCTAAGATGCTTTCTCTCTCTTGTGCGGCAGATTTATCTAGGATTATGGTTTGCAACCAGTAATTGCTTCTACAATTTTCGGGCTCCTGAAAAAGCTTTACGCCTTCTAACTTAGAAAATGCTATTTCATATGACTTATAAAGATCTCTTTTTATTGATAATTTAACATCAATTGCTTCTAACTGCGCACAACCTAACGCTGCATTTATATTGGGCATACGGTAATTGAAACCTACCTGATCGTGGTTGAATTCCCAAGGGTGTGCAATTTTTGCAGTTGTGGTTATATGTTTTGCTTTTCGTGCGATCTCTTGATTGTCTGTAAGTATTGCGCCGCCGCCGCCGGTGGTGATTGTCTTATTTCCATTAAAACTTACTGTTCCCAATAAACCAAATGTTCCCATATGTTGCCCTTTGTAAGTACTGCCAAAAGATTCTGCCGCATCCTCAACAAGTGTTAAATTGAATTCATCTGCAATGTCAAGCAAGCCTTCAATATTAGAGGGGTGCCCAAATGTGTGCATCGGAACCAGCGCACGAATCGGTCTACCAGATAACTTGTTTGTACAAATTCCACTTCGGTTTTCCGAAATCTTGTGTAAGTAATCTCGCAATTTAGAAACATCAATGCCTAAAGTTTGCTCTTCCGAATCAACAAAATGGGGTACCGCATTGCATTGCTTCACCGCAGTAGCTGTAGCAACAAAAGTTAATGCTGGAATAAGTACTTCATCCCCAGTAGTGACACCAGCGAGTTTGAGGGAAATCTCTAAAGCTGCGGTTCCATTGACTACAACAATTGCAAATTTGGAATTTGTAAAATTGGCGATATTAACCTCAAATTGGTCAACAAACTTTCCCACCGACGAAACAAAAGTTGAGTCTAGGCACTCTTGTAGGTATTTTGATTCATTGCCCGCGAAAAAGGGCTCGTGCAAACCAATTGGTCCGTTTCCGATAACCTCCTTAATTGCGTTTGCAATACTTAAGGTTAACTTTGAATCACTCATTTGGAGCCTAATTCATAGTTTCCGTACTTCATGACACTTTCAGTAGGGCCATAATTGCCATCGGCAATTGCTTGGATGATTTCGAGAACGCCCATTTCAACCGTAATCCCTGGCCGAAACCCCAAAACGGTTTGAAGCTTATCGAAATTTACTCTGTAGTTCCTGGGATCAGCACTCAGCTCTTGATAGCTGATTGAAGATTTTGGAATATGTTTAGAGATAATTTCAATAACTTGCCTCTTAGTAAAATTGTTTATTTCACTACCAGCATTAAATGTTTGATTTCGCACAGCAGATTCGGGTGCTTCAAGTACAAGTTCAATTATTTTTGCAAAATCACGTACGTGACAGTATGGCCTCCATGTATCTGGATCGAATACATTCAAAACTTTTCCTAAAGCAAGGTCACGAGTAAACTCATTTATTGTTAAATCAAATCTCATTCTGGGTGCAAGACCAAAAGCGGTTGCAAACCGTAAAATAGTTGGACTGAAATTACTTAGATGATTCATAGAAAGTATGAATTCTTCAGCTTCCACTTTAGATTCCGCATATAGTGATAGAGGCTTGAGTGGGTAATTTTCGTCCGCGATTGCGCCGCCTGATATCAATCCGTAATTTGAACAAGTGGAAACAAAAATTGTACGGCTTAGACTCTGTTTTGATAAGAATTCTATACAAAACTGCAAGGCATCATTATTTATATTTTTGGATTTTTCTGGATACTTTTTAGTTATTGGATCACCGACAAGCCCCGCCAATATAACTACGTTATCTTTGCCTTGGATGGCTTTTGCTAGATCTGCTCCACTGCCCATATCTCCAAGAATAAAGTTAAATCCTGAGTTATGGTCTAGATGTTTAGTTGAAAATCCATTTTCATAAATGAGTTTGTCTAATATCGTAACTTCGTAATCTTTTGATAACAAATGCTCAGCAATAACTGGACCTATGTATCCCGCTCCACCAATTAATAGAATAGATTTTGACATTAAGTCCCTTTCGCAATCTAGATGCTGATGTCGATCTGAAGCCACTCCTAGTTTAACAAGATTCTGCCATTTTCTTGGTAGCAAAGAGTCATAAAATACCACTAATTCTAGTTAACTTATAATTATGTTCCCTATATACATGAGGTGTACTAAAAGTTTAAACTTGTAGATTGTTGGACTATCAACTTTGTATTGGAAATCATCCTTAAACTACTTGCAGATTGTTTTATGGAGATTCTCACTTTCTGAAAGACTTGCAATTTTACTATCTACTTTTTGGTAAAGGAATGCGTTAAGGTTTTAATCAACCCTCACAACACCACTAGGTGTCATCAAGTGCACGGCAACTATCCCAGACTCACCCTCGGTATCAGCTGGGCTTAACCACATAACCTCAACTTCGCTGCCAAGGGCAGTTGCTAAATCATTTCCTAGCCAGTCAGTGATTCTCTTTTCATCTCCAGCGATTTCAACTTTAACAATCTTCGCAATGGCTTTGCCATCTGTGGATGGGTGATCAAGTGATTTCCATTCAATAAAGAAAGGAAGTTGTTTATCTTCTAGAGTTCCTAGAACACCTATCTGCTTCCATGAAAGATCATGGCCGTCTGGCTTTGTGCGATGGCCATCTACAGCTTGTCTTCCTAAGCGTGCTTCAACCTTTGAGACATCATCTACTGAGACAACCCATGTGAGCCATCCGCCACCTTCTGCAGCACGCTTTGATACAGCTTTACCAAAAGGTGAAGCATCTGATGCTGGGTGATCGAGTGGA
>Ga0209550_10001840_pt1 | contig 20435 bp, 22 predicted proteins | sample LauGreSuBDMM15SN_2_FD_187567 | JGI IMG/M metagenome (GOLD analysis project Ga0209550, IMG submission 187567) | Freshwater lake microbial communities from Lake Michigan, USA - Su13.BD.MM15.SN (SPAdes) (version 5) | ecosystem: Environmental > Aquatic > Freshwater > Lake | place: Lake Michigan... | reverse complement strand
TTTCTATCATCCTTTCTATCATCCTTTCTATCATCCTTTCTATCATCCTTTCTATCATCCTTTCTATCATCCTTTCTATCATCCTTTCTATCATCCTTTTTATCAAATATTTCACATTCGTTAAATTCCGATTCAAAATCAAAGTATATGGATGGTTTATAGTAAATACAATTCTTACAAAGAGGAATATGTATATTTTTAAATAATTTTTCACAATTAATCAATGAAAATGATAATAATAACCATGTAAACTTCATTAAAATATATTATAGTATTTTATTTAAGTTTAATCAAAAATATTTTATTATTTTCTATTATTTCGTTTTTTCGTTTTATTTCTTCCATATTTACAATGTTGTTTTTGAGAGAAACCCTTGGGTCTTCTACAATTGATACTACGTTTATATTTTTGTGACCATTTTCCTCCTTTTAACCCGTATTTTACATTTGAATTATTATTCTTTGTTTTAGATTCAATCCATTCCATAAAAGAGTCAACTTCTCTTGATTTATTTTGAATATTACTATCTTCAAAATGTTGTACACTGATTCCTTTTTTAGATATGTGAATAATCGTTGGAAATGCAGATGGTTGTTTTATTTTATTTGAAAGTTTACCTGAAAAATTAGTATTTAAATCCGCAATAACGATATTTTTGTACTTTGGATTGTTTTTTTTATGTATCAAAATATTTTCTATTTTTTTCCATTCTGGACGTGTTTCATTACATGGTCCACAACCTTCCATATAAATTAATAAAAAAACGTCTTTTCCTGATTCTATTGCAGAGTTCAATTCACTCATTTGCGATTTCTGTTCTTCTAATTTATTGATATGTAAAAATTTCATTCTTATAATAATAAAGAGAAAATATATTATTATACTGATAATATATATTTATATAATATATATGTCATTTGGATATTTAACATTAAATACTTTTTTATTTATCATTGTATTTTTAATTGGATTATTTTTTTACGCAAAATGTAGCGATCCTAAATATGAAGAAGGATTAACAAATAACAATAATCTAGGACCAAGATGTCCTGATTTACTTATTCAAAAAGATTCCAAATTTTATTTGTATAACTCAAAAGTTGCAAGAGTACCTGGGGTTAATCCTGTAGAATTTGATAATTTAGAAGACTACACTGAATTTTTAGATTGGCAACGAAGTCAAGGAATAAGATGTCCTGTTTTATATTTACAACAAACCTTTGATGCACAAGGAAATCCTGTTTATAAAGTACGACCTAGTGTTTCTGATCCACAAGGTGGACTCCCACCTAGTATCAATATGCCTCAAGGAATTGCTAGTTCTTCAGGAGATGTAATTTTGGAAAGTACCTTAGGAACACCAAATACACCAGCTTATCCAAATCCAACACCTTTAGTAGATGCTACACGAAACGATCCACCATATAATACAAATTCTTATCCTGCTTATGATGAATCTTCGTATTATATTGGTACAACTACACCACTAGATGGAATGAATATTCAACAAGAAAAACAAACAGTTAGTCCTGACCCAATGGATCCAAATTGGGGTGGATCAGAGTATACACAGTCTTTAGTTGATAAAGGATATTATGCGGGAAATGAAGTTCAAATGAGAGTATAAAATAAAAAATAAAAAACAAATAATATAAATAGTTTTTACAATTAATATTATTTTATATATTTTATCTAATTTTTTATTTTTTCTATTTTTTTTTCTAATTTTTTTATTTTTTTCTAATTTTTATCCACAAATTTCATCACATTTTCTAATGCTGCTTTTGCTTGATTGAGTTTTACTATTTTATCTAATCCTTCGGACGGTTTAGATGCATCTATGTTAAGTGTAGTTTCTAACATTAAAGCATTTATTAAATCATCCATGTTTAAAATAGTCGTTTCATAATCGGAGCGATATTTACTTACTAATAAATTATCCGTTAATTTTACGGTTTGTGATTTTATATTGGCTGCATAGGTTGCTGCATTTCCTGCAACGCCACTTAATGAAGATGATACATTATTTCCAGAACCATCGGTTGTCATTCCTTCTTTCAAAGATAAATTACTAAATATCAAATAACCTACAAAACAAATTCCTAAAAAAATAAATAGATTTAATAATTCTTTTTTCATTTTATATTATATATATTTATTTTTTCAATAAATATTTTATAATATTTGCAGCACAAGTTTTATTAATTTTTCTGGTTTGACCTTTTACATTGGTATTACTAATATCTTTCAAACAATTTTCATCTTTTTCTAATTCTTTCAATAAATTTGGCAAGGTTTTAAATTTATCCATGATAGATAAAGCTGTAACTGAACTTATTCCAGGGATTTGACAAAGCATGATTTCCCCTATATTGTCTGGAGTAATGTTTTCTTTTTTAACTTTTTTAACTACATTTACATAATCTTTGTCACTTAGTTTGTTATTACATTCTTCAATTTCTATGCAGTCATTATTCTTTTTACATTCACAATTTTTACAGTCATTCTTTACACAGTCATTCTTTACACAGTCATTCTTTACACAGTCATTCTTTACACAGTCATTCTTTACTTCCTCTTGATTCACTGTTTTTATTAAATTATTACTACTATTATTGTTATTGTAAAAAGCTTTTTTATTATTTCTCTCTTTACTTAATTTTATCAATGAATTACAGATAAAAATAGCGGATTCTTCCAATGAAAAGGATCTTATTACTGAAAATCCTTTGTAATAATTAAGAGAGAAAATAGCAGAATACATCGTTAATTTTTCACTCTTATTATCCTTAAATCGGTTCATTTTATTAATGTCTCCTTCTACTAAATAAATAATATTATGATTATGATGATTTAATCCATTTAATCTATAAGACTGCTCTTCATAACGCCCATCTTTAATACTTGCAAGTAAATCATTCACTGATTTTCTCTCTATTACCAATTTCATTTCTTGATTTTCTTCATCAAAAATAATAATGTCTCCAATGGGTAAAGATTCTGTTTCTATCTTAATATCTTTAAATAATGGAATCATAGAAATTAGTGTATTTAGTTGCAGTAATAACTCTTTCTCTCTTACATCTAGTTGGATAATCATTTTAATAAATAATTAAATAAATTGTTATTAAATTATTTTACAGATAAATAGATAAATAGATAAATAGATATTTTATTAAAAAATAATAAAATACGATTAACCCATATTTCCACCAATAGTGGCACGATATCCGTATTTTTGTGTTTGAATAGTTCTATTAGGAACACAAAATAGAGGCATTGTTAAAACCGAACCTTTTAACATAGGATTATTTTGCATAAAGTAATAACCTGAACTTGGAGCAAGTCCAGCCTTTTTATTTCCTCCACAAACATTTGTTCTATTTACAATTGACGCTTGATTGCGTGCTGCTTTTCCACCACTCATATAAACCATTTTATATAGTATCAAAATATTTTATTTTAATTTTTAAATTATTCTAAATATTTAAATATAAAACCACCAGAAGTTTTTTGTTTTTTATATAAAACTGCCTTAATCATAATATAATATTTGTAACCAATATAAAGTTAATTTGTATAATATATGTATAAACAAGATACCTATTTTGAGATGACAGACTTTACACAGAGAAATGAATTTACACAGAGAAATGAATTTACACAAAGAAATGAATTATCCCAAAGAATCATTAATCATGATGATGACATTATAAAATCTGAGGAAGGGTTAATTTTTAATCCATACAATCCTCTAAATGCAAAGATTACATTGAATGAAGTTCAATCTATTCTTTCTAAATATAATATTCCATCCAATGTAGACAACATCGCTATTTATCAGCGTGCATTTGTACATCGTTCCTACACGAAACGTCCTAATTTTGAAAATATACAACAAAATATTACAATAGTAGAAAGACCACCTGATTGTTTGCCTTTAAGCAGTAAATCCAACGAACGATTGGAATTTTTAGGCGATGGAATTTTAGAAGCCGTAACGAAATATTACTTGTATAGACGCTTTCCTAAAGAAAATGAAGGATTTATGACTGAAAAAAAAATAGCCATTGTTAAAAATGAAGCCATTGGTAAAATAGCTTATGAAATGGGGTTACATAAATGGTTAGTACTTTCTAAACATGCTGAGGAAAAGAAAATTCGTACGAATTTAAAAAAACTAGGTTGTTTGTTTGAGGCGTTTATTGGAGCACTTTTTTTAGATTGTAACAAAATTGTAGTAAAAGATGAAAACAATTGGTTTCAAAATATGTTTGTTACAGGTCCTGGTTTCCAATTAGCTCAAAAATTTATTGAAAATGTCTTTGAAAAACATATTGACTGGATTGCTTTGATTCAAAATGATGACAATTATAAAAATATACTACAAGTAAAAATACAAAAAGAATTTAAAGTTACTCCACATTATGTAGAGATAGAACATGATGAAGATTTGGGTTATAAAATGGGAGTATACTTATGTCTTGGACAACCTATTTTTAATTTAACTCATAGTGATTCACTTCATATTTCATTATTTAAAACTTTTAAAACCATACATAACTATGTATTGGAAAATGGAAAAATATTTTTATTTATGGGTGAAGGTCAACATAAAATCAAGAGAAAAGCAGAACAAATCGCATGTAATGAAGCAATCACTTATATACGTGAAAATGGAGAATTAATAGAGGAATAAACAAATGATAATAATTTTATCAATACATACAATGATAAAAAGTTTTATATACAGATTATATAATCAATGAGTAATTTAGAAAAATTAAAACAAAAAATGATGATTAAACCAAAAGTTGAAGAGAGAGAAAAAGTTGCAGTGGTTATAAAAAGAGTAAATAATGTTTCTAAAAAGGCAAATTCTCCAATTCAAACTAATGAACAACGTGATAGAAATGAAGAAAAGGGGGAAGAGGAAAAAAAAGATAAAGAGAGAAAAAAAGAGAGTGAATTGAATGCACCAATCATTGTAGATGAAACCAATAAAGGGTTTGACCGTAAAACTCTTTTAGATAAATTAAAACAGAGTAAATTAATCAAAGTTTCTATGAAACCTGTAATTGAAATGAATGAAAAAATAAACGAAAAAATAGAAAGTGTTTCTAAAAAACCAGAAGAAAATATTAAAAAGGCAAAAAAAGTAACCTTGACAAAACAGACGGTGAATAAAGGAAAGCTGTTAGTTATTGAAGAAGATGAAGATGAAGATGAAGATCAAGATAAAGAAGTAGAGAGAAAAGAGGAAGAAGAGATTATTATTAAACCAACTAAAAATAGGTCTAGAATCACCGAAAAAGTTAAAAAAGGAGTTGCTATTTTAGGACCAGAAGTTATGGTTCAAATTGGTGACACTGATCTTACAGATCGCATTCCTATACGTAAGCCACCCATAAATATCAAAGTTTCTAGTTATTATATGAATAATCGCGAAATATTTGTTAATTTTATTAATTCTTTATTTGAACCTTATCGTAGAGAAATACAAAACAACAAGGAAAACATATCATGTGATGCCATTGGAAAAACAAATACAAATTTTGATCTTTTAACGCATCAAAAAATTGTTCGTGATTATATGAATATGTATACTCCTTATCGTGGTCTATTATTATATCATGGTTTAGGAAGTGGAAAAACTGCAACTTCTATTGCTATTGCTGAAGGAATGAAAGATTCTAAACGTGTTATTATTATGACGCCAGCTTCTTTACGTGCAAACTACGTAGAGGAACTTAAAAAAGCAGGAGATTTACTTTATAAAAGAAATCAATTTTGGGAATGGATATCCACAGATGCAAATCCAGAAACAGCTGAACCTATGTCTTCCATATTAAATTTGCCTTTGGAATACATTCAAAAATATCATGGCGCATGGTTTATCAATGTTAAAAAGAAAACGAATTATGAAGATTTATCCGATATTGATAGAAAAACATTAGATGATCAGTTAAATGAAATGATTAAAACAAAATATACGTTTATTAACTATAATGGACTAAGAACAAAACGATTAGAAGAACTCACCTCTGGGTTCACACGAAATCTATTTGATAATTCGGTTGTTATTATTGATGAAGCGCATAATTTAATTAGTCGTATTGTAAATAAAATTAAAAAAGAAAAACCAATTGAAGAAAATGAACGTGGAGAGAAAGAACATTTACCCATTAGTTTATCCGTCAAATTGTATGAATTTTTATTAAGTGCAAAAAATGCTAGAATTGTTTTATTAAGTGGTACTCCAATTATTAATTATCCAAATGAATTTGGAATACTTTTTAACATTTTACGAGGTTATATTAAAACATGGAAAATTCCATTAAATGTAAAAACAAATAAAAAAATAGATCAGAAATCTCTTCAAGAAATGTTGTTGGGAGAGAAAACATTTGATTATCTTGATTATTCTGCTTCTAGTAAAATTTTAACTATTACAAGAAATCCATTTGGATTTAAAAATAAGATTAAAAAAGATTCAGGATATCAAGGAGTAGCAAATACAAAAAAAGATGAAAAAGGAAATACAACCTTTGAAAATGAATTTACAAATGATGAAGAATTTGAAAAAAATATTATGCGAATACTTAAACGTAATGATATTGATGTTTTAAGTAATGGAATAAAAGTAGAAAATAAAAAATCACTTCCTGATAAATTAGAGTTATTTTATAATAGATATATTGATGAAAATACAGGAAATTTGAAAAATGTAGACGCATTGCAAAGAAGAATTATAGGTTTATCCTCTTATTTCAAAAGTGCCCAGGAAAATTTATTACCAAAATATAATAAAATATTAGGTGTTGATTACCATATTGTTCGCATTCCAATGAGTAATTTTCAATTTAAAATTTATGAATCTGCACGACATGAAGAGAGAAAATCCGAAAAGCCTAAAAAACAAAATAAAGGGGATGAATTGAAAGAAATGTCTTCTACATATCGTATTTTTTCTAGACTTTTTTGTAATTTTGTGATTCCAAATCGTCCTATGCCGAAAGAAGTACGATTAGAAATATCTGGATTAAATGAAACAAAAAAGGGAGAGAAAGAAGGAGAAAAGGAAGGAGAAGAGAAAAAAGATTCTCAGGTTAGTCAACTTCAAGACATTTTGAAAGAAGCATCCAAGTTAGAAAACAAAGAAGATTTATCCGAAGAGAGAGAAGGTGAAATAGAAGGAGATGAACTCCTTGATAAAATAGGTGGAGAAACCTATAAAGCAAGGGTAGAGGATGCAATCAGATATTTAAAAGATAATTCAAATGACTTTTTAACACCAGAAGCATTACAAACATATAGTCCCAAGTTTTTACATATGCTGGAAAATATTAAAGATCCAGAATATATTGGTTTGCATTTGGTTTATAGTCAGTTCAGAACTTTGGAAGGAATTGGAGTGTTTACTTTGGTTTTAGATAAAAATGGTTTTACACGATTTAAAGTAAAAAAAAATAGTGCAAATATTTGGCAAATTGATATTTCACCAGAAAATAAGGGGAAACCAACTTATGCCTTATACACAGGAACCGAGACATCCGAAGAAAAAGAAATTATACGTAATATTTATAATGGGGATTGGGACTTGGTTCCTGATACGATTTCAAGTGAATTACAGAAAATTTCTAAAAACAACAATATGGGAGAAATTATTAAGATTTTAATGATTACATCTTCTGGTTCAGAAGGAATTAATCTTCGTAATACACGATATGTGCATATTATGGAACCTTATTGGCATCCTGTAAGATTAGAGCAGGTGATAGGACGTGCTAGACGTATTTGTAGTCATAAAAATTTGCCTGAAGCTTTACAAACCGTGGAAGTATTTATTTATATTATGACATTTACAGAGGAACAATTAAAATCTGATCATTCCATTGAATTAAAAAATAAAGATTTAAGTCGTTTAACTCCTAGAGTTCCATTAACAAGTGATCAAAATTTGTATGAAATTTCAGAAATTAAAGCAAATTTGACAAGTCAATTAACACAAGCCATTAAAGAGTCCGCATTTGACTGTTATATTTATTCCAATGGAAAATGTGTTAATTTTGGTGAGCCAACCAATAATAAATTTTCTTATGTCCCAGATTATGCAGAACAACAAAATGACACTACTGTTCGTGCTAATAAAGTTGCTATTGAATGGGTTGGAAAACCTGTAACCATTAATGGGAATGAATATGTTTATCGTAGAATTAGTAAAACATTACTTAACATTTATGATAAAGCAAGTTATGAAGCCGCGCTAAAAGATTCCAGTATCATTCCTTTACAAATCGGTACTTTAGAAACCAATGAAAAAGGGCAACAAGTTTTCAAACAAATTGGTTAATTAGTTAGTAATTTACTTTCTAATAAGTCCATTATTTTATTCATATTTTCATTAATTATTTCCATTTTACTTTTGATATCTTTTATTTCTTCTTGTAACACAATAATTTTATCTTCTGAATAATTCATATTATTATTATTACTGTTACTATTATTACTATTATTAATAATATCTTCATCTAAATAACTCACCTTTTTAAGTTTACTAAAAATATTTATTTCTTCCATATCATTTTTTACTTCGTTTCCCATTACTTCGTTTCGCATTACTTCGTTTCGCATTACTTCGTTTCCCCAAGACACATGTTTTTTATTTTCTTGACTACTATTTAGATCTATGACTTGACTCCTATAAATACTACTATCTAATTCTTCATTATTATCTATTTTAATGTATTTTAAATTAGGAGTATTATTAGTATTATTATTTGAAATAGTTTTTGATAAAATAGGAGTCAATTTTTCATTTTTAATAGATGTTTCTTGAGGTTTTGTAAAATTTTGTTGAGAATTTAAATAGTTTTTATTGATTTGTTCAATATCATAATTTCTTTGTGCAGTAATTTGTTTTATTTTTTCTGAAATTTCCCTAATAGGTTCTTCGTCTAATTTAATACTAAAATCTGGAACTGGAGGAACAGAAAGAGACATTGCATTTGTAAATTCACTTTGACGTTTACTCAAATCTTGTTCAAATTGACTTTGTCTGTTATTTTGAATTTCTTCATAGGTGATTAATATTTTTTCATCGGTTTTTTCTTTTACTATATTTGATTTTACAGGATACATGTTTTTTTTATTTTGACTGTTTATATAATTTAACATTAACATAATATATTTTTTATTCATATCAAATAAATTTACACATTTTTTGCTTTCACTTTCACAAAATCCAATAATATTCTCTCTAAAGATATTTAAAATATTCTCTACAAATATTTTTGATCCATTTTTAATCATTGTGTTTTCATCTGATAAAATAGTCCATAACAAACTTATATTACTATTTTTTAAAAATTCTGTTTTTAATGACATTTGATATACAATTATAAATCTATATTTTTATATAGATTTATATTTATAGAATTATTTATACTGTATAAATTAAATATGGTACTAAATAAACTAATACAATCATTATAATAATATTTGTATTATTAGTTTGTCCTTTCAAAAAAGATGCAATCAGTATAGAAGATATCATCATTGCACTATCTGCTAAAATAGCTTTATAACTCACTTCTTTTCCATAGTCTTTGAATATATCCATAATTTGTGATTTTCCACGAGGAATAGAAATAGATAATTTATAAAATAAAATATCATGTATTACTTGTATACAAACTGCTAAACCAATAAATTTGAATAGCGAATATTGTGTAAAAAAATAGGGGTAAAAAAAACGCGCCAAAATAATTCCAATAAAAATAATTAAAATATCCGCTATAACTGCGCTTAAATTTAATTCTCTATACCATACATTAAGTACTTTGGATTTAATAATACCTCCAATAAGTAAACAAATTACAATCATATCAGTTAATAACACACCATTAAAAATGGAAACATAATCACTTATATTATTAAAATCTGAAATGTTTTTGAAAATCATAATCTATATAGTATACCAGGATTTATATTTTTCTTATTATTTTTGTTTTAGTTTTTGTTTTTGTTTTTATTTATTTTATTTTAAGACAATTCCTAATATTCTCTGATACAAAAGAATTCCTGCATCTTGAATCGGTAAAATATAAGCATATGTGTTTCCTGTATTATGATGGGAATGCCATAATCCTGGTGGCGTAATAAACATTTCATTTTGTTTCCAATTTACTTTTATAGGATTAATAATATTTCCGTCTTCATCTAATTCATCACCAATAAGTGTATAAATATTTTCACTATCTGAACACAGAATACATAAGTCAAGAGCTACAGAATTATGTTTATGTGGTTTTTGAATAGTGTTAGGAGGTAATTCGTTATACAATGACCATAAGACAGGTGTAATGGTATTTACACCTATTTTTTCTGTGTCATCATTGCTTAACAATATTCCTTTGCGATTATTTTTCGGATTTGATTTTTTCTCTAAATTAGAAAGTAAAAATTCTTTTGAATAAATAGATGCTTTGAATATTTCTTTACTAGAAACTGCTCCTAAATAATTTAATAATGGACTATCATTAATATAATAAATATTTAGATCTTCTTTTCCTGTATTCATAATGGTAACTGCTTTAAAACAAGGTGAAATAAACAAATCACCTTCATCTAGATAAAATGAATCATTATTATCAGTTTCATCACTATTTATTATGTTACATTTTCCCTCCATAATATAAAATAAATGGGAAGAAGCATTTGTATTTTCTTTATGTAAAAAAAGATAATGACTATTTGGTTTTATCTTTATAAAACTAGCTAATAAATTTGGGGTAGTTGCTTTGTATTTTACATTATATATTTCAGAAAAATCAATAAAATTGATTCCGTACTCACAATCGGTAATAATTTTACTATATATAGGAACAGATTTTAATAGAGGATTTACATTCGTTTCGTATTCATATGCATGAATGTATTCAGACATTTAATAATAATAATAAATATAATATTTTATTTAATATTTATTTTTATTATAATATTTTTTATAATATTTTTTTAATATTTTTTATAAAGATTCATTGAAGTAAACTTTTCTAAAATGATTCATATATTCATCTTTTAAAATATGTGTTTTTAAATATTCTTCACTTGTTTTGTCTCTCAACATATTTACAATAAAGTAAATAGAATATATTCCACATTCTGTGTTTCCATATTGGTGTTCAATTCCCTCATTACTATCAAATTTAAAGTTTATTTTTGGCGTTAGCTTTATTCCTTGATCTTTTATACGATTTACTAATACCATCACTTGATTTGGTATTTTATCTCCTGTACTGTCAAAGAAAAAAATTTTCTTCTTTTTAATATTTATAAACATAGAAATCCAATGCTGTCCAGGCTTATCGTGAGGATCGGTATTAAAAATAATACCAATTTTGGTTTTTCCATTTTTAATTTGTTGTTCTAAATTAAAATTACATAATTCATCCCATACACATTCGCCATATAATTTTCTAGTATCAAAATCAATAGGTGAAGGACCTATAAAATCAAAACACTTGTAGGCTTTTTCATATTGTTTCATGACTTTCATAATATCTACACTAGATAACCATTCATTCGGATTTTTTTTCCATTCTGCAGGTGATTGTGGAGCAAATGAATCTATCAAGTCATTTTTTACATTCCCAAAGTCTTTATTCTGTTTTAACCAACAAGATTCTTTATTACATACATTACTTAAATATCCGGTTAGCTCTTGATGTATTTCTTTTGTATTGTTTGTATTTATTTTAGCATCTGGATGTCTTGCATTCCATAAATCTCTTAATTTATATAGTGATTTATTTGTATAACATGTAAAATTATTTAATTCATTTTTAATTTTTGGACTACATTTTACCTTTTGTAAATTTTTAAATTTGTTCTGTTTTTTGGTTACATTCATTTTTATATTCTTTTTTGTCTTCTTTGATTTTATTTTCCGTGTTATTTGTTTCACCATATTTATTATTGATATTTTTCTTTTTATCAGAAATAATAACTCCTTTATTCTTTAAAATAGGATCCGATAAATTAATATCTTTTTGTTTGGGTAAAATCATTTCTTCAGGTTTTTTAGTAACTATTCTTTGAACAAAATGATCTAAAGAAGAATTTGAAATATTTATAGAACGCATCATAAGTTTATCGGCTTCTTCTTTATACACTAAATCATCTTCTAAACCAAGTATCTTGTCTAAGGTTTCTGTTTCATTAAATGAAGTATATTCTGTTTGTAAAATATCATTGCTATCAATAGCTCTAAAATATTGGACACACGCATTTACATAAATATTGAAAGCGTATTCTACATCAGGAAACAAATTTTCGGGTTTTTCTTTTGATAATAATAACTCTTTTGTAAGACTAAAAATTCGTTTTCTGTAAAATTTTTTATCTTTTCTATTACTTATTTTTTCGGTTTTATTTATTAAAAATTTACTATATTGGCTTTTATTTAATAAACAATCTAAAGTTACTTGATTAACAAAAGCTTCTGACATAATATATATTTTATTTAAAATATATATTTTAACCTTACGATAATAAATGACTTTAATAATCTAACATGTTTGTTTTGTCATGTCTCTGATTTGTACTCTTGTAGGATTCATAAACATACTACTTCCTACTACTTTTGTATCCGGATTTGGATTAAAACTTTCAAAATGATTTGATTCAAATAATAGAGGATGTGTTTGTTCTACTTTTGCGTTTTCTGCTGTAAAACTAAAATTATATAAATCACTATTACTAGTTGGTACATAAACAGATTGACTACATTTCTGTAAAGCATATATTTGATTTCTTAAATCTGATTCTACATTTATACTGGATGCAAATCCAGACCATGGTGCTTGATTTGTTCCAGGATTGAATACATTATTCGTATTGTAAGTAGGCATTTGTTTTAATTTTACACTCAATTCTCTTCTAGGATCCACAATTGGTAAATAAGAATATTTTGTCATTACAGGTCTTACATCTAAATATGGTTGAAGTGGTTGAGAAGGAATATTTCTAGTATATAATTTTCTATTTTGTTCTTCTTGAAATTTTGAAACACATTCATTATTCATTTTAATATATAATATTACAATATATTTTATATATTTATCTTCTTATACATTTATTTTTTTTATACATTTGTAAATTTATATAAAGAAATATTACTAATAACAATAATAAAAGACCTACAATGTGTGGAATTTTTTCTATTCTTAATAATGATTATACTATTTCCACGGATTTAGTGAATCATTCTTTTATCAAAGGAAAAAGTCGCGGACCAGAATTTTCTACCTTAAATAATTATTTAAAACTAGTATTTGGTTTTCATCGTTTAGCAATTAATGGACTAAATAATGAATCCAATCAACCAATCATTGTGAATGATGTTATTTTAATTTGCAATGGTGAAATTTATAACTATAAGAGTCTATATGAATACATCAATGTAGAAGCGAATACAGATTCTGATTGTGAAATTATTATTCATTTATACATTAAATATGGTATAGAACAAACTCTTACCATGCTTGATGGGGAATTTTCTTTTATACTCTTAGACAATAGAATTACACATGATTTAAACAACAAATTATATGTTGCAAGAGATCCATATGGTGTAAGACCTCTTTATTATTTAAAAAATTATAATAATACAAATTTTATTAATAATACTAGTAACAAGAGTATTAATTATGGCAAAATATTTGGTTTTGCTTCTGAAATGAAGTGTTTAATAGATGTTTGTAATACAAATATTAGCAAATTTAAAATTAAACAATTTACTCCTGGAACTTATTCCATATTTAATTTATCAAATTTAGTTTATAGCGAATGGGAAGCGATAAAAGAAAATATCCCTTACTTTATTCCCACTTTTCCTTATACTAGTCGTTCATTTTATCAATTAGATTCTATGAATGAAATCTACCAATCTGTTTCTTATTATTTAAAGGAAGCTGTTATCAAAAGATGTAACACTACTGAAAGACCAATTGCTTGTCTATTATCTGGTGGATTAGATAGTAGTTTGATAGCTGCGCTTACGAATCATTTTTATAAAATAAATGACTATTCTTATCAACTAGAAACGTATAGTATTGGTCTGAAAGACTCTGAAGATTTAAAATATGCACGTTTTGTTGCTGATTATTTACAAACAAAACATACTGAAATTATTGTTACAGAAAAAGAAATGTTTGATGCTATTCCTGAAGTTATTTATGCCATTGAATCTTATGATGTTACAACCATTCGTGCAAGTATTGGAAATTATTTATTAGGAAAATATATATCTAAAAACAGTAATGCAAAAGTTATTTTAAATGGTGATGGTTCTGATGAGGTTTGTGGTGGATATTTATACATGAATAAGTGTCCAGATGATATTGAATTTGATAAAGAAACACGAAGATTGTTGAAAGATATACATTTATTTGATGTTTTGCGTTCAGATAAGTCTATTTCATCTCATGGACTGGAACCTCGTACTCCTTTTTTAGATAAATCGTTTGTGAATTATTATCTCTCTATTTCTCCTAGTATAAGAAATCATAATAATGAAAAAAACATTGAAAAATATATTTTGAGGAATAGTTTTTCAAAAGAAAATTTTAAAGATTTTGAAGGAAAACAATTATTACCAGATGAAGTTTTATGGAGAAAAAAAGAGGCATTTAGTGATGGTGTAACGTCTAAAGGTCGTTCCTTGTATCAAATTCTTCAAGAACATACTTCATTTCAATTAAATATGCAAAATATGGAAAGTCTTTACAATGTAGATCATATAGATGGATGTATTTTAACCTATTCGCCAAATATTGAATGTGAAAAATATTATTACAAACAAATTTTTCTTGACTTTTTTCCAAATTGTGAAACAATCCTCCCCTATTATTGGATGCCTAAATATACGAATGCTAGTGATCCTAGTGCAAGAACTCTTGATATCTATAACCATAATGATGAAAATGATGAAAATAATGAAAATAATGAAAATAATAAAATATCTAGTTAAAATATTTTATACGTTTAATATATGAAGAAAGATCATCATTTGGAATTGCAATATAAATTTTTTGATACAATTATTAAATTAACCTATTTTTTAACGTTTATTTCTGTTTTAGGAATTTCCAGTTATGCTCCTGAATATTTAGAAACATTAAATAATTTTACTAGAATTTATGTTTGTTTGTTTTTAATATGGAGATTTAACCCATTTCGTGATTCAAAATTTAACCCTTTACGTGCTAGTAAACTAGTATTTACAAATCTTGATAGAAAAATTGCGTTTAATGCAGGATTACTTATTTTAAGTACAACTATTATTAATAAATATATGCTTGGGTTAAAAGATAGATTGGTTGAATATATCAAGACACACTTTCTCAACAAATCTAGTTATTAAAATAATGATTTTTTTTTGTTTTATTTTTACTTATTTTTTTTTTTTTTGTTTTATTTATTTTTTTTTCATTTGTTTTATCTACTTTATCTAGTTTATCTAGTTTATTTGGCTTATTAAAAAAAAATTCTAAATGTGTCATTATTTGTCTACCTAATATTTTATCTATTTCATATTCTTCGTTTGTTTTAAAAATAAACGGATAATTATATTTTTTGTAATTTCCTATTATGTTATCTTGAAATTCGTTCATGTCAATAATATGTTCATGTAAGATTTTACTATTAATTAATCTTTCAACCATAGTTTCAATTTTTAAATCATAGTAATAAGGTTTTATAATTATATAATATATATTATCATTTGTCATTTCTGGATAAAAACAATCATCAATAAAACATATTTCTGTATTTTTTGATATTTTTGTACATTTTATTAAATCTTTATGAGTTTTACTACTTGTTGTTCTACATATTTCTATTATTTTTCCATTTTGTTTAAACGCTGAAATAATTTGATCAAAAAGTGAATAATTTATTTCATTTTCAAAGTATTTTATAATATAATTTACCCATTCCTTTGGTCCTTGATTATTTGTGTAGATCATTATTTTTTCACAAATTAATGTTTTTTTTTGATGTAGTAAATATTTTAATATATTTATTATGTTAGGTCTTATGAATTCAGGATACAAATTCAAAATATTATTAAAAATATGTTGATTTAGTATAATATTACTGTTTGTATTATTTTTACACAAGTATTTGTTTAAACAGTCCCAAAGTATTCCAAATTGTGTAAAATAACCTAACGTCTCATCTAAGTCAAAAATTACAATTTTCATGTACTAATATATTGTTTAGGTTTTTGTTTTTACATATATTATTATTGTTGTTAGTATTGTTACTACATTGATTTAGTTTTTTTTTATTTATAGTTTACTTTTTTTTATTTTCCTAATGTAGTAGCAAACATGAATAAAAATGATTACATTAAAATATTAGAATTTTACAAAAAAACTATTCCAAAAAACAAAACGCAACTGAAAATACAAGCGGAGAAAATATTATCTGAAAAATTATGCAGATGTATTAAAAAATTAGATCCTGTTAATGAAGCAAGATCTATTGGTATATGTACGAAAACTATTTTAAATAATAAAGGATTTGAAAGAGGAAAATTTTCTTGTAAAAAAAAACAACATGTAACCTTTAGAAAATATAATAAATCTAGTAAAAATAAAAATAGTAAAAAAAACAAAACTAGAAAAGAAAAAAGATAAATAAAAAAATAAAAGATAAATTTATATCATGAGTAAACTTTTATTATTTGATATTGATGGTACAATTGCTGAATCTGGAGAAGAAGTTGATAACCAAATGAAAAAATTGTTAAAAAATCTTATTAAAAATGGTTTCATTATTGGAATTGTCGGAGGAGGAAAATTAGACAAAGCGTTACAACAATTAGGAAATGTATATATTCAATATTATTTTACTGAATGTGGTTGTGTCTATCATGAAAATCAATCATTATTTTTAAATGAATTAAAGTTGGTTCCTGTATATTTAAAAAATATTCGTGACCATGAATTATATCCAAAAATTGATATCCTTGTCAAAAAATCACTCGGTTTTTTATCAACCGTTGATTATACTCTTACAGGTTATTTTATTGATTTAAGAAATGGAATTATCTATATTTCATTAATAGGATTAAATGCAAATAGTCAAGAAAGAAGTTATTTTATGGAACTAGACAAACTACATAACTACAGACAACAGTTACTTAATATTCTACATGAAACTGCTAAAAAACTAAATATATACGATAAAGTATCTATTTTTGAAGGTGGAAGTGTAGGAATTGCTATTTATCCCGTAGAATATGACAAATCCCAAGTTTTATCGGTTTTAGAGGGTAAATATAATGAAATACATTATTTTGGTGATAAATATTTAGAAAATGGTAACGATCATAACATAATTAATGATCCAAGAGTTATTGGTCATTGTGTAAACAATGTTTCAGATACAAAAAAAATATTAGAATCATTTTTAGAAAAGTAGAAAATAAAAGTGTTTTTATGTAAAATATAATTTTAGATAAAAAATAAATCGTATAATTATGAGTAAATCAATTTATGACATTATTATTATTGGTAGTGGAATGGCTGGATTATATAGTGCCTATAACATTAAAAAAATGTCTCCAGATACATCCTTTCTAATTTTAGAAAAACATAAAAAACAGTGGATTGGTGGCCGAACCAGTAATGAAATGTTTTATGGGACAGAAATTGTCACTGGTGCAGGTATTGGACGACGAAAAAAAGATAAATTATTATATAAACTACTTAAAGAACTGGATATTCCAACCAATGAATTTACTTTAGAACCAAGTTATTCAAAGACAATTCAGCATGTTTCAAATATTGATGAAACGATGAATTTTCTAAAAAAAGAATTTAATAAAACAAAGAAACTACAAGGTGAAAAGAATGATAAAGAAAATGATAAAAAGAATGATAAAAATATAAATCCTACTTTCAAACAATTTGCTAAAAAATTGCTAGGAGAGAAAGAATATCAACAATTTTTAATTACTACAGGATATACAGACTATGAAAATGAAGATGTGTATGATACTCTTTATAATTATGGGATGGAAGATAATGGTTTTCAATATAAAGCATTTCATGTAGAGTGGAAGGAAATGGTACTTCGTATGGCAGATGAAATCGGACATCAACATTTTAAATTTTCAACTAACGTAGTTTCATTTTCTAAAAATAAAGACTATCAATTTGAAATTCATACGGAAAATAATGCTAAATATTATTGCAATAAAATAATAATAGCTACAACGATTAGTTCTATTCGTAAACTCTTACCTGAATATCCAATTTATCAAGACATTGAAGGACAACCTTTCTTACGATTATACGGTAAATTTTCAAAAAAATCTATTCCTGTGATGAAAAAATATGTGAATGGACTTACAATTGTTCCTGGACCTTTGCAAAAGATTATTCCTGTAGACTCTGATAAAGGGGTTTATATGATCGCTTACAATGATAATGAGAACACAGTCGTGTTAAAAAATCATCTTCAAAATACAAAAGAAAATCGTGATTTATATTGTGAATTATTGGAACAAACACTTGGAATCACGACGAATACACTAGATCTTATTGCCATTAAAGATTACTATTGGCCGATCGGAACTCATTATTACAAACCATTAAATAAGAGTTTGTATACTAGTCGCGAAGATTTTATAGAAAAAGCACAACATCCAGAAAGATGCGTACTGGTGGTTGGTGAAGTAGTTAGTAATAATCAAGGATGGACCGAAGGGGCATTAGAAAGTGTGAAATTAGTACTAACAAAAAAATGGATTCAAAGTAATATGTCTTGTTAATAAACCATGTTAATAACTCATGTTAATAAAATTATAAATTTTCATCTATCAAATAGTATCCATGATAACCAATGGTAGAAAAAGCTAGTAATAAAAGCAATTCAAAATATAGTCTTTTTGTTTTTTCTTTATTGTATCCAATATACACTAAAAGAGGTCCTACAAGAAAAATATGAATTAAATTAAACCAATATGGTTTTTTATTTTTTATATTACTATAAACTTTAAAAGTATGATACAAAGTTACTATGATTCCTAAACCTAATAAAAAAGGATACATCCATTTAGCTATTTCCGTTCTACGTATTCCCACATACAAAAATAATCCTCCAACAAATATTATGTGAAATAGGTGGATAAATGTGTATGATGACATATATTTATTCCTTTTATTTTATTTTTCTTTTAATTAGATTTTTTTTAATTAAGTTTTTTATATTTAATCAAAATTTTATATTTTAATATAGTATAAATGGACACTAATCAATTCAATTATGAAAATACAGAAGTAAAAACGCAAATGGGAGGGAAAAAAATGGTTCGTAAAGTGTCTATTAAAAATGGAAAAGGTTATAAAAGTGTTACTAAATATCATAAAGGACGAAAAATAGCTACTAGTAAAAAACCCATCCATAAATCTCATGTTGGTCTTATTCAAATGGGAAAATTTATTCCTGGATTGTTTTCGGATTGCAAAACTTGTAAAAAAGGAAAAACAATGAAAAATAAAAAATAAAATTAGTAAATAAAAAATTAGTAAATAAAAAAATAGCAAATTATTTGGACAAGTGATCCAAAGCAGATAATAAAACCAACTCTTGTTGCGTCAATTTTTGAAATATTAAATTTTTATCCATAGATATTTGAAAATGCCTGGTACTAAATCCCAGATTTTTACAAACCATAAATACTCCATTATCTGTAATTTTCATCTCACAAAAAAGTGCTCCTTTGGTTAGATGTATTTCTTCTGGATCATCAATCGGAATCCATCTCAAATAAGTTCCATATTTTAATTCATTCATTTCATCTACATATTTGTAATTTTTCAACTTATTTAATATTTCTAAGGTATCTTTTCTTGAAAGTTTTAATTCGTTTAATATGTTTAAATTCGTTTCTACTATTTTTTTCGTTGTTAAGTTTAATAATAATTCATTGGATTCATTTTCTAATGCTTTTAATAATTTATTTGTATCCATTTATTAGCTTTATTATATAAATATAAGTAACTTTTATATTTATATTTATGTATTTATTTTTGATATGAGTAATCGCTTAATATCGTCCATATCTTCTCTTACGTCTTTTGGCAGTCTTGGATTTACATAATCCTGTTTTTCTAGGACAACGACGGGTTCCTTTAGAACATCTTGAATTGATTCTTGGTTTACCACGAGTTACAACGCATCTATAACCACAACGACGTGAGCCAGATTTACATCTTTTTTTCATACTAGGCATGACTATATATTAAATTCAGATAATTAATTTTACTCAACCTTTTTAAACGTAGTAAAGAACGAAGTAAAGAAAAGGTTGAACCAAAATTTGAAACTATTAATAATGTATATGGGAATGTTTTGG
>Ga0209550_10001836_pt1 | contig 20453 bp, 21 predicted proteins | sample LauGreSuBDMM15SN_2_FD_187567 | JGI IMG/M metagenome (GOLD analysis project Ga0209550, IMG submission 187567) | Freshwater lake microbial communities from Lake Michigan, USA - Su13.BD.MM15.SN (SPAdes) (version 5) | ecosystem: Environmental > Aquatic > Freshwater > Lake | place: Lake Michigan... | reverse complement strand
TTTCAGGTGGCGGTTTGTCTATGGTCGGATGGCCGAGAGGCGAGGCAAGGGACTGCAAATCCCTCTACACGGGTTCAAATCCCGTTCCGACCTCCATTGCTTCTCTCGCAAGAGAGATGAAATGGTTGAGCACTACAATTTCAGAACTACAACTTCATATACCTAGGACGATTGGCTCAGCGGTAGAGCACCACATTGACATTGTGGGGGTCACTGGTTCGATCCCAGTATCGTCCACACAAAAGTGTGAAAGAAATGATCTTGCAATTCATGCGTGAATTAACTTAAGAATCATTGACCAATGCCAGAGATTAAGAATAGATTCTTCTGATTCGAACGGAGGATCCATGATTTCATCATCCATCTTGGCATTATTTCTTCTATTATCACCAAACGCATATGGTGTTCCTTCTCCGCAGGGAGTTTCAACTCAACGAATTTTGTTGGATACCGGTGGAGGTGGTGGCGATGGTCCGCCAGATTTAGTCAGAGTTTGTACCGTCACTGCCAGTGGGAACACTTCATGCATATTGCGATGGGGACCATAATCTTCCGCCGCAGAGCAGATGAAGACTTCGGTAGGTTCGAACGGGCATTCAGGACTGTCTCGCCAAGTTACAAGGGAGCTATTCGGAGTTGGTTGAGAAGAATGTCTTACCGAATCGGAATCAAGGACGGACGAGACGTCATGAGAGTTTCTCACGATCCAACGGTTCGGTGCTTGGGGTGTGGATGGAAGTATGAATTCAACAGTTCATCACTCTGTCCTGTATGTAGTTCAGACCGGTCCCGGCTTTTAGTTAATGAAGACCCATATTCAAAACCTTGGAATCTTCTTTTCTACACATGTCTAGGATTCGCTCTTTGGGCCTGGGGAATAATCTACTTTTGAAAATAGAAAACCCACCGCCACGTCAGTGACGGTGGGTTTTCTTATTCCCTTTTTTAGGAAGCCTTACCTGACGCCTTATTGAGTGCGCGCAGTAGCTGATATCCGACGACTGCAACGAGAGTTCCGTTGACAATACCACCGAATGAATAATCGCCACTCTTCCATGTCATATCGGCGATGCCGATAATCAATGTGGTTGCAGCGATGAGGAGATTTGTTGAATCTCCGAAGTTGACCTTGTTTTCGATCCAAATCTTTGCACCGAGAACACCGATCATTCCATAGAGAGCAACGCCGACTCCACCAAGGACACCTGCTGGAGTTGCGCTCAGTACTGCACCGAACTTAGGGCAGAGGGATAACAGAATTGCTCCAAGACCTGCAACCCAATATGCAGCAGTTGAGTAGATGCGAGTGGCAGCCATGACGCCAATGTTTTCAGCGTATGTCGTCGTACCCGATCCGCCACCTGCACCTGCAAGTGTTGTTGCAACGCCATCAGCAAAGAGTGCGTTACCCATCTGACCATCTAGATCTTTTCCGGTCATTGCAGCAACTGCCTTAACATGACCCACATTCTCTGCAATCAGGACAAGAACGACAGGCAAGAAGAGCAGGATTGCATTGGTATCAAATGATGGGGAGGTAAAGGTTGGAAGTGCGAACCACTTTGCAGCCTTGACGCCATCGAAGTTGATGTCTCCTTGAGTTGCCGCAAATGCGTAACCCACAATGATTCCGCCGAAGATACTGATGCGACCCAAGAATCCCTTGGAAACCGCGCCAATAATTGCAACTGCAGCCAATGTAATGATTGCTGTAACTGGAGCAGCCTTGAAGTTGTTATTGGCAGCGCCAGCAAGGTTAAGACCAATAATCATGACGATTGAACCAGTCACGATAGGAGGAAGTAGCCAATTCACCCAGCCAATTCCAATTGCATTGATAAGAAGTCCGACAAGAGCCAGGATCACACCTGTCACAAGAACTCCACCGAGTGCAACAGCCATTCCGCCACTTGCCTGTGCTGCAGCAATAGGTGCAAGGAATGCAAACGATGATCCGAGGTAGCTAGGAACCATGTTCTTTGTCAGAGCAAGGAAAATCAGAGTTCCAATGCCTGAGAAGAAGAGAGTTGTGCTTGGTGGGAATCCCGTAATGATTGGGACTAAGAATGTGGCACCGAACATTGCGGCGATGTGCTGAACACCAACGCCAATTGTCAGAGGCCATGCAAGACGTTCGTCTGGTTTTACTACTTCACCATCTTTAATTGACTTTCCATTGCCATGCAGATTCCAAGATAAAAGCGACATTGCATTCCTTCCGCTTATGAAAACAAGATGCGACGGGTATCGCTTCTGGGGGAAGGTTCACCACAAGGGTAAATCTCTACCCTTTAGTAATTGAGACAACACACCCCTTCGATGGAGTACTTTTACGGGGTGATTGCGCTCATTACAGGTTTTTTTACCGGTTTATCCCTGATCGTTGCAATCGGTGCCCAAAATGCCTTCGTCATTAAACAGGGACTGCTACGAAGCCATGTAACCCTGGTTGTTTTCGTCTGTGCAATCTCTGATGCTCTTCTCATCATTGTGGGAACTGGAGGACTTGGCAGGATCATCCAATCAAAACCTGATCTACTTAATATCATCCGTTGGTTTGGCGTCATATACCTCACCTGGTTTGGTATAAAAAGTGTGCGCGCGGCTTTTCGCAATGAAACACTCACGGCATCTGATAAGTCAGCCGAATCGTGGAAGAAGGTGCTTGTCACTGTCTTAGCTATGACCTACCTCAATCCCCACGTGTATCTGGATACAGTGATTTTTGTTGGAAGTCTTGCTAATCAATTTGAATCCCAACGTTGGTACTTCGCACTTGGCGCCTGCATCGCAAGCGGAGTCTGGTTCTCAGCTATCGGCTATGGAGCTCGATCTGCTTCGCACTTGATGTCAAAACCAATATTTTGGAGAATTCTCGAAAGCGTAATAGCAGCGATTATGTTCACCCTCGCAATAACACTTGCCTTCTATAAGTTTAGTTAGAACTTTTCCGGCTCAGATAAAGAATTCCGCTGGCCACAATCGCTATTCCTAGATAACTCTGAAGAGTGAGTTTCTCACCAATAACAACTGCTGCAAGGATTGTGGCAGTTGCCGGCTCTGCAAGGACAACGGTTGCAGCAAGACTTGATTCGATTCTCTTGAGTCCATACATAAAGAGCACATATCCAATAGATGTGGTGATGAGGCCCAGCCATAGGACAGTGAGAAAACCCTTTAAGGTAAGAATCCATTCTGGGTTTTGGGTAAAGAGGAATGGAGAACTGACAAGTGCTGCTACTCCGAAAGTCGTCGCAGTCAGCCACATATCTTGAGCTCCACGTGCAAGTGAGCGTCTGCAGACCACGTTAAAGACAGCAAAACCAAATCCTGCAAGAACGGCAAGTGCCACGCCCTTGCCATTGAAAGAGGCAACCCCATTTGTTGTTCCAACCAGAACTATGCCAAGGATTGTGATGGAAGTTCCTAGATACCAATTCTTTTGCGGTTTCTCCCCCATGAGTAAATACGCGACTATCGCCGAGAGAGTCGGTGCTGCCCCTAGTGCGGTAACAGTCGCAATTGCAATACCAGTTGAGTGGACTGCACTAAAGAAGGTGAGCTGATACATCCCGATACCCACACCACAAATAATGAGATCGCGCGCAGGCATGCGGACTTGCCCGCGGCTATGACGTTGGAAGTATGCAAAGAAGAAGAGGAAGAGAGAGCCACAGATTAATCTGGCTGAAGCAACTGCCACAGGAGATATATCTGGAACGCCGAGTTGCTGCGTGGTTCCAGTCGTTCCGAAACAGAGAGCAGCTCCCAATACAGCAAAAATTCCTGCTCTCTGCTTGGTAGTACTCATTAGGCGATGATACTCGTATGATGCGCGCATGACCTTTCGCGCCGTGAAACCAATTGATGCAACTTCGTATGGAATTGATATTCCAGAGAACAGTAAAAACGAAGTTGATTCCTTCATCGCTGCGGCCGCAGTTGCTGCTCCCGCACTTGCTCAGCAATCTCCTAAGGAACGTGCACAGTTACTTCGCGAAATCGCAACGCAGATCGAAGCATCGCGCGCCGCTCTCATTGAATCAGCGTGTGCCGAAACAGCTCTGCCTGAAGCACGTATTGCAGGCGAAATCACTCGCACTACAGTCCAATTTGAACTTTTCGCTCGTTTAGTTGAAAGCGGTAAACACCTCGGAGTTGTAATTGATAAGGCAGATCCTAATTACTCCCCCGCACCACGACCTGATCTTCGCAAGATGAATGCGCCACTCGGCGTCGTTGCAATCTTTGCTGCAAGTAACTTCCCGTTGGCATTTTCTGTAGCCGGAGGTGATGCTGCATCTGCTATCGCATCTGGAAACGCAGTAGTTGCAAAAGCTCATCCATCGCATCCCAATACATGCGCAATCGTTGAAAAGGCGATCAAGGCAGCACTTGCCAAGTGCAAGCTTTCACAAGACTCCTATGCGATCGTGCAAGGCTCTGATCCTCAGATAACACATTGGCTTGCCCTGCACCCAGCTGTTAAGGCTATTGGCTTTACAGGATCTGAAATCGTCGGGCGCATCCTTGTTGATTTAGCAGCTACTCGCCCTGAACCCATTCCTGTCTATGCGGAAATGGGAAGTTTGAATCCAATCTTTGTTACGAGTTCTGCAATCGCTGATCGATCAGAAGCCCTTGCTAAAGGAATCGTTGACTCAGCTCTCATGGGCTCAGGTCAATTCTGCACCAAGCCAGGATTAATCTTTGCTCCAAACAACCTTGAATTCATTGCAACTGTTAAGTCACACCTTGCGACTTTGGCCGTTGCACCGCTACTGAGCAAATCGATTGCTGAGCGATACTCCAAGGCAATCAGTCATCTTGCGTCACAGGCAAAGCTTGAGGTGGCATCAGGAATTCCAACCGAACAAGGTTTCGGGGTCACTCCCACTGTCTTTATTACCGATTGGGCTACTGCGTCACAGAACCCAGAACTGCTCGAAGAACACTTTGGACCAACAACAGTCATCATTACTTGTAAGGAAGAAGAGTTTCTAGCAATTGCAACCTCTCTTAAGGGTCAACTCACAGCAACTATCCAAGGCACAGATGCAGATAAGCCTGAGGCACTTCTTGCACTTCTTGCACAGAAAGCTGGACGTGTTATCTGGAATGGCTTTCCCACGGGAGTTGCTGTCACAACAGCGATGAACCATGGCGGACCTTGGCCTGCTTCTTCATCACACACAACGTCAGTGGGAACAGATGCGATCTATCGCTTTATGCGCCCAGTCGCCTACCAAGGATTTTCTCAATCAGTTCTACCCAAGGCTTTGCAAGATTCCAATCCTTGGTCTGTTCCACAAAGCATTAACTAAACAATAAATCCGTTCGGAAATGGATCGTTCTCATCGAGCGTCCAGGTAGCTTCGCCCATAACCCAAGCACGTCCTGTAATCATAGGAATGATGGCATCAAAATTTCCTACCTTGGTGCGCTCCTTAATCCGCCCCTCAAAGTGTGAACCAATCCATGATTCGCTATTGAGAACATCGCCCTCTTTCAATTCTCCTCGCGCAACCATTTGAGCAAGTCGCGCACTGGTTCCCGTTCCGCAAGGTGATCGATCAAACCAACCAGGATGAATGGACATTGCATTTCTCCAATGCAAAGGACCCTCACTACCTGGCGAGATGAAGTCGATGTGATGACAAATTGCGATATCTGGATTTTCAGGATGCACGGGACGGTTCTGTTCATTGATCGCATCAGAGATGAGAAGTCCGTAATCAAGAAACTTCTGTCCATTCTCGTGCTTGAACTCAAGTCCTACGCGTTCAACGGGAACGATGGCGTAGAAGTTTCCGCCATATGCCATGTCATAAGTGATCTTTCCCAAACCCGGAACATCAACGACTTGGTCGAGTGCGTAAGAAAATGATGGAACATTGGTCATCGTGACATTTTTTGCCCGACCATTTTCGACAGCAACATCAACCACAACTAAACCTGCAGGAGTGTCAAGGCGGATTGTTGTCACTGGTTCAACGACCGTGACTAACTTCTTCTCAACAAGAGCTGTTGCAACTCCGATGGTTCCATGCCCGCACATCGGCAAACACCCAGAGACCTCTATATAGACAACACCCCAATCAGCATCGGGACGAGTTGGCTTCTGCAAGATCGCACCACTCATGGCGCTATGACCACGTGGTTCATACATCAGCCACTGGCGCAAGTGATCCATATGCTCCATGAAGTGAAGGCGTTTATCGAACATCGTCGCACCTGGAATCTCACCGATTCCTGAAGTCACAACGCGAGTCGGCATACCTTCGGTATGAGTCTCAACCGTTGTGACAGTGCGGATGCTCTTCATAGGCATTCTTAGCGATTCTTGAAGTATGCCAGCGCAACATCCATCTCACGATGAATCTGCTCTTGTTCATGCTTGGGAAGAGGTAAACGTGGAAGACGTGTAGGACCGCCATAGCGACCTACGTGATCCATACCTAACTTGATTGCTTGAATAAACTCTTTCTTAGAATCCCAATGGAAGACATCGTGGAGTGCTGCATACATCGGCGCTGCCTCTTTGAAGTTTCCTGATGTGGCAAGGTTATAGAGCTCCATAGATTCCTTAGGAAGTGCGTTTGGAAATCCTGCAATCCATCCAGCAACTCCTGCAGTAGAAAGCTCAAGGAAGACGTCATCTGCTCCGACAATGACTTCAATGCGCGGTGCCAAGCTCTTGATCTGCCAGATACGGCGGACATCGCCAGAGAATTCCTTAATCGCAACAACGTTGGGTACTTCTTGCGCAATACGAGCAACAAGCTTTGGAGTCAGATCTACCTTGGTATCAAAGGGATTGTTATAGGCGATGATGGGAATGCCCACTCTGGCAACTTCTTTGTAATGAGCAACCACTTCATCATCAGATGCACGGTAAGCATTAGGTGGAAGGAGCATGACGGCACCCGCTCCAGCTTTCTGTGCATGCTCTGCCCACTTACGTGATTCCGCCGCACCATATGCAGCTACTCCTGGAACAACGCTGAAACCTTTAGGTGCTGCAGCAACTGCAACTTCGACCATCTTCGCTCGCTCTTCAGCGGTAAGTACTTGGTACTCCCCTAGAGAACCATTTGGAATCACACCATGAGTTCCATTGGCAGCAAGCCATGCAACATGCTCTGCATATTTGTCATAGTCAACTGCAAGATCGGATGTGAAGGGGGTCGCTGTGGCTGTTAATACGCCATTCCATGGGTTAGTCATGTCGCACAAGGTATCTCGTTCTCTTACTTTTTTCCATCTCCCAATAGTCCAAGTGCAATAGGAGCTGCGATAGGTCTATTACTTGAAGCGATGCGCTCTTCATCAGTGACTGAACATTTGGTCAAGCCAGCAACAATCTCTGACACATTGCGAGAGCAGATGCGTCCTTGGCACAATCCCATACCAGCGCGAGTAAATAACTTTGCTGTCCGCGAATCTTCAGCTCCCAATTCAGCAACTGATTCTTCAATCTCACCCAGTGACACTTCTTCACAGCGACAGATGGTGGTTGATTTCTCAGCCCACGATCTCCAGCCATCCTTGACGGGATAACTGCGCTTGAGTGCATCAGCAAATACCTGTTTCCTAAAGCGTGCAAAGCGAAGGTGTGAGGAAATCTTCTGACTCGAGGCTGAAAGACCTGCAATCTCACCTTCCAGAAGTGAGAGATCTGCTCCACCAATACCTGTTGCTTCCCCAGCAATCCAGACATTCTTCTGCGAACTCAGCTGATCACCATCAACTTTAAAGATTGTTGTCCCATCAACATCCACGCGCTCTCTGCATCCCACAATTCCACCCAGTGTGAGATCTGGCGAAAATCCCCATCCCACTGCTACGACATCGACTTCGAAAGTTTGTGCTCTCTTTCTCTTCAGTGCAAAAGATGAATTCACGGAAGTGATGGTCACCTGACCCTTATCAAATCGGGACACAACGCGACCGAAACGGGGTGCTATTCGATACTGGCGAATAAGGCCCGCGTAATAAATCAATTCAGCGAACTTAGAAACATTGAGTAACAACGCTTGCGGAGAGAGCAACCAGCGCATTGGGCTATGTGCTTCATAGAGTCCAACTACCTTTGCGCCAGCTTGTGCAAGTCCGGTTGCAACAGGAAGCAAGAATGGTCCGGTTCCCGCAACAACAACGGACTGCCCAGCTAAAACCCCATGGCCCTTAAGTAGGGCTTGCGCAGCCCCAGGTGTCATAGAACCTGGTTGATCCCATCCAGGAAATGGAAGTGAGCGATCGTATGCACCGGTTGCAAGGATCAATTTCTCTGAAGTGAGAGAACTCTCTGAACCACCTTGCAAGTAATTGACACGGATGAGCTCACCATCTCTTTCAATGCTCCACACGGTTGCTTCCGAGATATAGGTAATTGATGCTGCGCTTTTAACTTTGGCAAAGAGAAGATCTGCTCGATTGCTGCGATATCCCGTCACTGTTGAACGATGACGCCAATATTGACCACCCAGACGAGATGCAGAATCAATGAGAGCAACTTCGCTGCCATTACGCGATGCTGCTTCTGCAGCAGCGAGTCCTGCAGGACCTGCACCAATCACAATAATCATGAGGAGCTCTCAATATCCATATCTGCCTTGGCCTCAATCAGGCATGAACGCTGATTAGCAACACCATCAACGACCACAACGCAGTCAAAGCAAATTCCAATTCCACAGAATACCGAGCGGGGTTCTTCACCAAATCTAGTTTTTCGCAGGGCAAGAGTTCCTGAGTTGATGACCGCTGCAGCAATGCTCTGACCCTCTTCACACTGGACTGCAACTCCGTTAAATGTGAATGAGATTTGCTTACTCATAGCGATACCGTCGCAAATCGGTGAGGTGAAAATGCGGATCCATCCATGAATGTCTCTCTGCCAAGGATTGCATCAGTAATTAGCGCTGCAGATCCCGGAGCTAAGCCAATACCTGCGCCTTCATGCCCTGCTGAGTGCCACAGCCCTCGAACCTTTGAATCTTCACCAATGACGGGCAGGTGATCTGGCGCATAGGGTCTAAAGCCACGATATGCGCGAAGCAATTGCACATCGCGCAAAACAGGAAAGAGAGATGTCGCCTGCCCTGCAAGTCGGCGCAAGATCTCGTAATTCATGGAACCATCAAAACCAATACGTTCACGGCTTGCACCAATAAGAATTGTTCCACTACGCGTTCCTTCAACAACAGTACTTGTCTGCAAATCTGCATCGCTACTTGCCACATTTGTCACATAATCTGAGTCATAGACTTTATGAAAGACATACTTCTTTGTCGGCTCTGTCACCAGAATGAATCCTTTGCGCGGTGCAATCGGCAGGTGTGAGCCTGCCATCTCGGCTAACTCCCCTGCCCATGTGCCTGTGGCATTGATGATGATCGGAGCTTTGAAGATTCCTTTCGAAGTTTCAATTCCAGCAACAGCGCCGTTCTCAACAACGATGCGCGTGACCTTTGCCTGTGAAACAAATGCACCACCGCGCGCAATCACAGTGCGAATGACCTGAGCTGCCGCCAACATCGGTTGGCATTGCGCATCTTGCGGATAGAAAACGCCTGAGTGAAAATCTGGATGAAGATAAGGCTCAAGTTCATGTAGGGATGATTGATTTAACTTCTGGGTCGTCACTCCATGCTGCGATTGTTCTGCTGCAAGTTTCAACAGTGGGCCATCATCATGACGGGCAACAACTACGCCACCTTTAGCCTCTAACTCAAAGCTATCGCCAACATCATCTTGCATCTCAAACCACAAATCACGTGAGCGCAGAGCCAGCGTCAACTCTGGTCCTGGATCTTTATCTGAAACAAGAATATTTCCTTCACCAGCTCCTGTGGTTCCACTGGAGACGGCCCCACGATCGATCACTAAGACTTTCAACCCTGCATTAGTCAGAGATAGCGCAGATGATGCTCCAACAATGCCTGCGCCAATAACAATCGCGTCAGGACTTTGCATGTGAGAAGTGTGCTCTACTTCGTAATCTGTTGCAGAACTTCACGAAGATCTGCGTCATTAGCCGGTTCAATATCCCATGGCTTATGCAGGCCATCATCCTTCCAGCGCGGGATAACGTGCATGTGAAGGTGAAAGACGGTCTGCCATCCGGCTTCCCGACTCATCTGGAAAACAGTGGTTCCTTCAGATCCCAACGTGGCCGCTAACAGGTCCGCAACAGCTTTGGCAGCAGCAGCAACCTTTGAATATGTAAGGGCGTCGGCTTCGTGAATATCTCTTACATGCTTCTTTGGAATCACCAATGTGTGACCACGACTTGCAGGGAAGATATCTAAAAATGCATAGCAATCATCGTTTTCAAAGACCTTATGTGAAGGAAGAGATCCTTCAACTATCTTGCAGAAGATGCACTCTGACATGGCGTCACTGTAGAGCGTTGATTCTTGCGCGCGCAATCTTCTGACTCGGTGATTCATGGCCCAGCATGTAAGAGAGAAAATCCAGCAGAACTTTGCTCACCTTGAGCCACATTCGAGAACGCGGTTTAAGTCCAAGAACTGAAAGAAAGGGTTCATCGATGGTGGCAATAGCTGCATTGGCAAGTATTCGGTAGAAAAGAAGGCCTCCTACGGAAAATGGTGGCTTGAGAATGAATCCCACTATGGGTGGTGTCATAGAGATCGTGACAACTTCGTTGCGTGCAAAGCTATCCATCACGGATGCAAGCTCTTGCTTTGACTCTGGAGCAGAGCTAAGTCCGAGTGGCTCTGCACTCTTTGCCCACTCATTCACGTAACGATCGGCACCTTGTGGCAGTGCATAACCAAGTTCCTCGTGTGCACGCAGGAATGAATCAGTGAAAGCACAATGAACCCACAACAAATATCGTGGATCGCTTGCGCTATATCGCGCATGCTCCCCACTCTTCTGCACGAAATTTCCTTCAACATGTTTATGCATTTCACGCACTCGGCGGGCTTCAATTTCAATTGCCTCTGTTGAGCCAAAAGATGTGATGGTCAGCCAGCGCGTTGTGCGCTCAAGTCGACCTAAAGGATCTGTGTCATAGGCAGAGTGTTCAGCAACTCCGGTCAGAGCTGCAGGATGCGCTGCTTGCATCAGCAATGCACGAATGCCACCCACCAAAGTTGCAATACAACCATGCACCTGCCAGACAGCACTTTCTGGACCAAAAAAACCAACATCATTTCCGATAGCCATCTGCTGTGACCACTCGGGAGCACCGCTTGCATCTCCTGAGACTATTTTGCGAAATGCATCAGCTGCTCTATTTCCGCCAAGAGCCCCAAGAACTTTATTCACGGATGTAATTCTAGAGAAGTATCAGTATCGAGCAAAATCAAAGACGAGTAGAGAAACCAGCTGCCATTTCAAGAACTACAAGAGCTGCCAATCGCACTGTTCGCTCATCTGCAGAATCCTTAGTTGCATCAATCTCAGTGATATCTGCACCAATCACAGAAGGTGAAGAACCTGCAAGGAATGCGAATTGACGCAGTTCATCGGCGCTAATTCCACCAGGGGCCGCAGCAGGACACGCAGGCACAACAGATCGATCACAGACATCCATATCAAAATCAACAAAGACCTTATCGCCTGCAACAGAGAGCGCTATCGCCCAGATATCTTCAACGCTTTTGCCTCGAAGCTCACTGCGAGAAATGACGGTGATACCGAAATCCTTTGCTCTCTTGGCATACTCAGTCGAGTTGGAGAAATCAGCAATACCAATTTGAACAACCTTCTTGCCACTTAACCCTGCCTCAATGAGGCGTCGCACAGGAGAACCGTTGCTGACACCATCTCGTAAGTCGTAATGCGCATCCAAAGTAATTAATCCTGTTGCTTGCATTGCCTGCACGCCGCAATAGGTAATCGAATTATCTCCACCCAGTGCAATAACCAGTGAGCTCTTGGCAGCTATCGATTTCAACTCAGAGATAGCCGCAACTTCATCACTATCGGGAGATGTGATATCTCCGGCGTCTTGCAGGGAAACTTTTTCAAGATTGACTCTGGGATCTGAGTGAGCGGTGGAGTAACGCTGTAACGCTTGCCGAATTGCATTGGGAGTCTGATGTGCTGATGTTGGACTCAGACTTGTTTGTGAGGCCGGAACTCCAACGACAGTCACATCTGCTTGATTTTCTGACTTCTGTGAAAAAAGAGATGCTGCCCGTGGCCAGAGAGGATCGTGAGGCAATGCCATGGTGAAAGGGTAGTGGTAAGGGCGATGATGCAGATATATAGTGCTCGAATGATGTCAGGACCTCGTCCAGTAAGAGCACCTCGCGGAACAACAAAGACCGCACACGGTTGGGGTCAAGAGGCAGCCCTTCGCATGTTGCAGAACAACCTCGACCCTGAAGTTGCTGAGCATCCCGACAAATTAGTTGTTTACGGTGGAACAGGTAAAGCTGCTCGAAATTGGGATTCCTTCGATGCTCTTGTTAAGACTCTGACCAATCTAAAAGATGATGAAACGATGTTGGTGCAATCCGGAAAACCCGTTGGTGTATTTCAAACCCATGAGTGGGCACCTCGCGTACTCCTCGCCAATTCAAATCTTGTAGGAGATTGGGCGACCTGGCCAGAATTTCGAAGACTCGAAGATTTAGGTTTAACGATGTATGGCCAGATGACTGCAGGGTCATGGATCTATATTGGGACTCAAGGAATTTTGCAGGGCACCTATGAAACTTTTGCAGCGGTTGCCGAAAAGCATTTTGGTGGGACGCTCGCTGGAACTCTGACAGTCACAGGTGGATGCGGTGGTATGGGTGGGGCTCAACCACTTGCTATCACCATGAATGAAGGAACATGTCTGATCATCGATGTCGATGGTTCACGCCTTAAGCGCCGAGTCACCAAGAGATATCTCGATGTGATTGCTGATAATTTGGAAGATGCTGTTTCAATGGCTGTGAAGTCAAAGAATGAGAAGAAGGCAATCTCGATCGGTCTTGTGGGAAATAGCGCAACTGTCCTCCCCCAGCTCTTTGCCATGGGATTACCGATAGATATCGTCACAGACCAAACATCAGCTCACGATCCACTTTTCTATATTCCTGAAGGTATCGATATCAATGATGCGCGCGATAGCGCAGATCGCAATCCTCTTGATTTTTCCAAACGCGCAAAAGAATCTATGGCAAAGCATGTGGAAGCGATGGTCAACTTCCAAGATAAAGGCGCAGTGGTCTTTGACTATGGAAACTCCATTCGCGATGAGGCACGCCAAGGTGGTTACACCAGAGCATTTGAATTCCCTGGCTTTATTCCAGCCTATATACGGCCACTGTTCTGTGAAGGAAAGGGACCATTTCGTTGGGTTGCACTATCTGGAGACCCGAAAGATATTGCACGTACCGATCAAGCAGTTCTCGAACTTTTCCCTGAAAATAAGCATCTGCATCGCTGGATCAAGATGGCACAAGATCGCGTTGAATTTGAAGGGCTGCCTGCGCGCATCTGTTGGCTCGGCTATGGAGAACGCGATAAGGCTGGATTGAAATTTAATGACCTCGTTGCAAGCGGTGAAGTCAGTGCACCTATTGTTATTGGGCGCGATCACTTAGATTGCGGCAGCGTTGCATCCCCTTATCGTGAATCTGAAGCGATGCTCGATGGATCAGATGCGATCGCGGACTGGCCACTACTGAATGCAATGATCAATATTTCATCAGGTGCATCATGGGTTTCTATCCATCATGGTGGCGGCGTTGGCATTGGTCGCTCCATCCACGCAGGACAAGTCAGCGTTGCAGATGGAACGCCACTTGCTGCCCAGAAGTTAGAGCGAGTGCTCACCAACGATCCTGGCATGGGCGTCATTCGCCATGCAGATGCAGGCTATGAACACGCAAAGGAAGTTGCCATTGAAAAGGGTGTTCACGTGCCCATGATGAATGGTGCACCTATCACGTGAGCTCCATAGCATTTACCAACATTGCAACTCTTGTCACAAATGATGTATCAGCAGGAGAAGGCGCCTTAGGAGTTCTCCATAACGCAACTGTTGTGGTGGAGGATGGGTTGATTTCCCTGATTTCTCAGACCCGACCATCTGGTGTCGATGGCGAAGTTGATTGCACGAACAACACACTCCTTCCAGGATTTGTAGATTCACACTCCCATCTGATTTTTGCTGGAGATCGTGCAGATGAGTTTGCAGCGCGTTCACAAGGTGGGAAATACACCGCAGGTGGAATCGCATCGACTGTGAAGGCAACGAGAGCGGCATCAGATGCTGATCTTCGCCAGAATGCACAGCGACTTCTCAACGAAGCACTTTCTACAGGCACCACAACGATGGAAATCAAATCTGGTTACGGCCTTACCGAAAAGGATGAGCTTCGCAGTCTGGCTATTGCAAGTGAATTCACCGATGAGACAACTCTCCTTGCAGCTCATGTGATTCCTGAAGAGTTTCAATCGAATCCAGATGGCTATGTGGAGCTCATCATCAATTCAATCATTCCAAAATCAAAGGCGAAATGGATCGATGCATTTTGTGATCTCGGTGCCTTTAACCCAGAGCAATCTGAGGCAATACTGCGCGCAGGAATAGCTGCAGGCATGCAGGCGCGCATCCACGCCAACCAACTCACTGCAGGAGTTGGTGTTGCACTCGCCGTTGCACTCGATGCAGCATCGGCAGATCACCTGAGCCAATCAACGAATGCAGATATTGAGTTATTGGCAACGAGTAATACCGTTGCAACACTCCTGCCGGGCGCTGAATTCTCCACTCATCTGCAATCAGGACTTGCTCGACGTTTTCTTGATGCAGGAGCAACAGTTGCCATTGCATCTGATTGCAATCCTGGCTCTAGTTACACCACATCGATGCCATTTTGTATTGCAACAGCGGTAAGTCTCCTGGGATTTACGGTGGAGGAAGCAGTTAAAGCTGCAACGCTCGGCGGAGCACAGGCTCTTCGAAGAACTGATATCGGGATAGTGAGTGTTGGTAAGAGAGCAGATCTCGTACTACTTAATACGCCTTCCTATATTCACCTGGCATATCGCCCCGGCGTCAATCTCGTTCACAGTACCTACAAATCAGGAAGAGCAGTGACATCATGGCAGAAGTAGTAATCACGACATCAGGCATGACTTTTAGTGATCTCGTGGCAATTGCACGTGATGGCGCCACTGTCTCACTCTCACAACAATCGCTGAGTGCGATGCAGAGCTCACGTGATCACGTTGAAAAGCTTGCAGCATCTGAAACTCCTGTCTATGGAATCTCAACCGGCTTTGGAGCCCTTGCAAATCGCCATGTGTCGCAAGAGCTTCGCACACAACTACAACGTTCCTTGATTCGCTCGCATGCAGCAGGTGTTGGAGATCCCGTAGAGAGAGAAGTTGTGCGCGCTCTGATGGCTCTTCGATTGAAGACTTTGGCTTCGGGAAAGACAGGGGTGCGACCCGTTGTTGCCGAGACGATGGCCGCTCTTTTAAACGCTGGCATCACTCCCCTTGTTCGCGAATTTGGATCTCTTGGTTGCAGTGGAGATTTAGCGCCTCTTGCTCACTGCGCACTCGTTCTTATGGGCGAGGGCGAAGCCTTTGATAGCAATGGTGTGCAACGACCAGTAGCCGATCTTCTTCGCGAAGCAACAATCATTCCCGTCCAACTTGCCGAAAAAGAAGGTCTTGCTCTCATCAATGGCACAGATGGCATGCTCGGAATGCTCATCCTTGCTATCGAAGATTTGCGAATGCTTGTTAATACTGCAGATGTCGTTGCAGCGATGAGCGTTGAAGGTTTGCTTGGAACAGATCGCGTCTTCATTCCAGAGCTTCACCTTCCTCTGCGTTCTCACCCAGGACAGGCAGAAAGTGCTGCACGCATGCTTGCAACACTCAAAGGCTCAGGAATAGTTGCATCACACTTGGAAAACGATGATCGCGTACAGGATGCGTACTCACTTCGCTGTGCTCCTCAAGTTGCCGGCGCTGTTCGTGACACAGTCGAATATGCAGCAACTGTTGCGCTACGAGAGCTAGCTGCAGTCATTGATAATCCAGTAGTTCTAGATGATGGTCGCATCTCATCCAATGGTAATTTCCATGGAGCGCCTATCGCCTATGTTCTGGACTTCCTTGCTATTGCTGTCGCAGATTTAGGAAGCATCGCAGAGCGGCGCACAGATCGTGCACTCGATAAGAATCGCAGCGCAGGATTACCACCATTTCTGGCCGATGATCCTGGAGTTGATTCAGGTCTGATGATTGCTCAATACACACAAGCTGCCCTTGTCAGCGAGAACAAGAGACTTGCATCTCCTGCAAGTGTGGATTCCATTCCTTCTTCTGCGATGCAAGAAGATCACGTATCCATGGGATGGTCTGCTGCGCGAAAACTACGGACATCAATTGCAAACCTCACCCGAATCATCGCCATAGAACTAGTGACAGCTTCTCGTGCGATTGAGCTGCGCGCTCCCTTAACCCCAAGCCCGGATTCAACCAAGGTTATTACAGCACTGCGTAAAAGCGTTGCAGGTCCTGGTCCTGATCGATATCTATCGCCTGAATTGGAAGCTGCGACAGCATTTGTCGCAACAGGTCGCGTTATGAATGCGATTGAATAAAGAGTCGAGAATTTTCAAAGATAATCTCTTGATCGTAATCAAGGGTTGCAACGTGGTAACTATTTACTAGTTCTATGCGGTTCTTCTCTCTCGATCCCACACCTGCCATGATGATTTCAGTGTTAGAGACAGGAAGCGTGTGATCGTCAACGCTATGAAAGAGCTGCAGTGGCGCTGTCACATCGTGAAGTCGCTTGCGGGTATAGGAGAGCATCTTCAATAGTTGGTGCACCCCAAGGGCCGGTAGAGAGTCATATCCCCATTCGGTAATTCCGGGGCGCTTAATGTCATCACCTACGGAATCGCGCATCTTTTGAAAGCGCGAGATGACCCAAGCCAATTGATGAGGCACCAACTTCACATGAATCATTGGATTCACAAGGATGATGCCAGCTAGTTGTCTCGAATATCGCGTGGCAACATTGAGAACAGTTCCACCGCCCATGGAAAGTCCACAGATAAATACTTTTTCGCAACTTTGCAGCAATACATTGAGATCGTTCTCGACTTTCGCCGGCCACTCCTGCCATTGCACGATATTCAAATCTTCAGGGCGAGTCCCGTGGCCTGGGAGTAGTGGCACTGTGACGGTGTATCCCAGTTGATTCAAATATTCACCCCAGGGACGCATCGATGCAGGAGAACCTGTGAAGCCATGGACGAGAAGAACTCCAATAGCTTTATTGGCACCTTTGCCTTCGGCATGCCAGTCATTCAATAATCCCGCAGGTGCTCCAGCAACGCTCATGTGTGCAGACTATTGCCCAGCCAATGTCATAGCAATCATCTACTGTTAACGCGTGGTTAACGATTCGATGAATTCTTCATGGCAGAGCACTTTCCAAGCAATTGGTAGACCGCTTGTCGATACAACATTTGTTGTCATTGATCTTGAGACCACTGGTGGCGCACCACATTTAGGCGCTGGAATCACTGAGATTGGCGCTGTAAAGATCTGCAGGGGCGAAACAGTTGGAGAGTTTGAAACCTTTATTGACCCAGGCCATCCCATCCCTGCCTACATCACCGAGCTCACCAGCATCACCGATGAGATGGTCTTTCAATCCCCCACCATTGCTCAAGTATTTCCTTCACTTCTAGAGTTTCTAGGTCATCCCGATAACACCGTGCTCGTTGCTCAGAATGCTCCTTTTGATCTCTCATTTCTGACTTTCGCTGCCCGAGCGCACGACTTTGAATGGCCAAAATTTCCCGTGCTCGACACCGCCATCATCGCTCGCAAGGTCCTCACTCGTGATGAAGTACCCAATTGCAAGTTAGGAACGCTTGCAGAATTCTTTGGTACGCAAACCACGCCCAATCACCGTGCACTCGATGATGCTCGGGCAACGGTGGATGTTTTTCACGGTTTGCTGGAACGACTTGGCTCTCACGATATCTACACGTTGGAGGAGCTCAACAACTTCGGCAAGAAAGTTAAGAAGCCGAAATCTCCTGAGTAAGAGCTGCCCATTTATTGAGCAACTCACTTGCTGCTCCAGAATCAACTGCCTGCACAGCATGCTCTAACCCACGAGTTAAACGGGCCTTGATATCACTATCCATATCGCCTTCAAATGCTGCAATCGCAGCTGCTGCATTGAGCAAGACTGCATCACGCGGTGCACCTCGTTCTCCTGCAAATATTGATTGTGAGATACGGGCATTTTCTTGAGCATCCCCACCCACAAGGGCTTCAATCGGTGCGTTATCCATACCGAAATCTTTCGCATCGATACGATCGCTATGAATCTCAGATTTACCAATGGAAAGCACTGAAGTTGTGGTTGTGAGCGTGATTTCATCAAGCCCATCATCGCCTCTAAAGACAAAGCCATCGCATCCTTTATCTGCAAGTACCTGTGCCATCACAAGATGCATCCGCTCATTGGCAACACCAATAGCTGCAGCCTTTGGTTGCGCTGGATTTGCAAGCGGTCCCAAGATATTAAAGACAGTCGGTACTCCTAGTTCTTTACGCGCAGGTGCTGCAAAACGCATCGCTGGATGAAAGACCGGAGCGAAACAGAATCCAATACCGAGTTCGCGCACTGTGCGCTCAACTCCTGCGCCATCCAATCCGGGCACTACTCCCAGTGCTTCAAGAAAATCTGACGCTCCTGATTTAGATGAGACTGCGCGATTGCCATGTTTAACCACGCGAGCACCAGCTGCTGCTGCAATGATGGCAGCCGTTGTTGAAATATTGATGGTGTGTGCACCATCGCCACCCGTACCCACGGTGTCCACGGCGCGTTCTGCAATGTTGATCGGAGCAGCGTTTGCATACATCACTTCAACAAGGGCGCCGACTTCCTCAGAAGTCTCACCTTTTGCTTTCAAAGCCAGAAGAAAACTCTTCACGCTTTCAATATCTGATTGCCCACCGAGAATCTCCTGCATCGCCCCTTGAATTTCGGCACGCTCTAGATCAAGGCCGGCCAGTAATTTCTCAGTAAGAAGGCTCCAGCTCACAGGAGTTGAAGTCATAGTGAAACCTTCGTTATGCGGTTGCGTTTGTCGCGATAGTACGTGCGCGAAGAAGATCGGCAACAGTGTGAGAGAGAGTAAATGGGTCCACAGGATGCAAAACATTTGCTTCTGCGCGAGACCATGCTGCAAGCCATGCATCTTCCTTACGACCTGTTATGACCATCACGGGAGGACAGTTGAAGACCTCATCCTTGAGCTGACGAGCCATTCCGATACCACCTTCTGGAACCGCTTCGCCATCTAGAATAAAGAGATCGATAGGAGATTCTGATCCGACTTTCTTGCCATCGACGAAGAGGCGAAGTGCTGCTGCGGTCGCGAATTGATGGATGACGTGCTCGGCCATTTCAGGAGAAACCCTGGAACCTAGGGCGCCAATAACTGCCTCGCGGACTGTGACGTCATCGGAGTAGAGAACGATGGAGTACTTGCGCTCCCGTGCCCCATCATTTTCTGACATAGGCCAAAGTCTAATAGGCAGCCAGCGATGGCGATGACGCAAAAATGACTCCGATTTGCGTGACCCTTTTCACCTCCTTTGAGCAGGAAAACAGGGTCGGCTGAGGGTCTTCAAATAGGTGAGTGCGCCCCTTTTCGGGAATAATGCCACCTATGACTAGCACCAGCGTGAGCGATCACCACAAAATCACCCGCCCGAACATGGTGGCGGTCGGAACGATTGTTTGGCTCTCTAGCGAACTCATGTTCTTCGCTGCGCTCTTTGCAATGTATTTCACAACGCGCGCTGTGCAAGGTCCGAATGTTTGGCTTGAATCGACTGAGTTTCTCAACATTCCATTTGCAACGCTGAACACAACAGTTCTTGTTCTCTCATCAGTGACATGCCAGTTCGGTGTGTTCGCAGCCGAGCGCTACCAAGCGCGTCGCACAGGTTCTCTGATCAACATAATGAACTGGGGAATGCGTGAGTGGTTTGCACTCACTTTCCTTATGGGTGGCTTCTTTATCGCAGGTCAGATTTACGAGTACGCAGCTCTCGTCAGTGAAGGTATGGCACTTTCAACCTCTGCCTATAGTTCTGTTTTTTACATCGCAACAGGTTTCCACGGATTACACGTAACAGGAGGCCTCATCGCCTTTCTGATCGTTTTGATTCGTGTCGCTAAGGCTCGTCGATTTACACAAGGTCAGGCAACAACGGCAATCGTAGTCTCCTACTACTGGCACTTTGTTGATGTTGTCTGGATCGCCCTCTTCTCAGCTATCTACCTCATTAAATAAACCAAAGAACTGAATTTGACAATGACTGACCAACTGAAAGGAACACAGTGAAGCGCCTCTCGCGTCTACGCAGACATCGTGCAGCAGGACCAATTCTTTTGATCTTTGCTCTCTTCACCA
>Ga0209550_10001835_pt1 | contig 20455 bp, 16 predicted proteins | sample LauGreSuBDMM15SN_2_FD_187567 | JGI IMG/M metagenome (GOLD analysis project Ga0209550, IMG submission 187567) | Freshwater lake microbial communities from Lake Michigan, USA - Su13.BD.MM15.SN (SPAdes) (version 5) | ecosystem: Environmental > Aquatic > Freshwater > Lake | place: Lake Michigan... | reverse complement strand
GGCATGGTCAGCACCTTGCTGCTCAAAGACAGCTCGGACCGCACCGCCTTCAAGGTGTTCGAGCCGGGCATTGAAGAGACCCTGCCGGGCTTTGCCGGGGCCAGCAATTTCACGCTCATGCCCGACCCGGCCAGCTGGCATGTGCTGCCCTGGGCCGACAAGACCGGCTCGCTGCAGGGCCAGCCCTACTTGGCCGACGGCCGCATCGTGCCGCTCGATTCACGCCATGTGCTGCAGCAGGCCGTGCAGCGCCTGGCCGAGCGCGGTTGGCAGATGCGCTGCGGGCTCGAGATCGAGTTCCACATCTACCGCCTCAAAGACCCGATGCATGGGGCAGACCTGGACCCGGACCGCGCCGCATGGCCCGGCCCCGCGCCCGAAGTCAGCCTGATCCACCCGGGCTTTAACCTGCTGACCGAGGCCTGGTTTGACCGCGCTGAAGAGCCGCTGCGCATCGTGCAACGCACCGCGCAAGCGCTGGGCCTGCCGCTGATCTCGCTCGAAATCGAACTGGGCCCCAGCCAGGTGGAGGCGGTGTTCGACGTGAGCGATGTGCTGACCGCCGCAGACCAGATGGTGCTGTTTCGCAATGCCACGCGCCAAGCCCTGCGCCGCGCTGGCTACCACGCCACCTTCATGTGCCGACCGCCGTTTGAACACATCATGTCGAGCGGCTGGCATTTGCACCAATCGGTCTGCGAATTGGCCACGGGTCGCAATGTGTTCATGCGCGAGGCTGCAGCACTGGGCAGCGGTGCGCTGGATGCGGGGCAGGTGCTCAGCGATGTGGGTGCGTCATGGCTGGCCGGGCTGCTGGCGCACGCCCCGGCGCTCACCGCCTTGTGCACCAGCACCAGCAATGGCTATGGGCGCTTCAGGCCCAACGCCATGGCGCCGCAGTCCATTTTGTGGGGACGCGACAACCGAGGTGCGATGCTGCGCGTCATTGGCGCACCCGGCGACAAAGCCACCCGCATTGAAAACCGCCTGGGCGAACCTGCAGCCAACCCTTATCTGTACTTGGCCTCGCAAATCCACGCGGGGCTCGACGGGGTGGACGCGCAACTGCAAGCGCCGCCAGCCACCGAAACGCCTTATGCCGCAGGGTCTGCCTCCATCCCAACGTCTTTGGCCGATGCGGTGCAGGCGCTGCAACATGACGCGGCCTTGTGCCAGGCCATGGGGCAGCCCTGGGTGGATTACTACAGCACCATCAAACTGGCCGAGCACCGACGCTTGACCCAGGCCGAAGATGCGACGGAGTTTCACAAGCGCGAATACTTTGGCCGAATTTAAAAACCCATGGAAAGCGCACGTTTGAGCGCGCTGCATTGAAGATGATCACGATCCACCTGCAAGCCCACGACCCTGCACAAGCCCCGATCACACTGCAAGCCCAACCTGGGCAAAGCCTGATGCAAGCCGCTGTCGACACCAATGTGTCCGGCATCCAGGCCGATTGCGGCGGGTTGCTGACCTGCGCCACCTGCCATGTGGTGGTGCATGAAGACTGGGTGAAGCAGCTGCCGCCGATGGGCAGCGACGAAGACGGCATGCTGGCCTTCACCGCCCAAGCGCGTGAGCCGGGCAGCCGCCTTTCGTGCCAAATCATGCTGACCCCAGATCTGGACGGTCTGCAGGTCAGACTGCCCGAGAGCCAGTATTGAACAGGACTTGTAGGTCGGCGGCTTCAGCCCCGACATGCAGCTTGCGCATCAACCAGCAGCGTTGGAGCTGAAGCTCCGACCTACGGGATGCAGATGTGTTGGTTGTCGAGGGCGCTTCAGCGCGGCATACCGGGAAATCCCCCGCCGCCCATCATGCCTTTCATGGCACCCATGCGCTTCATCATTTTCATCATGCCGCCGCCGGACATTTTTTTCATCATGTCCTGCATCTGCTCAAACTCCTTGAGCATGCGGTTGACGTCTTGCACCTGAACGCCCGCGCCCGCTGCGATGCGACGCTTGCGCGTGGCCTTGATCAATTCAGGCTTGCTGCGCTCTTTGGGCGTCATGCTGTGGATGATGCCCTGCTTGCGGCCGATGTCTTTTTCGACCTTGCCCATGTCCATGGACGCTGCCTTGGCGGTCATTTGGCTGGGCAGCTTGTCCATCAGGCTCGACAGCCCGCCCATTTGCTTCATCTGCTGGATCTGCGCCAAAAAGTCGTTCAGATCAAAGCCGCCACCGCTCTTGACCTTGGCGGCCAATTTTTGCGCAGCTTCCATGTCCACGCCTGCAGTGACCTGCTCGACCAGGGCCACGATGTCGCCCATGCCCAGCACCCGGCCTGCGTGGCGCTCAGCGTCGAACACTTCCAGGCCATCAATTTTCTCGCTGGTGCCGGCAAACTTGATCGGCACGCCCGTGATCTGGCGCACCGACAGGGCCGCGCCACCGCGAGAGTCGCCGTCGAGCTTGGTCAGCACAATGCCCGTCAAAGGCAAAGCCTCGCTGAACGCCTTGGCGGTATTGGCCGCGTCCTGGCCCTGCATGGCATCCACCACGAACAGGGTTTCAACCGGCTTGAGTTCGGCGTGCAAGGCCTTGATTTCGGCCATCAGGGCTTCGTCAATCGCCAAGCGACCCGCGGTGTCGACGAGCAACACGTCAAAGAAATGTTTGCGGGCGTAGTCGATGGCGGCACGCGCAATGTCGATCGGCTTTTGGTCGGGCGTGCTGGGGAACCATTCGGCGCCAGCTTGCGCGGTCACCGTCTTGAGCTGCTCAATCGCCGCAGGGCGGTACACGTCGCCCGAGACGGTGAGCACTTTCTTTTTGCGCTTTTCGATCAGGTGTTTGGCCAGCTTGGCGGTGGTGGTGGTTTTACCAGCGCCTTGCAGGCCGGCCATCAGGATCACGGCGGGCGGCTGAGCAGCCAAGTTGATGTCCGACACGCCCTCGCCCATGGTGGCGGCCAACTCGCGGTTGACCACGCCCACCAAGGCCTGACCGGGCTTGAGTGACCCCATGACCTCTTGGCCCAGGGCTTTTTCTTTTACCCGGGCAATGAAATCGCGCACCACGGGCAAAGCCACGTCGGCTTCGAGCAAGGCCATGCGCACCTCGCGCAGCATGTCTGCCACGTTGGTTTCGGTGATGCGCGCCTGCCCGCTGATGGTCTTGACGAGGCGTGAGAGTTTGTCGGTCAGGGCGGAGGCCATGGGGGAATCCAGAAAAAACCGGTCAAGCGTGATGGCGAAGCCCCAGCGGCAGCGCCTGAAAGGCTAAACTCGGACCCATGATTTTAGCGAGTGCACCTTTGTGGACGTTGCCCTTCTCGGTATTGGCAGCCTTGGCCTATGCCTTGCCTGCTCTGGTGCCCCGCCACCTGAGTGATGTGAACGCACGCCGCCTGCTTTGGCTGGCTTGGGTTTTGCACGCCATCAGCTTGCTGGTGCTGCTGATGGGGCCGGTGCGCTTCGGTTTTGCCCCGGCTTTGTCGGTCACCGCCTGGTTGGTGGTTTTGGCTTACATGATTGAGACCCAGTTTTTCCCCAAACTCAGGGTTCGCTGGGCCGTGGGTGGCCTGGGGGCGGTCACCGTGGTGCTGGCCTGGGTGTTTCCAGGAGCCTTGCTCACCACCCAGGCATCGGCTTGGTTGCCCCTTCACTTTGCCCTGGGTTTGTCGGCCTATGGCATGTTTGCCGCTGCGGTGGTGCACGCCTGGCTGATGACCCGCACGGAACATGACATCCGCCAGGCTCAAGAAGGCTCGAGCGGTCTGCCGCTGTTGACACTGGAGCGCCTGACCTTTCGCTTTGTGACCGCCGGCTTTGTGCTGTTGACGGCCACTTTGGTGGCAGGCGCACTGTTTGGCGAGGCCCTGTATGGCCAAGGCCACAACCCATGGCGCTGGGACCACAAACGCGTCTTTGCCGTCCTGTCTTGGATCACCTTTGCCACCTTGCTGGTGGGCCGCAGCCAATGGGGCTGGCGGGGCCGTCGCGCCGTGCGGGTGCTTTACATCGGTGCGGGCTTGCTGCTGCTGTCTTACGCGGGTTCGCGCTTTGTATTGGAAGTCTTGATTGGACGCGTGGGATGAAATACCTGATTTGGATCTTGGTCATTTTGCTGGCGATCTGGGTTTTCAAGCGCAGCCGCCGGGTCAAATCAGACGCGCCCAAAGAGCAGCCCCCGGCCCCGGCCACGCCCACCAACATGGCGGTCTGTCTGCATTGCGGCATCCACTTGCCGCAAGACGAAGTCGTCACGGGTGAAAAAGGCCTGTACTGCAGCGCCGAGCACCGCGCAACTGCACAAGACCGCAACCCGGTTTGAAAACCCGGAGCCTGCCTACTGAGCCCTGAGGTCCCATGGCCCACGACTCCCCCCATCGCATCATCCCTGATCAACCCTCTGCGCCCGCGGACCTTTGGAGTCAGGGCTGGTACGCGCCCGCACAAAGGCTGGATTCACCCAACTTTGGCCCCAGACCCCCAGGCGTCTTCATCGATTTGCTCGTCATCCATTCCATCAGCCTGCCGCCCGGCCAATACGGCGGCCAAGAGGTACAAGCACTGTTCACCAACCAGCTCGACTGGGAGGCCCACCCGTATTTCTCACAAATCCGGGACCTGCAGGTGTCCTCGCACTTTTATATTCGGCGTGACGGCAGCCTGTGGCAGTTTGTCAGCGCCGACGATCGGGCCTGGCATGCCGGTCAGTCCGAATACAGAGGTCGCCCCCAATGCAATGACGACTCGATTGGGATCGAACTCGAAGGCCTGGAGGGCGATGTGTTCGAAGACGCCCAGTATGAGCAACTGAGTCGTCTGTGCCTGGACTTGCATCGGCACTACCCCATTGCACATGTGGCGGGCCATGAGCACATTGCGCCAGGCCGCAAAGGCGATCCGGGAACGGGCTTTGACTGGCAACGCCTGAAAGCCACCCTCCAACTGCCCGATCAATGTTTTCCTGTGTGTTTTTGATGCGACACAAAAAATAATTTTTAGATTTTTTTACGTTTTGAAAGCGCTTTAAAACCGTTTTGTCAATTTAAGACCGAAGCCCAGCCATCTCGCAAGGAAGTGAAATCGTGCGATTGAGCAAGAAAAGCCTCCGGAAGTCGCATTGCGACTGGCATCGATCTGCAAAGCCCCCTGATTGGTTGATTTTCAGCGGCTTTTTTCAGCCTCTGAAAAACCATAAATGGCGCTTGAGCCAAGCCACCACCCAGCACAATCATTGCAGGGCTCAAATCAGAGCCCGTACACTACCTGTAGTGGCTTGTCATGACCCCAGACACCAGATATAGTGTCTGTTACAAATTAACACAAACATGCCAGAGCGGCATTTGAAGCCTTTTTGACCGATACAACCCAGACCATAAATCAAAAAATGACCATGCAAATTGACCTGACCATCCCCTCCACTTCTTCCGGCCTGATGAACCTGCCTGCAGACCGGGCTGGCGCTGCCACGGTGCACCCCCTCAACCACTACCAGATCATCCGCCGCAACGGTGCCGTGGTGCCTTTTGAGCCCAACAAGATCGCCGTGGCCATGATGAAAGCCTTTTTGGCGGTGCACGGCACCCAAGGGGCAGCGTCCGCCAGTGTGCGTGAAGTCGTCGAGGAATTGACCCAGAACGTGGTGCGCGCCCTGATGCGCTCCCGCCCCGGTGGCGGCACTTTTCACATCGAAGACGTACAAGACCAGGTCGAGTTGGGTCTGATGCGCAGCAGCAACCATGAAGTGGCCAGGTCCTATGTGCTGTACCGCGAGCGCCGCACGCAAGAGCGCTCACAGCAAATCCAAAAAGCCGCGCCGGTCATTCAGGAGCCTGTATTGCATGTCTTGGACGGTGGCAAGCGCATCGCGCTGGACCTGAACTACCTCAAATCCCTGATGGTCAACGCCTGCGCCGGTCTGGGCAAAGATGTGAGCCCCGAGCCGATCCTCGCCGAGACCATGCGCAACCTGTACGACGGTGTACCCATGGAAGAGGTGTACAAAGCTTCCATCCTGGCTTCGCGCACGCTGATCGAAAAAGATCCGGACTACACCTACGTCACCGCGCGCCTGTTGATGCACACCATTGCCAAGGAAATCCTAGGCAAGGAAGTGGCACAAGACCAAATGGCCGAGGAATACATCAACTACTTTCCTCAGTTCATCAAAAAAGGCATCGACAACGACCTGCTCGACGCCAAGCTCGCACAGTTTGACCTGAAAAAAATGGCCGAAGCCCTCAAGCCCGAGCGGGACCTGCAGTTCGACTACCTGGGTCTGCAAACCCTGTACGACCGCTATTTTCTGCACGTGCGCAAGCAACGCATCGAAATGCCGCAGGCTTTCTTCATGCGCGTGGCCATGGGCTTGTCGGTCAACGAAATCAACCGTGAAGCACGCGCCATCGAGTTCTATGAAATCCTGTCGTCGTTCGACTTCATGTCGTCCACCCCCACTTTGTTCAACAGCGGCACTTTGCGTCCCCAGTTGTCCAGCTGCTACCTGACCACCGTACCCGACGACTTGGATGGCATTTACGAATCCATCAAGGAAAATGCCCTGCTGTCCAAGTTTGCGGGTGGCTTGGGCAACGATTGGACACGCGTTCGCGCCATGGGCTCGCACATCAAGGGCACCAACGGTGAGTCCCAGGGCGTCGTTCCTTTCCTCAAAGTGGTCAACGACACGGCTGTGGCCGTGAACCAAGGCGGCAAGCGCAAAGGCGCGGTTTGCACTTATTTGGAAACCTGGCACCTGGACATCGAAGAATTTCTGGAGCTGCGCAAGAACACCGGCGACGACCGTCGCCGCACCCATGACATGAACACCGCCAACTGGATTCCCGACCTGTTCATGCGCCGCGTCATGGAAAAAGGCGACTGGACTTTGTTCTCGCCCTCAGACTGCCCCGATCTGCACGACAAGTTTGGTGCCGACTTTGAGAAGGCCTATACCGCCTACGAAGCCAAAGCTGAGCGCGGTGAAATCAAGCCCAGCAAAAAACTGCCCGCCAATGACCTGTGGCGCAAGATGCTGTCGATGCTGTTTGAAACCGGCCACCCTTGGATCACCTTCAAAGACGCCTGCAACGTGCGTTCACCCCAACAACACGCTGGCGTGGTGCACTCCTCCAACCTGTGCACCGAGATCACGCTCAACACCAGCGACACCGAAACCGCCGTCTGCAACCTGGGTTCGGTCAACCTGTCGCGCCACCTCAAAGACAGCGCCAACGGCAAAGTGCTGGACCACGACAAGCTCAAGAAAACCATTTCCACGGCCATGCGCATGTTGGACAACGTGATCGACATCAACTACTACGCCGTCAAAAAAGCCCGTGATTCCAACATCCGTCACCGCCCGGTGGGATTGGGCCTGATGGCTTTCCAAGATTCGCTGTACGAAATGCGCATCGCATACGCCTCACAAGAGGCCGTGGAGTTTGCTGACCAATCGATGGAAGCGATTTGCTATTACGCTTACTGGGCTTCGACCGAGCTGGCCAAAGAACGTGGCCAGTACTCCAGCTACAAGGGCTCTTTGTGGGACCAATGCATCCTGCCTTTGGACACCATCGATTTGCTGGCCCGTGAGCGCGGTGGTTATGTGGAAGTCGACCGCTCGACCACCATGGACTGGGACAGCTTGCGCCAGAAAATCAAGGCCGATGGCATGCGCAACTCCAATTGCGTGGCCATTGCTCCCACAGCAACGATCTCCAACATCATTGGCGTGGATGCCTCCATTGAGCCCTGCTTTGGCAACCTGTCGGTCAAGTCCAACCTGTCTGGTGAATTCACTGTCATCAATGGCTACTTGGTGCGTGACTTGAAACGCCTCGGCCTGTGGGACGACGTGATGGTCATGGACCTCAAACACTTTGATGGTTCGCTTCGGCCTATCGACCGTGTGCCGCAAGACATCAAGGCTTTGTACGCCACCGCTTTTGAAGTTGAAACGACTTGGTTGGTTGAAGCCGCTGCACGTCGTCAAAAGTGGATTGACCAAGCACAATCGCTCAACATCTACATGGCCGGCGCCTCGGGCAAGAAACTCGACGACACCTACAAACTCGCTTGGCTGCGCGGCCTCAAAACCACCTACTACCTGCGCACATCCAGCGCCACACAAGTAGAGAAATCCACGGTCAGTTCAGGCTCGCACAATGCCGTGTCGGCATCGGGTGCACCGAGCGGCGGCATGAGCGCCATCGAGGCCGCCGCCGCTGCTGCACAAGCACAAATGGCCGCGACTCCTGCCACCGACATCAAGTTCTGCGCCATCGACGATCCAGGTTGCGAAGCTTGCCAGTGATGGGCCTTGCACACAGCAGCGCACTCGATTGCGCTGTTCGATGCAATGGAACAACACTTCATGCACTGCTTGCGTCCTAAATGGACGAACGGCTTTGCAATCTGTGGTCATGCTTTCATAATTTAAGAACTGGAATTTTTTATGCTGTCCTGGGACGATCAAGTCAAACCCGCATTGCAACCTGCAATGCCCTCCTTCAGTGGCGCAGACAACTCTGCAGTCAAGGCCATGCTGTCTTCATCCACAGCAATACCTGCCGCACCACGTCGCATGAATGCCGCTGACAAGCGCATCATCAATGGCCAAACCGACGTCAACCAGTTGGTGCCGTTCAAATACAAATGGGCTTGGGAAAAATACCTGGCCACTTGCGCCAACCACTGGATGCCGCAAGAAGTAAACATGAACCGCGACATCGCTTTGTGGAAAGACCCCAACGGTCTGACCGAAGACGAACGTCGCATGGTCAAGCGCAACCTCGGCTTCTTCGTCACGGCCGACTCGCTGGCAGCCAACAACATCACCTTGGGCACCTACCGCCACATCACGGCCCCTGAATGTCGTCAGTTCTTGTTGCGCCAAGCTTTTGAAGAAGCCATCCACACCCACGCTTACCAATACATCACGGAGTCATTGGGATTGGACGAGAGTGAGATTTTCAACGCCTACAACGAAGTCAAATCGATTCGCGACAAAGACGAGTTCCTGATCCCGTTCATCAACGTGATCATGGACCCCCACTTCAAGACGGGCACCCTGGAAACAGACCAGACCTTGCTCAAGTCGCTGATCGTATTCGCTTGCCTCATGGAGGGCCTGTTCTTCTATGTAGGCTTCACGCAGATCCTGGCTCTAGGTCGCCAAAACAAAATGACCGGTGCTGCTGAGCAGTACCAATACATTCTTCGTGACGAGTCCATGCACTGCAACTTCGGCATTGACATGATCAACACCATCAAATTCGAAAACCCACAGCTGTGGACCAACGAATTCAAAGCCGAAATCAAGGACCTGTTCCTCAAAGCGGTTGAATTGGAATACCAGTACGCGGAAGACACCATGCCCCGCGGCGTCTTGGGCATGAACGCATCCATGTTCAAAGGTTATCTGCGCTATATCGCCAACCGCCGCGCCACTCAGATCGGCCTGGAGGCTCTTTTCCCAAACGAAGAGAACCCCTTCCCCTGGATGAGCGAGATGATCGACCTGAAGAAAGAACGCAACTTCTTTGAAACTCGGGTCATCGAATACCAAACTGGCGGGGCTTTGTCCTGGGATTGATTTTCTGAACCCCTATCTCATGTCCTATCTCTTCAAGCCACACGCTGCAAAGTCTCCCGACTTTGGGCGGTGTGGCTTTTCCGCGTTCATGGCGTTGGGGATTTCCCCAGCGCCATGGATCGCTTTGTGCAAACCAACAAGCACCAAGCGTTCCCTTTCCGTTGAGTTCTCAACTTGATCAAGGAGAAAATCATGGCAACTGCAAAAAAAGTAGCGGCAAAAAAAGCTGCTCCAGCGAAAAAGGCCGCACCGGCCAAAAAAGCGGCTCCAGCTAAAAAAGTAGCCGCAGCCAAGAAACCCGCCGCCAAAAAAGCTGCTCCAGCAAAGAAAGCCGCTCCTGCCAAAAAAGCAGTAGCAGCCAAAAAGCCAGCAGCGAAAAAAGCCGCACCGGCCAAAAAAGCCGCTCCCGCCAAAAAAGCAGTAGCAGCGAAAAAAGCCGCACCGGCCAAAAAAGCAGCAGCCAAGAAAACTGCCGCCAAAAAGCCTGCTGCCAAAAAAGCGGTTGTGAAAAAAGCGGCCAAAAAACCAGCAGCAAAGAAGGCATCCAAAGCACCCGCTGCCCCGGCTGCTCAAACGACTCTGAATCCTCAAGCTGCGTGGCCGTTTCCTTCGGCCGCCAAGCCCTGATTCTCAGTTCAGGCGCTAGCCACAAAGCCCGTCACTGGCAACAGTGCCGGGCTTTTTTTTCGTACCGAATTGACACTGGATCGACCCTCATCAAGGGTAGAAACTCAGCACACGGTAATCGCTGAAGACCACATCCGGGGACACTAGAACTTTCAAGCTGCCCGACCAGGACTGCCCTGGAGACAGGGTTTTCGGCGCCCCGGTCTGCGCAGGCAAAACCACAGTGCGCAGCACCAGCTTGCCTTCTTGACCCATCAAACTCAGCTCCAAGGCGGTCATGCCCAGGACACGCTGCGTGGTGTTGCGAACAGACCAAGACAGGACATGGTCCTCGCTGTGTTTCACCAGACTGGAGCTGTCGATGACCATGCCCTCTGGGTCGCGCAGCGGACTGACTTGGCAATCGAAAAACTCGCACACATGGCGAACGATGGGCTCACTGTCAGGCCAAGAGGCCGCAATGGCATCTCTTTGCACATAGGCCCCTTGCACCACCAGCAGCAAAGCCAAGGTCAACACCCCAAAAGGTGCAAGCCATGCCCTGGATGGCAGCGTTTTGGAAACCTTTGGGGGGCTTGGCAAGGCCTCAGACGCCACAGGCTCAGGTTTAAAACTGGACAATGCATCTTCGAAAGCGGCCAGCTCGGCTTGCGCTGGCCGGATGTTGGCAGGCGAGCTGTGGTCTTGTTTTGTCAATAAGTTGTCGAGCGAGATGCGGTCTGCAGGGTCGGCCACCAAGTCGACAGGCTGCACCGCCTCGGCCGAAGGGTATGGGGGAATGTCTCCCGTGCCAGGAACAGGCACTGCGGGAGAAACAAGAGACCCGGCTGACACAGGGTCCCAGCGCAGCACCAGCCCCGTGCTGTCAAACGCATGGCCACAGGCACCGCAACGCAACCAGCCTTTGGCAGCATGCAAATGCAGCTCCGGCAGCTGATAAACCATGGCGCACGAAGGGCAGCGAGTGATGATCCTGTTCATGGTCCCATTGTAGACAGGCTCAAGCAGGCCAAGACACCACCTTGGCCGTCATCAAAATCCAGCCTTCTTGGGTATCAGCCACTTCTAGAGCAACCCATGGGACATACGCGGCCTTGAGTTCCTCGGCCTGCCGCTCGAGGATACCGGCCAACACCAAATGGCCGCCAGGGGCGACATAAGAACACAGCAGTGGCGCCAACACCTTCAACGGTGTGGCCAGGATGTTGGCCAGCACGGTCTGGTACTGGCCCTGCGCTTTGTCTGGCAAACCGGCCTTCAACAGCACGCCGTTGGCCTGCGCATTCAACTCGGTGGACGTCACAGCCGCTTCGTCGATGTCCACTGCATCGATCTCGGTGGCGCCATATTTTGCTGCGCCAATGGCCAGGATGCCCGAACCGCAACCGTAATCGAGCACACGCTGCCCCTGCACGTCGTGCTGGGCAATCCAGCGCAGGCACATGCGGGTGGTCGGGTGGGTGCCGGTGCCAAAAGCCAGGCCTGGGTCGAGTCGGATGATCTGCCTGGCCTGTTCGGGCGGCTCGTGCCAGGTGGGCACGATCCAGAAATCGGGTGTCACTTCGACCGGCGCAAATTGCGACTGGGTCAGGCGCACCCAGTCTTGGTCTTCCAGCGTCTGGATGCCGAGCAACTGGCAGTCCTCAAAAAAATCTTGCGCCCCCAACAAAACCGCAGCCTCCCGGGCCGCCGCTTCTTGGGCGAACAGCGCCACCATGCGGGAACGCTGCCAACCTTCTTTGGGTGGCGGCATGCCGGGTTCTCCAAACAGGGCTTGTTCGGCTGGTGTTTGCGCATCTGCGTCTTCCACCGACACGCTCAACGCGTCCAAGGCATCGAGCGCATCGCTCAGCACGTCCACCCGGTCTTCGGGGCACAGCAGGCTCAGTTCAAACATAAGGGTTTAGCGCTTGTGTTGGCTCAGCCAGTGTTCCAGGTAATGGATGTTGGTGCCGCCTTGCATGAACTTGGCGTCCACCATCAGCTCGCGGTGCAGCGCAATGTTGGTGTTGATGCCTTCGATCACTGTCTCATTCAGGGCAGTCTGCATGCGGGCCAAGGCCTGCTCGCGGGTGTCGCCATGCACGATCAACTTACCGATCATCGAGTCGTAATTGGGCGGCACAAAATAGTTGTTGTAGACGTGCGAATCCACCCGCACGCCCGGTCCACCAGGCATGTGCCAGGATGTGACACGGCCGGGCGAAGGCGTGAACTTGAAAGGGTCTTCGGCGTTGATGCGGCATTCGATGGCATGGCCCCGGATCTGGATCTGCTTTTGGGTGAAAGGCAGTTTCTCACCGGCTGCCACCATGATCTGCGTTTTGACAATGTCCACGCCCGTGACCCACTCTGTCACCGGGTGTTCGACCTGCACACGGGTGTTCATCTCGATGAAATAGAACTCGCCGTTTTCGTAGAGGAATTCGAAGGTGCCCGCACCCCGGTAATTGATCTTCTTACAAGCGGCCACGCAACGCTCGCCAACCTTTTCGATCAACTTTCGCGCAATACCTGGCGCCGGGGCTTCTTCGATCACTTTTTGGTGACGCCGCTGCATAGAGCAGTCGCGCTCGCCCAAATACACCGCGTTGCGGTGCTTGTCGGCCATGATCTGGATTTCCACATGGCGCGGGTTCTGCAGAAACTTTTCCAAGTACACCGCCGGATTGCCAAATGCAGCACCGGCTTCGGCCTTGGTCATTTGCACGGCGTTAACCAGCGCCGCCTCGGTGTGCACCACGCGCATGCCGCGACCGCCGCCGCCCCCTGCAGCCTTGATGATGACCGGGTAACCCACGGCTTTGGCGATGCGGCGAATTTGCACCGGGTCATCGGGCAATTCACCTTCCGAGCCGGGTACACAAGGCACGCCGGCGCGGATCATGGTTTGCTTGGCCGAGACCTTGTCGCCCATGATGCGGATCGAATCTGGCGTGGGCCCAATGAACTGGAATCCACTTTTTTCAACCCGCTCGGCAAAGTCTGCGTTCTCGCTCAAAAAGCCATAACCGGGGTGAATGGCTTCGGCATCGGTCACCTCGGCCGCCGAAATGATGGCCGGCATGTTGAGGTAGCTCAAAGCTGACGAAGCGGGCCCAATGCAAACCGCCTCTTCGGCCAATTTGACGTACTTGGCCTCTTTGTCAGCTTCCGAATAGACCATCACCGCCTTGATGCCCAGCTCGCGACAAGCGCGCTGGATGCGCAAGGCGATTTCGCCTCGGTTGGCGACCAGGATTTTCTTGAACATGAAATCCCCGTGGCTTTATTCGACGATGAACAGTGGCTGACCGTATTCCACGGCCTGGCCGTTTTCACACAAGATCTGCGTGACGGTGCCCGACTTGTCGGATTCGATCTCGTTGAGAATTTTCATGGCTTCGATGATGCACAGGGTGTCCCCCTCCTTGACCACGGAACCAATCTGAATGAAGGGGGCCGAACCAGGACTGGACGATCGGTAAAACGTGCCGACCATGGGCGACTTCACAGCGTGACCAGCGGGCGCTGCAGCCACAGGAACGGCCTCCACCGCGGCCACGGGAGCAGCCACCAAAGGGGCTGCGGCCGCGGGTGCGGCTTGCTGCATCACCACCGGTTGAGCGACACCCATGCTCTTGACAATGCGAACTTTACCTTCAGCTTCGGTGATTTCCAGCTCTGACACGTTTGAGTCGGACACCAGGTCAATCAGTGTTTTGAGTTTGCGCAAATCCATAGATCCTCCATTGCTTGAGCACTTGTAATGGGGTGAATTTACACCATATTTCAGTAAAAACCTTGAATTTATCTTTTCTCGTCCGAACATGAATGTGCCACCCAGACGATTCTGCGGCATGAGGGCGCACCCTTCCTAGGCATGGGGTGTGGGGCGATTCAGGAGACAGCGCCGCGCCACTGCGTCAGATCATCAGGCGTGAGTTGACCCATCTTTTGTCGCCAAATGCTGCCATCTCCCTTGAAAAACACGGTAAAAGGCAAGCCACCGACCGCATTGCCCAAGGATTTGGCCAACTGGGTTCCCTCCAGTCCGGCCAATCCCACTGGGAAACCCAATGACTGCTTGGACAGGAACTTGCGCACCGCACTGGGCTGGTCAATGGCCAGTGCCACCACTTGATGCCCGATGGCGGTGTTTTTGCGCCAGAAGGCGTCAATCAGGGGCAACTCTTCGATGCACGGTGGGCACCAAGTGGCCCAAAAATTCAGCAACAAGGGTTTACCCTTAAAACCAGCCATGCTCAAGGCTTCGCCCCCAGGCGTCTCGAACTGCTGACTCCAAAATGGATGCTTCACCGCGCCCGCCACCTCTTGAGGCTCAAAACGCCGCATAGCCACGCCGACCCCGGCCACAAGGGCCGCTGCACCGGCACCCCAAATCAGATGGCGTCTGGACCCGTTTTCATTTGGTTGGTTCATGTGGGCATTGTCTTTCATGCCGCCAGCAGGCGCTCCAAGGCCGCCAAATCCCCCCGAGGCGATCTGCCTTGAGTGTCGGGCAGCAAAGCCCCGCGCAGATCGTCGAGATCGTAAATGCGCAGGTGCACCCCCACATCTTCGCTCAAAGCGTCACAAAAACTGTGCACACTCAGCACGTCCACATCGTCTCCATGAAGCCCCCGAGCAGTTTGCACGTCGTAGCGCTGGTTCTGGTTGATCAAGGCGATTTCGGCCGATTTGGGGTCGTCGCAAAACAAAGCCAGGTCCACATCGCACAGGCGCGTGGCCCACCCTTGCCAAACCGCACCGCCCAAGTGTGGGCGAAATTCGACCAGGCGTTGCATCCAGACCCTGGCCAATTCGCGCAAAGCCAGCAACTCAACTGGCTGGGTGTCGGCGCAAAACAAGGCGATATAGTCGCGCACCTCGGTCTCGACCACGTCGTTGCTGGGCAAGGCAGTCCGGCTGGGCAGGCCCAGCTCTTTGAGGGCGCGGTGCTTGGCCGTACCAAAAGCCAGGCCTTCTTCCACCACCAGACGGGCGGCGGTGGCGGCAATTTCAAGGGCAAGGTCGTTCATGGACACCGATTGTGACCCGACCGAGGCGAGACCGAACCGATGCCCCCCTAAAATCCGGGCATGCATATACATATTCTGGGCATCTGCGGCACCTTCATGGGCGGCTTGGCCGCGCTGGCCCGCGAAGCTGGCCATCGTGTCACCGGTTGCGACGCGGGCGTTTACCCTCCGATGAGCGACCAATTGCGTGCTTTGGGCATCGAGCTGATCGAAGGCTTTGACGTCGAACAAATGGCCTTGAAGCCCGATGTGTACGTGATCGGGAACGTGGTCAGCCGCGCACGACTGCCCGACGGCAACCCCAAATTTCCGCTGATGGAAGCCATTTTGGAAGTCGGTGCGCCCTACACCAGCGGCCCGCAATGGCTGTCAGAGCACGTCTTGCAAGGCCAGCATGTGCTGGCCGTGGCGGGCACACACGGCAAAACCACCACCACGTCCATGCTGGCCTGGGTGCTGGAACGGGCCGGACTTGCACCTGGATTTTTGGTGGGCGGCGTACCGCTCAACTTTGGCGTCTCGGCCCGCCTGGGGGGTGGCCAATACTTTGTCATCGAGGCCGACGAATACGACACCGCCTTTTTTGACAAGCGCAGCAAATTTGTCCATTACCGCCCGCGCACCGCCATCCTGAACAACCTGGAATTCGACCACGCCGACATCTTTGACGACCTGGCGGCCATCGAGCGCCAGTTCCATCACCTGGTGCGCACCGTCCCAGGCTCGGGTCGTGTGGTGGTCAATGGCCTGGAAGAGAGCCTGACGCGCGTGCTGGGCCAAGGCTGCTGGAGCGAAGTGCGAACATTTGGCGCTGCCGTGAGCGACTTCGTGGCCGAGGGCGAGCCAGCGCAATTCAAGGTCTTGCAAGCCGGCAAAGCGGTGGCCGAGGTGCAGTGGGGCATGGGCGGCGTGCACAACCAGCTCAATGCGCTGGCGACCATCGCTGCAGCCGAACATGTGGGCGTGAAACCAGCCGTGGCCGCACAGGCGATGGCCAGTTTTGAAAACGTCAAGCGCCGCATGGAAGTGCGCGGCCAAGTCAGGGGCGTCACCGTCTATGACGACTTTGCCCACCACCCCACGGCGATCCGCACCACCGTCAACGGCCTGCGCCGTCAAGTGGGCGATGCCCGCATCCTTGCGATTTTTGAGCCGCGCAGCAACACCATGAAGCTGGGCAGCATGAAAGCGCAACTGCCTTGGAGCCTAGAAGAAGCCGATCTGGCCTTTTGCCATTCAGGGGGTCTGGGCTGGGACGCCACAGCAGCTCTAGAGCCGATGGGGGTGCGCGCGCAAGTGGGTGCCAACATAGACGAAGTCATTGCGCAGGTACTGGCACAAGCAAGGCCGGGTGATCACCTGCTGTGCATGAGCAACGGCGGCTTTGGCGGGATTCACGCCAAATTGCTGGAAGCCTTGGCCGAATGATTTCATACAGGGCTTGACTCGAGATTCATGATTTCAAGTGCGCTGCGCGAGGGCCAAAGCGTGGACCCCGGATCTTCGTCCGGGGTGACAAAAACCTACTTTCATCCCGTGCCTTTTGCATGCCATCCCGCGCCTTTTACATGCCATCCCGTGCCTTTTACATGTTTTGTCGTCCCGGACTAGATCCGGGATCCAGAGTGCGCAGCTGACGTATGCAAAGGGCAGCGCTGCAAGATGGATCCCGGGTCTTCGCCCGGGATGACAAAAAGGTCTTCGCCCGGGATGACAAAAAGGTCTTCGCACGGGATGACAAAAAGGTCTTCGCCCGGGATGACAAAAAGGTCTTCGCCCGGGATGACAAAACAGGGGGCTTTGCAAGGTTCAGCGGGTGCGGCGTGCCTTCACCGCATCCGACAGCACCTGCAACACGCCCATGCTGTCGTCCCAGCCAATGCAGGCGTCGGTGATGCTTTGGCCGTAGGTCAGCTTCGCAACATCGTGCTGGCCGGGCGTGAACTTTTGGGCACCGTCCACGATGTGGCTCTCGACCATGACGCCAAACACCTGGCGTGAGCCGCCGCTGATTTGTGTGGCAATGTCTTGGGCCACATCGATCTGACGCTCGTGCTTTTTGCTGCTGTTGGCATGGCTGCAGTCCACCATCAAGGTGGCGGGGAGCTTGGCGGCATCGAGCTCCTTGCAGGCCGCAGCCACGCTTTCGGCGTCGTAGTTGGGGGCTTTGCCGCCGCGCAAAATCACATGGCAATCCTGGTTGCCCTGGGTCTGCACGATGGCGACTTGGCCGTTTTTGTGAACCGACAAAAAGTGGTGGCCCCGGGCTGCGGCCTGGATTGCGTCGGTCGCAATTTTGATGTTGCCGTCCGTACCGTTCTTGAAGCCGATGGGTGCCGACAGGCCCGAAGCCAGCTCGCGGTGCACCTGACTTTCGGTGGTGCGCGCGCCAATGGCCCCCCAGCTGATGAGGTCGCCAATGTATTGGGGCGAGATCACGTCCAAGAACTCGCTGCCTGCGGGCACGCCCTGGCGGTTGATTTCAATGAGCAGTTGGCGGGCGATTCGCAGGCCTTCGTCGATGCGAAAACTCTCGTCCAGGTAAGGGTCGTTGATCAAGCCCTTCCAGCCCACGGTGGTGCGGGGCTTTTCGAAGTACACGCGCATCACGATCTCGAGCGTGTCGGCGTATTTTTCGCGCAAGGGTTTCAGGCGGCGGGCGTAATCCAGCGCCGCGGCCGGGTCGTGGATCGAGCAAGGGCCAATGATGACGAGCAAGCGTTCGTCTTGGCCGTGCACTATTTTCTGAATAGCTTTGCGGGTTTGGGAGATCAGGGTTTCCGTTGCCGTGCCGGCAATCGGAAAAAATCGGATCAAATGTTCTGGCGGTGGGAGCACGGTGATGTCCTTGATGCGTTCGTCGTCGGTCTGGCCTGTACGGTCGGCGGCATTCGGATACCAGCTCTCAGGGGCAGTGGTTTTGGCGTTCATCGTGGACTCCTCAGATTGAAAAAAACAGGTGAAAAAAAACCGCCGGGCTTTGGGGCTCCGGCGGTATGTATCGAGATATTCGGGTGCTTATGCGCTCGCCTCTCGTCCGCCGGGGACTGAGAACCAAAAATAAAAAAAGTAAAAAGTGGTGCGCAAAGACATAAGTTCAATGTATCACAGGTTTGCGACGCTTCTTGACCGGCCCGCCCGAGGGCAAACCCGGACAGTGCATCAGGCCGTGCCCCCGACGGTCAGGCCTTCAATCCGCAAAGTCGGCTGACCCACGCCCACCGGCACGCTCTGGCCTTCTTTGCCGCAGGTGCCCACGCCCGAGTCGAGCTTCATGTCGTTGCCGATCATGCTGATCTTCTTGAGCGACTCGGGGCCACTGCCGATCAAGGTCGCGCCTTTGACCGGGTATTGAATCTTGCCGTTTTCCACCCAATAAGCCTGGCTGGCCGAGAACACAAACTTGCCGCTGGTGATGTCAACCTGGCCGCCCGCAAAGTTGGTGGCATACAGGCCTTTTTTGATGCTGGCCACGATTTCTTCGGCGCTCTTGTCACCGCTCAGCATGTAGGTGTTGGTCATGCGCGGCATGGGCACATGGGCGTAGCTTTCGCGGCGGCCATTGCCCGTGGGCTTGACGCCCATGAGGCGGGCGTTCATCGAGTCCTGAATGTAGCCACGCAAAATCCCGTCTTCGATCAGCACGTTCTTTTGGCTGGCGTGGCCTTCGTCGTCCACGTTCAACGAGCCCCTGCGGTCGGCCATGGTGCCGTCATCCAGCACCGTGACGCCCTTGGCCGCCACGCGCTGGCCAATTCGGCCGCTGAAAGCGCTCGAGCCCTTGCGGTTGAAGTCGCCCTCCAGGCCATGGCCCACGGCTTCGTGCAACAACACGCCGGGCCAACCATTGCCCAACACCACGGTCATCTCGCCTGCGGGCGCGGGGCGCGCTTCGAGGTTGATGAGCGCGGCCGACACGGCTTCTTGCACATAGCTTTCGACCATGGCGTCGTCAAAATAGGCCAGGCCAAAGCGGCCACCGCCGCCGGCACTGCCCACTTCGCGGCGGCCGTTTTGCTCGGCAATCACCGTCACGGACAAACGAATCAAAGGGCGCACATCGGCCGCCAGCGTGCCGTCGGCACGCGCCACCATGACCACGTCGTATTCGGTGGCCAGACCCGCCATGACCTGCACCACGCGGGGGTCTTTGGCACGGGCGATTTTTTCGACATGGCCCAGCAAGTTCACTTTGGCCGTGCTGTCCAAGGTGGACATCGGGTCCAGCGCGGGGTAGAGCGAACGGCTGGCCGAAATCTTGCGCGCTTGCACCTTGATGCGCTTGTTTTGCGCGGCAGACGCAATGGAGCGCACCGTCATGGCCGCGTCCATCAAGGAGGCTTCGGAGATGTCGTCCGAGTAGGCAAAGGCGGTTTTCTCGCCCGATACAGCCCGCACACCCACACCTTGGTCGATGCTGAAGCTGCCGGTCTTGACGATGCCCTCTTCCAGACTCCAACCTTCGGAGCGGGTGTACTGAAAGTAAAGATCAGCGTCGTCCACCGCGTGCGCCTTGATGGCGTTCAGGGCTTGAGTCAGATGGGATTCGTCGAGACCAAACGGGTCAAGCAACAGGGACTTGGCCGTGGCCAAGCGTTCAATGGTGGGTTCGCGTGAAATCATGAGGGCCATTGTAGGCAAGGATCAAGACCCTTGCCCACACCGGACAGCGCCCGATGTCCGCGGCAAGCCGCGGCTTCAGCGCTGGCGCATGAGTTTGAGCAAGGCCGCATCGTCCAGATCGGCCCACCCCTGCCCCAGGGCTTGTGCAAACAAGTCCCGCGCCAAACGACCCAAAGGGGGATCAAAAGCCACATCGTCAGCGGCCTGCACCGCCAAGCCCGTGTCTTTGGCCAACAAAGTGACGTGGGCACGGGGCTCGAAATCACCCGCCAAAGCCCGGCGCATCCGGTCCGAGCCAATCCAGCTTTGACCACTGGACGCTTCAATGACCGACAGCGTAGCGGCAGGGTCCAGCCCCAGACGCTCGGCCAAGGCCATGGCTTCGGCAGCGCCTGCCAGATTCACCGCGGCCAGCAAATTGTTGACCAGCTTGGTGCGGGCGCCGTCTCCTGCGCGGGTTCCCACACGAAAAACTTGTTGGCTCAAGGCGGTCAACAGCTTCTGGCTGCGCTGCCACACCGCATCGGAGCACGCCACCATCAAACTCATGGTGCCCTCTTGGGCCCGCACAGGCCCCCCGGACATGGGGGCATCGATGAAGTCAATGCCCATGGGTGCCAAACGCTCAGC
>Ga0209550_10001834_pt1 | contig 20460 bp, 15 predicted proteins | sample LauGreSuBDMM15SN_2_FD_187567 | JGI IMG/M metagenome (GOLD analysis project Ga0209550, IMG submission 187567) | Freshwater lake microbial communities from Lake Michigan, USA - Su13.BD.MM15.SN (SPAdes) (version 5) | ecosystem: Environmental > Aquatic > Freshwater > Lake | place: Lake Michigan... | reverse complement strand
CATCATTAGTTTACCATATTCAACGTTGAAGGGACTTTTACCTCCACTCCACCACTTGGTTTGCATTTGTGTTTGGGCTGTTGCCATGTCTTTTTCTTGTTTAAGGGTTCAATACAACAGGACTATTTCATCCAGTTAAAAAATATAAATAAGTAGATCCACAATGCATCTACAAAATGCCAATAAGTCGCAGTTATTTCAAGGGGTAATGTACTGTAATTTCTTTTAGAAACACTCACAGCCCGAATTGCGATAACTAACAAAGCGATCACTCCTCCTAGTACATGTAAACCATGTAAACTAGATATTGCAAACAAAAATGAATAAGATGCATTGGATCCAGCTCCAACTATTCTTATGTCCTGCTTTCCAAATTGTACAAATCCAATGATTTGCGAAATAATAAAAAGAACTCCCAACACCGCAGTTATCACCATCCATCTTCTGTATTCAACCATTCTTTTGTCTCTCAAAGATTTCAAAGAAAGATGAATTGTAGCACTGCTTGAAAGTATAGTTAAAGTTGAGAACCAAAAAATTATTGGTACTTCAATCATTAACCAATTCACCTGACTTCTTTTAACAATGTAAGCACTGGTTAAACCTGCAAACATCATCAATATACTGCCAATAGCAACCCACATGGTAAATTTGTGGGGATGTATTCTACGATTCTGATCAGTTATAATTTCATTCATCCTAAATTAATTTTATCCAATTTTGTTAGCTAATAGTGATAACAAAACAACCGGAAGGTAAATATAAGAGCCAAACATCACCCGTCTTGCTGCCTTAACGTCCATTTCCTTGAATAACCTAACACACTGCCAAAGCATGAAAATATTAGCTATCGAAACAATAATCATGCTTATTAGTCCACTCATTTCAAATGCATAAGGAAGGATGCCAATTGGTATTAACAACACTGAATATAGAATTGCCTGAACTGCTGCATATTTGGTTGGTCCACCTGCTGATGGTAATAATTTGAAACCAGCCCTGCCATAATCCTCATGAGAAACCCATGCAATTGCCCAAAAATGCGGAAACTGCCAAAAGAATTGAAGCGTGAACAAAATCCAACCACCTAATCCTAAAGAAGAGTCTCCTGCAGCCCATCCGATTAAACATGGTAAAGCTCCTGGTATGGCACCAACTAACACAGCAATTGAATGAACTTTCTTTAAAGGAGTATAAATAAATCCATATAAAAAAAGGCTGAATAGGGATAAACCTGCAGCAGTCCAATTAAAATACAATCCAATCAGGAATGTTCCTAAAATGGCTGCAATAACTGCAAAACTAGAGGCCTCATCAACACTCATCCTTCCAGAAGCTACTGGTCTTGATGATGTTCGGTTCATCAATGCATCAGTATCCTTTTCAGTTACCTGATTAATTGCGTTGGCTGCACCTGTAACGAGCATACCGCCTACAAAAAGTAAAAGAACTGATATGAAGTCAAATTCAACACTGGGCACTAACAAATAACATACCACCGACGAAAAAACTACCGTGAAGCTTAAAGTAAACTTCGTTAAAAGATAATAATCTTTCAGTTTCAATGATATTGTTGATGCCTCATTCTGCTTCTTCTCATTCATGCGCACCGTTTTATTTTTACTGTCAGTTAAACAGCAATATTATCTTCTAGTGCTTTGATTCATTTGCACCAATTGGTTCTACCTGAGGAATAAATTCTCTTCCATCCTTACCATAATCATAAGCACCTCTATGAACTTCAGGTAACTCACCAGGCCAGTTACCATGTCCAGGCGTAACTGGTGTAGTCCACTCCAATGTATTTGAACCCCATGGATTTTGACTTTTTACTTTTCTACCTTTAAAAATAGAGTAGAAGAAGTTGAAAACAAATAAAAGCTGAGCCACAAATACAACCATAGCTACAGTGCTGATGAATCTATTCATATCAGCAAACTGGTTGAAAGATTGCCAATTGCTGAAATCAGTATATCGACGTGGTAAACCTGCTAATCCCTGATAATGCATTGGCCAAAATATCAAATATGCACCAACAAGTGTTACCCAGAAGTGAATATATGCCATTGTATTGTTAAGATAACGGCTATACATTTTGGGGAACCAATGATATACTCCTGCAAACATTCCAAAGAAAGATGCAACTCCCATTACAATGTGAAAGTGAGCTACCACAAAATAAGTATCATGCAAATGGATATCTAATGTTGAATTACCTAAGAAAATACCTGTAAGACCACCTGAGATAAATAAACTTACAAAGCCGATAGAGAACAACATACCTGGTGTGAACCTAATATTTCCTCTCCACAAAGTCGTTAACCAGTTGAAAACCTTAATTGCTGATGGAACGGCAATTAATAGGGTAAGCAATACAAAGAAGGCACCTAAGAACGGATTTAAACCAGTTACAAACATGTGGTGAGCCCAAACTAAAAATGCTAGAATTGTAATTGCAAATAGTGAACCAACCATTGCCATATAACCGAAAATTGGTTTCCTTGAATTAACAGACAAGATTTCTGATACCATTCCCATCGCTGGAAGAAGAATGATATAAACCTCAGGGTGACCCAAGAACCAAAATAAGTGTTGGAATAAAATGGCACTTCCACCTTCATTTGGTAGAATTTCACCCTTCACAACTATTTCTGAAAGAAAGAAGCTCGTTCCAAGATTACGATCAAACAATAACAACACTGCACCTGACAGAAGAACTGGGAACGATAAAACGCCTAGTACAGCTGTAAAAAATATCGCCCACATGGTCAATGGCATACGAGTCATGCTCATACCCTTTGTTCTCAAGTTGAGTATTGTTGAGATGTAGTTAAGTCCACCAAGCAATGAAGAAACAATGAACATTGCCATAGAGATAAGCCAAAAATCCATCCCTAACTTAGAACCCTGACTCGCTTGTCCAAGAGCACTCAAAGGTGGGTAGATTGTCCAACCGCCCGCTGCAGGTCCAGTTTGAATGAATAATGAGGCAAACATTATTACGCTTGCTAAAAAGAAAAACCAGTAACTAAGCATATTTAAGAAACCTGATGCCATATCTCTAGCACCAATCTGCAGAGGGATAAGGAAATTAGCGAAAGTTCCACTCAAACCAGCCGTTAATACAAAGAACACCAAAATGGTTCCGTGCATCGTAACCAATGCATAATAAAATTCATTGCTAATTCTTCCACCTTTAGCCCACTTTCCAAAGATATCCTCAAGAAAAGGAAAACTTTGATCAGGATACCCTAATTGGAGACGGAATAATACAGAGAACAAACCACCTATGATTGCCCAAATAATACCAGTAATTAAGAACTGCTTGGCAATCATTTTGTGATCTTGACTAAAGATATATTTAGTCAAGAATGATTCTTCGTGATGGTGATCATGTTGACCGTGTTCCTCATGTGAGTGAACTGCTTCCTCTACTTCATGTCCGTGTAAAATTGTTTCGGTACTCATTTTAATTTTTTTAAAACTTTAAGTCTTTATTTGAGTTGGGCTAAGGGTTGTGATGTTAAAGGTGCTTTAACTGTTGCTGTACTGTCATTTGCTACTGGTGCTGCTGCTTCCTTCACAATAACGTATTGAGCCTTTTTGGAACCCAACCAAGAATCGTATTCTTCTTGAGTTTCCACAATGATTACACCTCGCATAGAATAGTGCCCAGTACCACAGACTTGATCACAAGAAATCTCATACACAAAATCCTTATTCCCTGTAATTTTTTTCATTTGTTCAGTGGTATATTTAGGTGTAAACCAAAGTGTTGTAGGTATACCAGGAACAGCATCCATTTTTAACCTAAAATGTACCAATCCAACATCATGAATAACATCTTGAGCACCGATTACCAATTGTACAGGCTTGTTAACAACAAGATGCATTTCTGAGGCTTCGATATCATCATGACTGGCCCCATCTTGCCAATCTATTCCTAAAGCGTTACCACTAGACGCATCAGTTAAACGATAGTTCTTTCTACCCAATACTTTATCCTTACCAGGATACCTCATCATCCAATTGAATTGTTTGCCAGTAATTTCAACGATCTGTGAATCTTTCGGGGCATCACCAGTGATTTTAAACCAATAAAACATACCGAAACCAACCAAGACTGTTAAGAATATTGCTGGAACTACTGTCCATAGTAATTCTAACCTGTTATCATGTGCAAAAAAGTATGCCTTTCTTTTATCAGAATATTGGTACTTGAAAGCAAACCAAAACAACAAGATTTGAGTGAGTAAAAACACCACACCAGTTACCCCTATTGTTAACATCATCATGAAATCAATCTTCTCTCCATGATCTGAAGCAGCTGGTTGTGCTAACAATGTCTTTTTAAAGTACATATCATTACACCACCATGCTGCAGCTAAACCGAGCACTAAAAATGCAATGAAAAGAAAACCGTTGATACGGTTGTTCTGTTTGAAAGTTTTTTCTCTTCCATTCAACACAGATACATACTCACTTGCTTTTGCGATTTGGAAAATAACCACAAACGCGAGCACCAAGATTGCTAATATTAAATAACCAGACATGTGCTTTCGTATATTTAGTTAATAAATCTCTTTTTCTTTAATTGTCTATTCTTAAGTATGGTGAATTATACTTTCCTTCATAAAAGGATGATACTTTGCAACCAATGACTTTTTCGTTAAGCCTCTTCCTACAAAGAACATAATAAGTCCAGCATACAAGGCTAAAATACCAAATTCAAACCAACCTAAGCTAAAATGTTCATGAACTGTTCCTGGCATCACCATTTGATAAAAATCAATCCAATGTCCTAAAATAATCAATACAGCAAGGAAAGTGATTGTTGTATAATTCCTTTTAGATCCCCTCCTCAACAATAACAAGAAAGGAACAGCAAAGTTTACTATTAAATTCAAAAAGAATATTCCTCTATAAACACCTTGCATACGTGGTTTAAAATAGATAGTTTCTTCAGGAATATTGGCGTACCAGATTAACATAAACTGAGAATACCACAAGTAAGTCCAGAAAATTGAAAACGCAAACATGAATTTACCTATATCATGCAAGTGTTCTTCTGTAACATATTCGAGATAATCGTGGTTCTTTAAATATACTACGTACAAGGCAACCAATGACATACCAGCAACAAAAGAGCTTATAAATGTGTACCAACTGTACATGGTAGAATACCAATGTGGATCAATACTCATCAACCAAAGCCAAGGTATTGTTGAACCAACACTTAAACCAAAAAATACCAAGAAAACTGATCCCCAAACTGTGTTATTCCAAATAAATTTCTTTGATTGTTCTTGGTTCATTTTTTCGTCAGCCTGTGAAGAAAGCTTGCGCATTTTTGAACCTACCCATGACCACATTGATAAAGAAATGATAGTCCATATCAAAAAGAACGTTGGATTAAGAATTGGACTTTTCCCTTTCAAAACAGGATCATGCTCAACATGTTCTTTGTCTAACCAATGGTAGATGCCAAATTGATTAGTAAAAATAATTCCCAAGAAAACAAGCAAAGCCAGCACAGAAAATACAGGTACCACACTGGATATTGCCTCAGGAACCCTCCTGAAGGCCATCTGCCAACCACCCATTGCAAGCGTTGTAATACAGATAAAAAACATACTTGCGTTGACAACCAATAAAAAGAAAACACTATTCTGAAGCAAAACAGCCCAAAATCTTGTTCGTGCAATTTCATCTTTGTTCATTGCGAGAAAAATGAATCCCAGTATCAAGGTTAGCACACCCACGCCCAATAGCACGTTAGTCCATTTTTTATACCCAGCTGAAATCTCAAATTGTTGCTTACTCATCACTAATTTTTTAATACGTTGATTATTTTGAAACTGCGGCTATCATAACTGTGCTGTCTGAAGTTGCAGCCGCTGGCTTCAATTTTCCTTGCTTGATTTTTATATAAGTAATCACCATCCAACGCTGTTTCGCATTGAGCTGTGATGCGTAGCTTCCCATTAAATTTTTACCGTATGTCAATGAATAGAACATTTGTCCATCAGGCATTGATTCATATTTTGAATCTCCAACTAAAGCAGCTGGTTTTGCTGGAAAAGGACCTTCGCCATCTTTCCAAAGTGGTCCATTACCGTCCAACTTAGCACCATGACAAATACCACAATTAATAAGGTATTGTCGTTCTGTTTCTTTCAACTGCTCGTCCGTTAAGGATGTAACTGGATTTGGTAATTGACGAGAAGCAAAATAATTTGCTGTGTCACCAATTTCATCCATCTCAATGTGAACGGGGTATTCATCACCTCTTTTCACAGTGCCGGCAACTGGACCTTGACTGGTTCTGCCGTCTGCGAATACAGGATTTACAGAATATGTTTCATACGCGCGGCTATCAGCCATGTCTGGCATATAAACTTTACCGCGAGTTCTTTTCACATCGCTGCAACCTACAGCAGCAACTATCATTGCTACTAGTCCACAGAATACGATTGTTAATCTTTTCATCTCTTTTTGTTGTTTTGTGATCTCCGCACTTTGCCTTTTCGGTTAATTAAGCAATATTTGGCTCCTTATATAATTCTTGTTCTTGATCGTACCTTCCAATCCACCAACCTTCCTCTGCAACTTGTGTATTGATGTCTTGAGCTTCAACACTGGCTAAAAAACTTTTTAGCTCTTCTTCATTTGTTTTTTCACCACACTCTAATACCATTACAAAAAGATCGTCTGTTGCCCTGAGGTTAAAAGTATGTTTTTTTACAAAGGGTGCAAGCTGACAAATGTAACAAAATGAAAGTACCATTCCCACTGCTGCAAAGAGAACAGTAAGCTCAAAAGTAATTGGAATCCAGGCTGGTAATGCGAAATTTGGTTTACCACCAACGTTCACAGGCCAATCTTTTGTAAATACCCAAGTCATAAAGGTTACCGCTGTTGTTGTTCCTATCAATCCATACAAGAAACCCGCTGTATGTATGCTTGTTTCCCTCAAACCCATTGCAGAATCAAGTCCATGCACAGGAAACGGAGTATAGATGTCATGAATCTTATAACCTGCTTTTCTAACTTTCGAAACCGCGGGAAACAAAACTTTTTCATCGTCAAAGCAGCCTACTACAAATTTTTTCAAAGCCATTTTATACTTTTTACTTTAATTAAATTATTAGTGATGCGCAACTTTAATTGTTCCTTCATCATGGTGATCATGGTGCATCGTTTCTACAAATTCTTCGACACTGATTTCTTCTAATGAACTCATCTCATTTTTATATTTGTCACCAGCGCCTTTCAATACATACTTTATCTCTGCAATTGCAATAACCGGGAAGTATTTAGAGAATAAGAAGAAGCATGTGAAGAATAAGCCGAAAGTTCCTAGATAAAAACCTACTTCCCAAATAGATGGTCGATAATAAATTGACCAAGATGAAGGAAGATAATCTCTATACAATGATGATACAATGATTACAAATCGCTCAAACCACATACCAATGTTCACAATAATACTCATTACAAATGTAAACAGTACGTTCCTCCTTAGCTTGGTAAACCAGAATAGCTGTGGCGACAATACATTACATGTCATCATCAACCAATAACTCCAACCATAAGCTCCTGCAATTCTGTATTTAAAGAAGATGTCCTGCTCATAAGGGTTTTGACTATACCATGCCATGAATAACTCAGTAAGGTAGGCACATCCGACTATCGATCCAGTAAGTACAATCACCTTATTCATGGCTTCTATATGTCCTAAAGTAATGTAATCTTCCAATGCCATTACCTTCCTCAAAATAATCATGAGTGTTTGAACCATTGCAAATCCTGAAAATATCGCACCTGCAACGAAGTATGGAGGGAAGATTGTTGTATGCCAACCTGGTACTACTGATGTAGCAAAGTCGAATGATACAATCGTATGTACAGACAATACCAACGGAGTAGATAAACCTGCAAGCACCAATGAAAGACTTTCATGACGCTGCCAATGTTTTGTACTACCTGACCATCCAAAAGAAGCTACTCCATATAAATGTTTCCTGATTTTAGTCTTTGCTCTATCCCTCACTGTTGCAAGGTCAGGCAGCAAACCAGAATACCAGAACAACAATGATACCGTGAAGTATGTTGAAATCGCAAATACGTCCCACAACAACGGTGAATTAAAGTTCGGCCACAATGGTCCGCGTGTATTTGGATAAGGCAATGTAAAGAAAGCCATCCAAACCCTTCCCATGTGGAAGATTGGGAACTGGCCTGCACACATTACCGCAAATATCGTCATCGCTTCAGCAGCTCTGTTAACACCTGTTCTCCAACCCTGACGGAAAAGAAGTAGGATTGCAGAAATCAAAGTACCCGCATGTCCTATACCAACCCACCATACGAAGTTAGTGATATCCCAACCCCAACCAATTGTGCGGTTTACATTCCACTGTCCAATACCGTAAACTACCTCACGATAAACAGAATATGCACCAAACATAAGCAAGGCTACGGATATATAAAATCCGATGTACCAAAGCCTTGTTGGCTTCGCTTCAATGGTATGAACGATGTCTTGAGTAACTTGACGGTAAGTCTTGTTACCATTCACCAATGGTTCTCTAATCTGTGATTCGTACTTTGTTACACTCATTTGTTGGTCATTTATGAGAATTCGCTACTTTCTTTTAATTAATGTGATGCTTCAGCTTTCTTTTCCTCTTTGTGTTCTGCCCCTGCTGCTGCTTCATGGTGTGACTCTTCAGCAACGCCTACATGCCTATCAGTATTCCTAATTTTAGCTAGGTAGCTTACATTCGGAAGTACATGTATTTGCTCAAGGACATAGAACAATCTATTTGTTTGCTCTTCGTTCCTGATTTTACTCACCGGACTTTTCTTATCATTTACATTGCCAAAAACGATGGCATTTGTAGGACAAGCCTGTTGACAAGCAGTTTTGATATCCCACTTCCCATCAGCACCAGTCTCAAGAGGCCTATTTTCTTTCTTAGCCTTCAACTTACCTTCTTGTAAACGCTGTACACAGAAAGAACATTTCTCAATAACACCACGAGACCTTACAGTTACATCTGGATTCAATACCATTCTAGTAAGATCATCATTCATCATCATCACAGAATCTTCTAATACTTCGCGTTGATTATCAGCAAAACTATCAGCTCCCATGTAATCAGACCAATTGAAACGACGTACTTTATAAGGACAGTTGTTTGCACAATATCTTGTACCAATACAACGGTTGTAAGTCATTTGATTTAGTCCCTCACTGCTGTGGTTGGTAGCATTAACTGGACAAACATTCTCACAAGGTGCGTTATCACAATGCTGACAAAGCATTGGCATGAAAACCACATTTAGATCATCCAAATTATCTGTACCAGAATCATCTCTGTAAGTTGCAAAATACCTATCAATACGAAGCCAATGCATTTCATGAGCGCGCATTACTTCTTTTTTACCCACAACTGCAACATTATTTTCAGAAGTACAAGCAACAGTACAAGCTCCACAACCTATACAACTGTTTAGATCTATACTCATTCCCCACTTAGGTCCAGGGTATGGATGACTTGGATAAAGTGTTCCCTCTTTCGCGTAATCGTTCGTATTTTTTGCATAATCCTCAACCAATTCATGCCTAATATCAGCTAAAATTGTTGGGTTTTTCTTGAATTCATCCAATGAATATTCACGAACAACTTCGTCACGACCTTCATACTGATTGTGAGACTGTGTATATGCTATTTTATACCTCTCTTTGGCTTTTTCAAATGTTACATTTGAAACGCTGTATGTAAAAGTCTTTCCGTTAAACCCTACTAGAGGGAAAACGTTTTGTCCAACATTGGCGCCTGCTTTACCAACACCTTCGGAGCGACCATAACCGAGTGCAACTGCAATTACATTTTTATGCAAACCAGGAATTACCAGAACTGGTAATGAATATTCGATAGCTCCAATCTTAATTTTGATAACTGGCTTATCAACTTCTACCTCATAATTATCATCTACAACAATTCCCAATTCCTTTGCCATGGCATAAGAAATAACAGCATAGTTATCCCATGTTGCTTTGGTAATTGGATCAGGCATTTCTTGAAGCCATGGATTATTTGCATCCTTTCCTGACCCCATTGAAACCTTAGGATAAACAACCAACTCAGTTTTACCTGAAGTTGAAACTGCTCCCAATGTGCTTGAAATGGATGACAATGCAGCTCCATTATAACTGCCCGGTGAAGCAGCAGACGGTGTTTCTACAACACCATCTTGCAAAGCCTTATCCCACGCAGATTGTGAGCCGAACTTAGTGAGCCAATATTGTTTGAAATAATCACCGTAAGTAGAGGTATCGCCACTCCATTTCAACAATGAGGTTTGGAAAGCCCTTGTTTTGAACAATGGTGCGATAGTTGGCTGAATGAAACTTAAGAAACCAGATTTCATTTCAGCATCTCCCCAACTTTCTAAGAAATGATTGCTAGGAAGAACAAAATTACAAAGTGTAGTCGTTTCATCCAATCTGTCATTGAAAGAAATTGAAACAACTTTTTTCAATCCAGATTCAAATTTCTTTGCTTCGAAATAATCGTAAGCTGGATTTACGCCATGAATCATTAATGCACCAATCTTTCCGTCGTTCATTTCCTGAACAAGCTGAACCATTGCTGCATCATCACCCTGACGTGTATTTAAAGTAGTTCCCCAATCGATTGTAGTGCCGTAAGCGCCAAGGAGTTGATTGATGGCATTAACCACCAACTGAACATCAACATTATTGCTACCGCTTACCACCAATGATGAAGAACCAGATTTTTTCAAAGAGTCTGCAGCCGCTTTGATTCCTTTTTTAAGACGTTCGTCTTTTAAAGCAGGAGCTGCTACACTTCCACCCAAAGCTGCATACAATGCCAACGCAACCGCACCTTCTTCAGAAGGAAGGTGATTGTAACGGTCATCAGCATTTGCACCAGTTAAACTTAACATGCTCTCAAATACTATGTGTCTGCTCATCTCGATCTTTTTCTGATCGATTTTGCGACCTACCGCATACTGACGAGCATATTCTACTGGACTAAGCCAAGTACCGAGAAAATCAGCACCAAGACTTACTATAGTTGTTGCTTTATCAAACTGATAAGAAGGTATTGCACGCTTGCCGAATGTTGCAGCGTTTGCATTTAAAATACCACTTGCTGAAATTGCATCATATTGAATATGACGTGAACCAGGATATTTTGCAATGAATGCTGCGATAATATTCTTGGAAGTAATTGAAGTAATTGTTTCAGTTAGCAAAACAAAAGTCTTACCACCTGCACCAGCAAGTGCTTGTGCAACCAATTTATCAAATGCATCAAATGTGCTTACCTCTTTTCCATTGGCTAAAGGAAAACGAAGACGCGCAGTATCATACAATCCCAATACTGAAGCCTGCACCCTGGCTGAAGTTCCACCCTTGGTTACAGAAGAAAGATCATTTCCCTCTATCTTGATAGGCCGGCCATCACGAACTTTAGCAACAACAGGAATGGCATCACCATCTTGAACATAAGTAGTTGCAAAATAATTGGCTACACCTGGGATGATTGTATCTGGCTTATTAATATAAGGAATGCTCTTTTTAACAGGCATCTCACAACTGGCCGCTGCTGCAGCGGCTGCAGTACTGAATCCTAAATACTTAAGGAAGTCCCTCCTCGGAGCTTTCTCCTCAAGAAAACTGCTTTGTGGTTCAGCAGAAGGTAAATCTTCGCCAAACTCGTCCTGTACACCGTCTTGGTAGCTTTCGCTGTGCTGTAATTCACCGAAACTCTGCCAATATTTTTTTTGCTTCATATCAGTTGTAAGGTTGTGAGTAGTATATACTTTTATCTAATTCCTCTTATTATTAATAATGACATTTCTGGCACTCTGTTCCACCTATCTTCTCAACAGTGACACTGTCGATTTTCTTGTTCTTCAAGTCTTCATGAAACTGCTCATAAATACTGTAAAACTTATTTTCAGTGAATTGCACCTTACTTTCCCTATGACAGTTAATACACCATCCCATGCTTAAATCACTGTACTGATAAACTTCACCCATTTTCTGAATCTCACCATGACAAGTCTGGCAATTTTGTTTGCCTGCAGTTACGTGCTGAGCATGATTGAAGTAAACGTGGTCAGGTAAATTGTGAATCCTTACCCACTCAATTGCCTTAGGCTTACCAGTGTATTTCTTAGCATCAGGATCCCATCCTGAGTATTGGTAAATTTTTTGAATTTCAGCTGTTCCGTCAACCTTTGATCCATCTTCTCTGTACAACTGAGGTCCTTTAACATATTCATTGATACCCATGTGACAGTTCATACAAACATTCACCGAAGGGATGTTAGCATGCTTGCTCTCTTGTGCACCACCATGACAATAAAGACAATTTACTTGGTTTATCCCTGCATGCACGGTATGAGAATAATATATTGGTTGCTCTGGCTGATAATTCTTAGACCTTCCTAAACCCTGTGCTCCTTGAAAAGTTAAATAACCTCCCCCCAAGAATAAAATAATCGTAATTATAGCTATGTAAGCCTTGTTTCTATAGAAAGGGATCGGCTCTGCGGATTTAACACCCTCAGAGTCATCAGAAATTTTACGCAAATTGCTATTAACTTGCAATAGAATCATAGCAATAAGCGCCAAAATTAATGTCAATATCCCATAAAGAAGATTTGAATCAGACTCTTCCTCAGTTCCAGCGCCTGTATCTCCTGTAGGTGTAGCAGTAGGTACCGCTGCTTTGGCACCCCCGGTATTAATATAACCTAAGATGGCATCAATGTCCTGATCTTTCAACTCAGGAAAAAGACTCATCTGCACTTTGTTGTATTCGGCATAAACAGCTACAGCCCTTGGATAACCTTTTTTGATTACAGCAGCACTGTTCCTTACCCACTCGTAAAGCATTTTTTTGTCATCCCACCGGTCCTCAACTCCCTTCAGAGCCGGACCAACCAACTGTTTATCGATGGCGTGACAAGAAGCACACTTCTGATTAAATAGCGCTTTTCCGTCCTGACCATTGGTCAATAACGTAATTGAAAACAACGCCGTAAAAATGAAAACTGAATAAAGCCTCTGAAATATTTTTCTTTTCTGATTCATACCCGCAGTGAATTATGTTGAAAAGGAAGGGACTCCCGAAATTCGGTGCAAATTTAAGACAGGATTTCAACATAATATCAACATCCTGAAATTTTTTTTAATGTAGACCCACAAAGGGTTTTAGCAGAATAACCCATTTTTTTATCCCCAATTGTCATGAAAAGGTAAGCCAAACACCTTATAAAATATTTACATATGCTAAACTAACTACGCATTTGTTTTTTTCTTCTCTTTGCATCATGTTTAACAAACTTAAGCAAAAATGGAAAGTTACGGGAACCCAATTGGTGCTAATCCTGTGCACCTTCGCAGTTACAGGCTCCCTGACAGCCTATATTTCAAGGAGTATTACAAGTTGGGTTGGCTTCGATGATAGCACTCTTTTTATATGGAAGCTTCTTTTGCGCCTTTCAATACTCATTTTCGGCTATCAAGTAATTATCTTGATTGTTTCCTTCTTTTTTGGTCAGTTCAAGTTTTTTTGGAACTACGAAAAGAAAATCCTCACTAAAATGGGCTTTATTAAAAAAAAAACTGACAATATTGCCCAATTCAGATTAGCCATATTCGCTTCTGGGAAGGGTAGCAATGCAGAAAAAATTATATACTTCTTTGAAAATCATCCACTTATAACTGTATCCTTGATTGTCTACAATCGCCCAGATGCAGGCGTTGTTGATGTTGCTAAAAAGTACGGCATCAAAAGCATATTTTTAGCAAAAGAATCATTGAATGAAAATCAAAATAGCCTTCAACTCCTTCAAAATGAAAGAATTACACATATTATACTAGCTGGTTTTCTGTTGAAAATTCCTCCATACCTCATTCAAGCATTTCCAGATAAAATTATCAACATCCATCCTGCTCTTCTGCCTAATTTCGGCGGAAAAGGCATGTATGGCGATAAAGTTCATCAAGCTGTAATTGCCTCTGGAGAAAAAGAAAGTGGAATCACCATTCACTTGGTTGATGAACACTACGACCATGGGAAAACAGTTTTTCAGTCAACCGTTCCTATTGCAGACAACGAAACCACTGAAACACTTGCTGCTAAAATTCACGAACTAGAACATAGATACTTTCCTGAGGTAATTGAAAAGTGGATTGATGGGAAGTAGTTGAAGGAGTTGGAGGGGTTGAGATAGTTTAAGAGTTTTGGGTTTAGGGTTTAGGGGACCATAATAATTGGTGTTTTGCGTAATTAACATTTCTTTTTATCCTGTTTGCAATTTTTAACCTTCTTCAGTTTTATATTTACAACCAACCAAGCGTTTAATCTTTTATTCATTTTCTTGAAACAAATTTTCACAATTGTCATTTTTCTCTTGACGGTTAAGCCCACCGAATGCCAAGTTTGGATCTCCGGTAGGGTTTATGATACCACGCGCATGGTTTCTATCCCAGCCGTAAAAGTCAGTTCAAAATCAGGCATTGTAACATTTACAGATTCCATTGGCAGGTATGGTTTAACTGTTGGTGCAACTGATTCTATCTTTTTTTCATACATGGGAAAATCAACCACAAGCTTTCCTGTTAAAGACATCCGTTATCCAAATGGATTCGACATAGCCTTACAGGTTAGGGTAAAAGACCGCTACGAAACTTTAAAAGAAGTAGTTGTGATTGGGAAATCATACAAACAAGATTCCTTAGAGAACCGTGAACGCTATGCCAAAGTCTTTAATTTCGACAAAGGCGGCCTTCGTATCTCAGAAACTGGAAGCACCGGTGGAACACCCGGTCTTGATTTAACCAGTTTGATTGAATCTTTTCGTTTCAGAAGAAACAAAACCATGAAAAGCTTTCAAAACAGGTTAATTGAAGAAGAACAAGACAAATTCATCAACAATAGATTCAGCAAAACCTTGGTGAAACAAATCACTGGCCTCGAAAGCAGAGACCTTGAAAAATTCATGGTTGTTTACAAACCTCCTTATGAATTTACCGCCTTCAGCGAAGAATATGAGTTTCATAAATACATTCTCGACGCGTCTAAATATTTCAAAAAAGGCATTCTACCCGTAATGAAAAGCGAAGAACGCTTTAAAAAAGAAAAGTGATTTAAATCAATTACACAAATGTGAGCTTTAAATACACCTACATTCCATTCTTCATTTTTTGTAACTTCATCTGACATACAATAACATGAAAAAACTAATAATCCTCCCACTAATTGCATTAAACTGCTTTTTTTTAGCAGGACAATCGTCAAATAATAAAGCGTCAACGTTAAACCTTAAACCTCCAACCCTAAAGTATGATCAATCAGCGTTTGAAACAGAAAGGGTAAAAATTACAGACAACGTAATTCAAAGCTGGGTTGATAAAGGATGGATGAATGGTGGGGTAGGATTGGTGCTGAGAGATGGTAAAATTGCCTATTACAAAGCTTTTGGTAATGACAATATGGAAAAGAAAACCCCCATGCAGGTTGACCATATATTCAGAATCGCATCTCAAACCAAAGCAATCACCAGCACAGCAGTCATGATGCTTTTTGAAGAAGGCAAATTCCTACTCGATGAACCTGTTTCAAAATTCATCCCCGAATTTAAAAACAACAAAGTCCTCGATAAATTCAACCCCGCAGATTCAAGCTTTAGCACTATTACTGCAAAAAGAGACATCACCATCCGTGATTTACTCACCCATACATCAGGTATTGGATACGCACAAATTGGATCCGGACCGGCAAACGCTATCTATGCAAAAAATGGAATTACCAGTGGAATAGGGGTTGAAAAACAAACCTTGGAAGACAACGTGAAACGCTTGGCAAAAATGCCGCTGTTTCATCAACCGGGAGAAAAATTTACCTATGGCTTAAATACAGACGTGCTGGGATACCTGGTAGAAGTTGTTTCAGGAATGAAATTAGATGTTTTCATGCGCACAAAAATATTTGAACCTTTGGGGATGAAAGACACCTACTTCAACATCCCGAAAGAAAAACAAAACCGCTTGGTATCTCTCTATTCACAAATCAATGGAAAATTACTTTATCCACCTGAAAGCACGATGATGCAAGGTTCTAAAGTTTACCGTGACTATCCAAACCTAGGATTTCCTATGCTCAGCGGTGGAGGTGGATTGTCGTCAACCATCATGGATTATGCCATCTTTTTACAAATGATGCTAAACGAGGGCACTTACAACGGCATTAGAATTTTAAGCAGAAATTCTGTTCGAATGATGACCATGAATCAGATTGCTGATATAGACAATGGTATCAATAAATTTGGATTGGGATTTGGGATCACAACTGAAAAAGGTAGTGCCAAATTGCCAACACAAGAAGGCACGTATGACTGGGGTGGGATGTTTGCCACAACCTATTGGGTTGATCCAAAAGAAAAAATTGTAGGCCTGTTTTTTAGAAATATTTATCCCACCCAAAACGGTGATATTAGCGATCGATTTCGCGTAATGGTTTATCAAGCATTAAAAGATTAATTCAATGAAAAAACTTCTTCCTGCCTTTATTTGTGCTTCACTGTGCTTCAGTCAATTTGCTGTAGCGCAGTCATACAAATCGCTTCACAAAAAAGCGATTGTAATCGATACGCACAATGACTTCATCAGTACTGGTATCGAAAAAAATAAAAGCTTCGACCAAGACCTAAAAGGAATCACACATTCAGATTTAAATCGAATGAAAAAAGGTGGCGTGGATGTTCAGGTTTTCTCCATTTTTTGTGATGAAAATTACGGTATGGGAACAGCGTTTGCTTATGCAAACAGAGAGATTGATTCTCTTTATGCAGTGGTTGAACGCAATCCAAAAAAAATGATGATTGTAAAAAATCCTTCAGATCTTGATCTTGCGGTAAAATCAAAAAAGCTAGGATCGATGATGGGTATTGAAGGTGGACACATGATTGAAGACAGGATTGATTATTTAGACATCCTTTACAACAGGGGTGGACGCTACATGACACTCACCTGGAACAACAGCACTTCATGGGCAAGTTCAGCCGCAGATGAAAGGGCAGGCAAAGACCTCGGACACCCTTACGGCCTAAATGCATTGGGAGAAAAGATTGTAAAACACATGAATGAATTGGGGATGATTGTTGACATATCCCATGTAGGAGAAAAAACTTTTTATGATGCCTTGCGCATCACAACAAAACCAGTAATAGCTTCACACAGTTGTACATATGCTCTTTGCCCTGTTCCAAGAAACATGACAGACGATCAAATCAGGATGATCAAAAAAAACAACGGAACCATTCAACTAAATTTTTATTCAGGATTTGTTGACAGCACGTTTCGTCAAAAGAACAACAACTTTATCGCAAAACATCAACAAGAAAAAGATTCAATCCTAAAAACAAATCCTAGCGATTTTTATGCAAATCTTTTCATTCATGAAAAATACAAAGATGAGATGGACAATGTTCGTCCATTATTAACATTATTGATTGATCACCTCGATCATATCGTAAAATTAATTGGGGTTGACCATGTTGGCATCGGTTCTGATTTTGATGGCATCAATTCATCACCACGCGAATTAAATGATGTAACAAATATGCCACTCCTTACAAAGGAATTGTTGAAACGTGGATATAGCAAAGAAGATATTTATAAAATACTCGGTGGAAATTTCATCCGTGTTTTCAAAGCAAATCAAAACAATTAAATATGTTACTAAGAAAATTATTTTTACTGTTGTTGATATTACCGTGTATCATTTCAGCACAATCAAAGTCCGATATTTTACGTTGGCAAGAAACTGCCAAAAGAACCAACATCATCCGCGACAAATGGGGGATCCCACACATTTATGGAAAGTCTGATGCAGACTGTGTTTTTGGATTGATGTATGCACAATGTGAAGATGACTTTCAACGCGTGGAAATGAACTATGTCACCATGCTAGGAAGAACCAGTGAAATTAGCGGAGAACAAAATATTTATGAAGATCTTTTGGTTCGCATGGTGATAGATTCAGCAGAATCCGTAAAAGATTATGAGGCTAGTCCAGACTGGATGAAAAAACTCCTCAACGCTTTTGCTGATGGCATCAATTACTATCTCTATAAGAATCCACAAGTAAAACCCGCGCTGCTAAAGACTTTCAAGCCATGGTATCCATTAACATATACCGATGGAAGCATCTCAGCTATACAGACGAGCGACCTCACTGCGAATGATATCAAGAAATTCTATGCAGGACTTTCAAGCGACCTAGCTTCATTAAAGAAAAAAGATCCTGAACAACTAATCGGATCAAATGGATTTGCCATAGCTCCATCAAAAAGTGCAACAGGAAATGCAATGCTCTATATCAATCCACATGTAACATTTTATTTCCGTCCGGAAGTACACATGGTTAGCGAAGAAGGGTTGAATGCTTATGGAGCGGTAACGTGGGGACAGTTCTTTGTGTATCAAGGATTCAATGAACATTGTGGTTGGATGCATACTTCCAGCGAAGCTGATGTTTCGGATTTGTATGAAGAAACCATTGTGAAGAATTCGGATGGTTTTTTTTATACGCACGATAAAAAACTCAAATCAATCACAACACAATCAGCAAGCATTTCTTATCAAACGAGTACCGGCATCCAAAAAAAAGATTTTAAAATTTACAAAACACATCATGGTCCGGTGATGGCGATGCAAAATGATAAATGGATCTCTATGCAATCCAACAACCGTTCTTTGAATGGATTGATACAATCATGGAGCAGAACCAAAGCAAAAACCTTTACTGAATTCAAAAGTTTGATGGACTTAAGATCCAATATTTCCAACAACACGGTGTATGCTGATGACCAAGGAAATATTGCCTATTGGCATGGAAATTTCATGCCGAAGAGAGATCAAAATTATGATTGGACGAATGCTGTGAATGGATCAACATCATTGACAGATTGGAAAGGTTTGCATACCGTGGAAGAGACGGTTCATTTGTATAACCCAACAAACGGCTGGCTGCAGAATTGCAATGCAACACCATTTACTGTTGCAGGGAATGGCAGCATTTTGAAGAAAAAATATCCAACATACATGGCGCCCGATCCACAGAACTTTAGGGGCATCAATGCCGTAAGGGTTTTGGAAAGCAGAGACAAATATGACATCAACGGACTAATAAATGCTGGTTACGATACCTACATGACAGCATTTGATGTTTTGTTGCCCTCGCTGTTTAGTGCAAACAGAACCTTAATGGCAAATGACATCAAACAAGACATCAACAAAGCCATACAAATATTGAGTGAGTGGGATAGAAAGACAGCCGCAAATTCAGTAGCAACAACCATCGCCATACATTGGGCAGAGCGTGTTGTACCCTATTTAACAAGGGGGAAAAAGGGGTTGATAGATTTGCCATTTGAACTTCCACGCATGCTTAAAGAGATGCCAGATGCAACCAAGATTAATTTTCTAAGTGAAACGTTGAAAAAACTCAAAGCAGATTTTGGAACATGGGAAGTAGCTTGGGGTGATGTCAATAGATTTCAAAGAATTGACAATGCCATGAAAGCGAAGTTCGATGACAACCAACCCAGTGTTGCATCACCATTTGCATCATCAGCTTGGGGAACATTGCCCTCATTCAACAGCAGAACATATTTAGACAGCAAGAAGCGATATGGATATGGTGGAAATAGTTTTGTGTGTGCCGTAGAATTTGGAAAAAAGATCAAAGCAAAATCACTGTTAGCAGGTGGACAAAGCGGAAATCCAACCTCTAAGCACTTCAAAGACCAATTGGAAATGTATACGAAAGCACAATTCAAGGATGTACTTTTTTATAAGGAAGATGTGATGAAAAATATGGAAAGACAATATAATCCCGGGCTTTAAAACCAATTGATTCATACTGAAGTCATGATAAAATTTATTGGAAAATTTCTCTTGCTGTGTTGTATGACAACAAGTTTCACAGCAGTGGGACAAATTCAACCTTCACCGGCAGATATCAAATTTATAAGACAAAGTGTTAGGCGATTCATATTTGACAAAGACCAATCAATTCCCTTATCTGCATTGAATCCCAATGAAATCATTGGCATGCCAGTTATGTATCCGACCGTACATCATTCAAAAGAAAAATCCAACATAACAATTGTTGAAAATAAGTTGTCAATTCAATCAGAAGCTGAAACTTCAACATCCATCTGGTTTGGGGGATTTAACCCATTTGCCACTTATAGCATTGACATTGAAAGCTGCAAAGGAAAAGGTGAAATTGGATTCGAATTCACTGACGACAGTCGAAAAAATAAACTCGTCATCACTGCTGATTTTAATAACGCAGAAATCGCTGATGCAAAAATCAGGATAACAAAAAGTTCAGTAAC
>Ga0209550_10001833_pt1 | contig 20462 bp, 16 predicted proteins | sample LauGreSuBDMM15SN_2_FD_187567 | JGI IMG/M metagenome (GOLD analysis project Ga0209550, IMG submission 187567) | Freshwater lake microbial communities from Lake Michigan, USA - Su13.BD.MM15.SN (SPAdes) (version 5) | ecosystem: Environmental > Aquatic > Freshwater > Lake | place: Lake Michigan... | reverse complement strand
CGCGCGCCTCGCCCGGTCAGCACGGTCTGGATGGTTTTGAAGACGATCAGCAAGTCCATGGCCAGACTGTAGTGCGTGATGTAGTACAGGTCGTAGCTGAGTTTGATGGCGGTTTCATCAGTGCTGGCCGCATAGCCTTGTTGCACCTGCGCCCAACCGGTCAGGCCGGGGCGCACCAGGTGGCGGTAGGGGTAGCTGGGCATTTGCTCGGCAAACTGTTGCACAAAACCGTCTTGCTCGGGGCGCGGGCCGATCAGGCTCATCTGGCCCATGAGCACGTTGAACAGCTGCGGAATTTCATCGAGCCGGGTGCGGCGAATCCAATGCCCGAAGCGGGTGATGCGCGGGTCGTTGGCCTGGGCAAACTGCGGGCTGAGTTGCGTTTCGTGGCGCATGCTGCGGAACTTCCAGATCCGAAAACTTTGTCCGTGCATGCCGGTGCGCCGCTGGCTGAACAGGGCCGGGCCGGGCGAGTCGATCTTGACACCACAGGCCACCCACAGCGCCAGCGGCAGCCACAGCGGCAACAGGGCCAGCACCACGCTCACATCGATGAGGCGTTTGACCAGGTCATAAGCCGGGTTGCCATCGGTTTGCCACAACTCGTTTTGCAGGGTCTCGGCCGCCATGCGCCCAGTCAGGCTTTGCTGCAAAGATTCGGGGCTGTAAAGACGAATGTGCTGCAGCTTGAGCGCGGTCAAAAAGCGGTGGCGCTCCGGGCTGGGGGGCGCTGAGGTGGCAGAGGTGCCAGCGTGCAGCACGACAGCACCGTCACACGCCAGCGCTGCGCCAAGCGGCATGCCCTGCTCGGGCCAGGGCAGCAAGCGGATGCGCGGCAAACCCTGCCCGTTGGGGTCTGGCAGCCAGGGGGCCAACAGGCTGGGCACACGCGGGTCCTGGTACACCAGCCGCCAAGGCCGGTGCCGCAAAAACCACTGGTCAGCCAGCCAAAACCAGAAGGTGCACAGCACATAGGTCAAGAGCAAAGCGCCGCGTGAATACGGCTGCTGCAGCAAGGCAAAGGCCAGGGGCGTGAGCCAAAAAGGCAAGCCGGTGGTGACCAGCAGCAAGGGGCCGCGCTCGGCTGCTGGCATGTGCGCGCTCCGGTACAACAGGTGCGCTGCCAGCGCATAGGGCACCAGGCTGGCCAGCACGGTGCGGCCAAAGTCCACCGTGGCATAGCCGCTGGCCATCAGGGCCTGGCTGATGGCGTAGGCCAGGCCGATCATCGCCAAGCCCAGCAGGCTCCAGACCAGGTGGGCGCTTTGGCGGTGCGCCTGCTGCGAGGCCAGTTGCTGGGTGTGACGGCGCGGGCGGGTCATGGGCCAGCGGGCGGTGGGCATCAAGGGCGCTTGTTGGTAAATGGCCAGCACCGGCTCGGCCATGGCTTGGGGCTGAAACTGAGCCTCGTAGCGCGCGCGTGCGGCGCGGCCCAGGCGCTGGCGCAAGGGGGCATCGGCCAGCAGGGTCTGCAGCGCATCGGCCACAGCCTGCGGGTTGTTGGGCACCAGCCAAGCGCTTTCCTCGTGCGTGAGCATTTCTTCAATGCCGGGCAAGCGCGTGGCCACAATCGCCATGCCCGCGCGCATGGCCTCCAAAATGGAAATGGGCAGGCCTTCGTGGTCGGACAAGAGCACAAAAATCTGGTGCTGCGCCAGGCGCTCGGCCACGTCGCTCACATCGCCCGCCAGCTGGATGTGCGGCATCGGGGCAGCGGCCTGTTGGTGGCGAGCCAGGTCGGGCCCGCCACCCAAAATTCGGGTATCGGGCTGCAGGCCAAGAAGCGCCAGCAGGGCCAGGGCCTCGATCAAGACATCGGGCCGCTTGGGCGCGGCCATGCGGGCCACCATGACCAGGCTTGGCGGCTGGGCGGCCATGTCGCTGCGCCAGGGCACATCGGCCAGAGCGTTGTGCACCACGCTCACCCGCTCGGGCGGCATCGGCAAACGCGCGGCCAATTGTTTTTCATAGGCCGACACGCAGACCATGCGCGTGGTCCAGGCGGCCAGCACGGCCTCGGCCAGCCAGGCGTTGATGCGGATCAGCCAAGGCGCTTGCTGCTTGAAGCCAAAGCCGTGCACGGTGTAGACCACCGGAATTTGCCGCAGCTTGCCCGCCAGGCGTGCGATCACCCCGGCCACGGCGCTGTGGGCGTGGATGACATCGGGCTGCAACACGCGCATGTGCGCCAGCATGGCCCGCACCGAAGTGATCACCTTGAGGGGGTTGAGCGAGTTTTGCAGGCTTGGCAGCGCCAGCACCGCGATGCCCAAATCACCCAAGGCCTGGCTCAGCACGCTGTGCGTGTCGTTGCCGCCGATCACCACCGTGAAGCGCACCCGGCCTTGCAGGGCACGGCACAGCTCCAGCACATGCGTCTGCGCCCCACCGGCTTCGCCTTTGGTGATGACCAACACAACATGGGGAATGGGTGGATGAACAGGGGCAGACATGCAGGGGCAACAGAAGGTGCCGGTATTGTCACCTTGATCGGGCTGCGCCTGGGGTCAGTCCGAAAAACCCGGGGCCGGCCACAGCGCAGGGCCGCCGTTCAACCCGTCCATCCAGATTTGCTGCGGAACAACGCCAGTTCAACCCGGCGCTGCCGCTCAGTTATGCCGTCTGAGCCGAGCGGGACTGGAAGGCCACCCACAAGCCCAACACAGCAAACAGCACAAAACACACGAAGGACCAATTGGCAATCGAGCCGCCCAAAAAGGTCCAGTCGATCTTGCTGCAATCGCCGCTGCCTTTGAAGATCATGGGGATGGCGCGGTTAAGCGGGAAGTTTTCGACCATGCCGTAGAAGTCGCGCCCGCAGTTGACCACCTCGGGCGGGTACCACTGCAGCCAACTTTGGCGGGCGGCGGTGAATGCGCCAAAGCCCGCGGTCAATGTCAAAAGCAGGCTGGATGCAGCCAAGCCTATGGCGCGCAAACGCCAGCCGATCAAAGCCAGCACCACCACGCCAATCAAGGCGTAGCGCTGTACGATGCACATGGGGCAGGGGTTGAGCCCGACCACATGCTGCAAATACAGGCCGAACACCAGCATACCGATGCCTGACAAGGCGATCAACAGCATCCAGCGTTGGGGGGAAATAACGGACAGTTTCATGGAGACTTTTCAAAAGCAAGGAGGGCATTGTGCCCCCGTGTTGGCGCAGTTGTGCGCGATCGGTTGAACAAAGCCCTGCGGGCCTCAGGCCTCGGCAAATGCCCGCTCGATCACAAAAGCACCCGGCGTGCTGGTATTGCCCTCTTTAAGTCCCCGCGCTTCGCAAATGCGCTTAAGGTCTTTCAGCATTTCGGGCGAACCGCAAATCATGACGCGGTCGGTCTCGGGGTTGAGCGGGTGCAGGCCCAGGTCGGCAAACAGCTTGCCGTTTTCTATCAGCTCGGTCACGCGACCCTGGTTTTTGTAAGGCTCGCGGGTCACGGTGGGGTAGTACAGCAGCTGCTGGCTCACCATCTCCCCCAAAAACTCGTGGGCAGGCAACTCTTGCGTGATGTAGTCGTGGTAGGCCAGCTCGTTGACCTGACGCACGCCGTGCACCAAGATGACTTTCTCAAAGCGATCGTAGGTTTCGGGGTCGCGGATGATGCTCATGAACGGGGCCAATCCGGTGCCGGTGCCCACGAGGTACAGGTTCTTGCCAGGCAGCAAATAATCGATGAGCAAGGTGCCGGTGGGCTTGCGGCCGACCACGATGGTGTCGCCCACCTGGATGTGCTGCAGCTTGGAGGTCAAAGGGCCATCGGGCACCTTGATGCTCAAAAACTCCAGATACTCTTCGTAGTTGGCACTGGCAATGGAATAGGCCCTTAACAACGGTTTGCCGTTGTCGCCGCGCAGGCCGATCATGGTGAAGTGCCCATTCGAAAAGCGCAGGGCTTGGTCACGGGTGGTGGTGAAGCTGAACAGGCGGTCGGTCCAATGGTGAACGCTCAAAACGCGTTCTTCAAGAAATGCACTCATTTGATTTGTTTGGGTTTGGGCTGGGGCCAGAGCCCCAATGCCGCTAAGGGATGCTGAAAGCTTGCTACAGTTCGGCCTGCAAGAACATGAAAATGGCGCGGCCTCTTGGCAACAACGCGTATTTTCGTGCGATTTGTTCACAACTGGAAATACGGAAATTCTATATCCGTATAACCAGTGCTTCTTAAGATACATCAAGGCTGACAATCACCATGGCACGCAACGTTCAATGCATCAAACTCGGCAAAGAAGCAGAGGGTCTGGATTTTCCGCCCTACCCCGGCGAGTTGGGCAAGCGCATCTGGGAAGGCGTGAGCAAGCAGGCCTGGGCCGACTGGCTCAAGCACCAGACCATGCTGGTCAATGAAAACCGCCTGAACCTGGCCGATTTGCGTGCCCGCCAATACCTGGCGCGCCAAATGGAAAACCATTTCTTTGGCGACGGCGCAGACGCTGCCCAGGGCTATGTGCCGCCTGCCGCAAGTTGAGGGTTGAGGGTTGAGGGTTGAGGGTTGAGGGTTGGGCGTTGGGCGTTGGGCGTTGCGCTTTGCTCGCCGGGCCTTTGCATTTCACGCTCAACGCCAAACGCTGAACGCTGAACCATCAACCCATCGAGTCTTGCTTGCTCCCCACATCCGCTACAAGCCAGAGTTCGCCACCCGACAAGCGCCAAGCCCTGGTGATTGGTGCGGGCCTGTCAGGCTCGGCTGTGGCCCACAGTCTGGCCGTGCGCGGCTGGTCTGTCACGGTGCTGGACCAGGCACCAGGCGTCGGGGCTGGCGCATCGGGCCTGCCTGCGGGTTTGGCCGCACCCCACGTTTCACACGACGACAACGTGCTCTCGCGCATCACGCGTGCGGGGGTGCACGCCACGCTGCAACGCGCACAGGCCCTGCTGCGCAGCGGCACCGATTGGGCTATGACCGGTGTTCTGGAACACAACCTCGCGGGCAAACGCCGCCTGTCCTCGGACACCGCCGATCACCACAGCGCCCTGGCCAGCGCGGCGCAAATCGCCGCCGCAGGCCTGCCGCCCGATACGCCCGCGCTCTGGCACGCGCAGGCGGGCTGGGTCCGGCCCCAGCAACTGGTGGCCGCGCAGCTGCGAACGCAGGGCGTGCAGGTGCGGTGGTCGCAAGCCGTGCACACCATCGAACGGCATGACCAGACTTGGGCCGTGCTGAACGAACAGGGGCACACCTTGGCCCTCGCGCCTTGGCTGGTGTTGGCCAGCGCTTTTGACAGCCTGGCTTTGCTGCAGCCCTTGCCCAGCTTCGCGGTGCCTTTGAATCCTCTGCGCGGGCAAATCAGCTTTGGCCACATGGCCGACTTGACCGACGCCCAGCGCCAGCGGCTGCCACCTTTTCCGGTCAACGGCCACGGCAGCTTCATCAGCGGCGTGCCCACGCCCGAGGGGCTACCCGGCTGGTTCATTGGCGCCACTTTTGAGCGCGGCTGCTCGGAGTCGCCCGTGCGGATTGAGGACCACCTTGCCAACCGGCTGCGCTTGGCCACGCTCTTGCCGGCCTTGGGCGAGGCCATGGCCACCCAATTTGGGCCGGACCGGGTCCACGGCTGGGCTGGATTGCGCTGCACCTTGCCCAACCGCTTGCCGGCGGTCGGGCCCATCGACCGTCTGCGCCTGCCGGGCTTGTGTCTGAGCACGGGTATGGGCGCACGCGGCATCAGCCTGGCCGTGCTGTGCGGCGAACTTACCGCCGCCTGGATGAACCAGGACGCCCTGCCCTTGCCTGAGGCTTTGGCCAAGCATTTGGCGGCCGAGCGCTTTGCGTCCGTTTAAAGGGCTGGATTTCAAGCTACTGCGCTTGCATGTATATTTTAAGTAGGCGATGGCTTGCAGGGCGTGTGCCACGCCCATCGCTCACAGGGGTGGGCTCCTACAAAAATCTGTCCTTTGACCAGTCCTCAGGGTTTCAATGGGCCGTGTCAATTTCATTTGTAGCAATACCCTGTACAAAGTCAATCACATCATTCAATATCCGTGCTCATCGCCAATGCCTTAGGCTTCGACAAGCCTGGCCAGCGGCTAAATTTTTAGGAGCTTCCATGGCCCAACCGTCTTTTTCCAGGTATCTGCCTTGGCTGGTGACGGCTCCCGCCGCGCTGGTGGCACTGCCCTATTCGATCTGGGTCAGCGGCGGATTTGGACTGTTGTTTGTGCTGGGCTGCATCGATTACGCCCAAGCCCGCCAGTCGGTGCGGCGCAACTACCCGCTTACGGGTCACATCCGTTATGGCCTAGAGTACATCCGCCCTGAAATCCGGCAGTATTTTCTGGAAGACGACGAGGAAAAGTTGCCCTTCTCACGAAGCCAACGCGCCATGGTTTACGCCCGCTCCAAGGTACAAAACGACAAGCGCGGCTTTGGCAGCATCAAGGACATGTACCACGCGCAAACCGAGTGGATCACGCATTCGATGCAACCGACTCACCTGGACCCGGCCAGCTTCAGGGTCACGGTGGGCGCACACCAATGCCAGCAGCCTTACGCGCTGTCCTTGCTCAACATTTCCGGCATGAGTTTTGGGGCCTTGTCGCCCAATGCCGTCAAGGCCCTGAACAAGGGTGCGGCCATGGGGCAATTCGCGCACGACACCGGCGAGGGCAGCATCTCCCGGCATCACCGCGAACCCGGGGGCGATCTGATTTGGCAAATAGCCTCGGGTTATTTTGGTTGCCGCACACCGGAGGGCCGTTTTGACCCGGTGCGCTTTGCCGAGCAAGCCCGCTCGCCCCAAGTCAAGATGATCGAGCTGAAACTCTCACAAGGGGCCAAGCCCGGCCATGGCGGCGTGTTGCCCAAGGCCAAAGTCAGCGCAGAGATTGCCGAAGCGCGCGGCGTGCCGATGGGCCAGGACTGCGTGTCCCCGGCCCGGCATTCGGCCTTCAGCACGCCGTTGGAGATGCTGGCTTTCATCGCGCAACTGCGCGAACTCTCCGGCGGCAAGCCCGTGGGCATCAAGCTGTGTGTGGGTCATCCGGCTGAATGGTTTTCGGTGGTCAAAGCGATGGTGGAAACCGGCCAAACACCGGACTTCATCGTGGTCGATGGTGCCGAAGGCGGCACAGGCGCAGCGCCCATCGAGTTTGCCGACCATGTGGGCATGCCGCTGCGCGATGGGCTGCGCCTGGTGCACAACAGCTTGGTGGGGGCGGGCCTGCGCGATCAGATCAGAATAGGCGCAGCGGGCAAAGTGATTTCGGCCTTTGACATTGCGCGCTGCCTGGCGCTGGGGGCCGATTGGTGCAATTCGGCACGAGGTTTCATGTTTGCCCTGGGTTGCATTCAGTCACGCAGCTGCCACACCGACCACTGCCCTACAGGTGTGGCCACGCAAGACCCGGTGCGCCAACGCGCCATCGTGGTCACCGACAAGGCCGAGCGGGTGTATTACTTTCATGCCAACACTTTGCACGCACTGGCCGACCTGGTGGGCGCTGCAGGCCTGCAAAAACCGGGCGACATCACGGCGCAGCACCTCATGGGGCGCAATGCCGAGGGACAGGCCCGTACCCTGGCCTCCAGCATTGACACGCTGGCGCACGATCAGCTCTTGCGTGAGCCGTCTGAGCCACACACGCTGCCCAGTCCCTTTGCCGAGTTCTGGCACGCCAGCCAGGCGGGGCATTGGGGCGTGCCCGCAGACGCTGCCCACCTGCCAAACTGAACCAGCTCCCTGGCGCTCGGTGTGCGCCGTCTTGAGTGACAAGCCCACAGCTTTCGCGACAAAGGGGTGGGCTTGCTTGGTGTTTAATGAGCCATCCATTTCGCAACATTCAGTTTCCAATGCTCCTTGGTCCGTCTCACCCCAACCCACCCGCCTCATCCCAGCCGAAAGAACCAGAATCTGCGTTAGAAGCTCTGGGCCAATTCGTTCTAAAGGATGATCAAAACCTGATCATTTGGCGTCAGGACAGCGAGGCCATGTTGCTGGCAGGGCACGCCTTGCAAACCTTGTGGCGCGCAGAGGCCCCAGCTGTTGCGGTAGAGCACTTCACAGGCCAACAACGCCTGGCTTTGCTCAGCCACATCAACCAAGGCATTGCCCAGCTGGGGTTGACACAGGCGATGCAAACGCCATCGCCAGCCTCTTTGCCGAGGCAAATTTCCATCATCACCCACGCCGAACAGCTGTCCACTTCGGATGTTCAGATGTTGCAGGATCTCACGCGGCACCTGCCCGGCCTGCGTTGGCGCTGGGTTCTGCTGGGCCTTGATCCCTCAGGTGGACTCAACAGTGCGGCCATCGCGGGCATGAACCCCTCCGCCCCAAACCCTCAGTGGAGGGTTGAGCCCCTCCCCCTGGCATCTGTCCCCCTCGCGACCGAAGCGGGCTCCAGTCCCGCATCCAAACAGCCATCCAAGCGTCTGGTCTGGCTGAGCTTGGCGGCCCTGTTGGGCTTGGGCGCATGGGGCACGGCGCTCCACTTTTCGGACCCCAACTCCGTAAATTTTGAGGCGGACAAGCGATCTGAGGCTACAACGCCAGCGGCTTCGGCACCTTCGCTTGATACACCACCAAGTCAACCCATAGACCTTGTAGCGTCCGCCGTTCCGGCAGAACCCGCCGCCATGCCGCAAGCGTCTGCTGCCGCAGACACCCGCAACGACGTGCCGGCCATCGCCCTGCGGGGCGTGCGGTGGCTGGCCCTCCAATCACCAGAATTTTTTGTCCTGGAGCATGGCGCGTTTAAAACCGCCGCGCAGGCCCAAAGCCTGATCCAAACACGAAACGAACTGGCCAATGCGCGCGTACTCATGCGCAAGAGTGCCTCCCCGGTTGGCCGGTTTGTGGTGGTCACAGGACCCTTCCGATCGCAGGAACGGGCGCAAAACTACAAGGCTCGGGAAAACCTTCCGCCCCAGTTCCGGGTGCGCAAAATCTCCGATGTCTTGGCGGACAGTGTGAGGACCGCCCCGTCCGGCTCTTGAAAAGCCCATGCCCCTCACGCAAGGCCGCTGGTTAAGGGGACCCGCCCAACACAGCCCCGGCCGATAATGGTCTGGCCATGAACGGACGTCAATTCACCCAACTTATTCTTTTGTCGGCCGTTTGGGGCGGCTCGTTTCCGCTCATCCGCGTGGCCGCCCCGGCCTTTGGCCCTGTGGCCATGGCTTGCCTGCGTTGCGCCCTGGCGGCATTGGTGCTCAGCGCCATCATGCGCTGGACGCGCCAAGCCTGGCCCGCTCGCGCGCATTGGCGCTCGCTCACCGGACTGGGCATCTTGACGCTGGTGGTTCCCTTTGTTTTGTACAACTGGGCCGGGCTGGTCTTGCCGGCCGGGTATTCGGCCGTGCTCAACGCCACCGCCCCCATGTTTGGGGTCTTGGCAGGGGTCATGTTGGCCCAAGAACGCTTCACGCCCAGCAAACTGCTGGGCTGTGGGATCGGTCTGCTGGGTGTCACGCTGTTGCTGGGCTTGGGGCCCGTGAACCCGGACCTGAAGGTGCTGCTGGCCGCCTTGGCCTGCGTGGTGGCCGCTGGCTGTTATGGCTTTGGGGCCATCTTCATGAAGCGTGCCACCCTGGCCCACCACGCGCTGCCCGCCTCGGCGGTGGTGCACCTGACCAGCGCACTGGTGCTGGTGCCCGCTGCCGCGGCCACCGCCCCCAGCCAAGCGGTGGGCCTGCCCGCGCTGCTGGCTTTGCTGGTGCTGGGCGCGGTCACCTCTGGCTTCACCTACTGGATCAGCATGCGCCTGATGCGCGAGATCCCGGCCAGCGCCTCCACCTCTTCGGCTTTTTTGATTCCCCTTTTTGGTGTGTCCTGGGGGGCCTTGTTTTTGGACGAACCCCTCACACCCGGCCTGCTGCCAGGTGTGCTGCTCATTTTGGTCGCCTCGGCATTGCTCACCGGATTCAACCCCTTTCGAAGCTTCCGACGCACCGAGCACTGAGCCAGAGTCCGACACCACTCTTATAAGCCAAAAGAATATATGCCCAACTAAAAAATAGTTTGTTTAAGAATAAAGAGCCTATACAGTCGCCCCCATGGTTGATTTGGCTTATGTCTTTGCAGGTTTCTTCGTGGGCACCATCGTGGGTTTGACGGGGGTGGGTGGCGGCTCCTTGATGACCCCGCTGCTGATCTTTTTCTTTGGCGTCAAGCCCTACATGGCCGTGGGCACCGACTTGCTGTTTGCGGCCTTCACCAAGCTGGGCGGCACCATCAGCTTTGCCCGACAGCGCATCGTGCCCTGGCGAGTGGTGGGCTTGCTGAGTGCGGGCAGCATTCCAGCTTGCTTGGCCACCCTGGGCTTTTTGCACTGGGTGGGCCCGGCCTCTCCTGAGGTGCAGTCGCTGATGACCACCACTTTGGGTGTGGCCTTGCTGCTGACGGCCGCCGCCATGCTCTTCAAGGCCATTCGCGGCCAACAGCTGCCCCGCCACCTGGCCGCCGCCGACGAAGCCCGCGCCAGCACCCCCCGCCACTGGAGCCTGCCGGTGCTGTTTGGCGCGCTGATCGGCATCTTGGTCACCCTCACCTCGGTTGGCGCGGGCGCCATTGGCGTCACCGTGTTGATCTTGCTCTACCCGATGCTGCCCCTGCCGCGCATCGTGGCGGCTGACATCGCTTATGCCGTGCCACTCACGCTGCTGGCGGGCTTGGGCCACGCCTCCATGGGTTCGGTCGATTGGGCCTTGCTGGCCAAGTTGCTGGTGGGCTCGCTGCCCGGCATCTGGCTGGGCTCACGCCTGACCCAACACACGCCGGATCGCGTGATCCGCTCCTTGCTTTCCGTCTTGCTGGCCTGGGCTGGCACCAAACTTGTTTTGATCTGAGTTTTTCCTATGTACCAATACACCGAATTTGACAAACAGTTCGTGCGCGCCCGCGCCGCCCAACACCGTGACCAACTTGAGCGCTTTGAAGCGGGACAGCTGACCGGTGATCAGTTCAAACCCCTGCGCCTGCAAAACGGCTGGTATGTGCAGCGCTACGCGCCCATGCTGCGTGTGGCCGTGCCTTACGGCGAAATCTCAGCACCCCAGCTCAAAGTGCTGGCCCAAATCGCTCGCGACTACGACACGCCCGACGCCGCCTTGTTGGCCGAGGCGCAGGCCACGCAAGACAAAATTGCGGGCTTGGCCCCCAAGCTGACCACCAATTACGGCCACTTCACCACCCGCCAAAACGTGCAGTTCAACTGGATTCCCCTGTCCAAATCGGCCGACGTGATGGACCTCTTGGCCACGGTGAACCTGCATGGCATTCAGACCAGCGGCAACTGCATCCGCAACACCACCACCGACGAGCTGGCCGGTGTGGCCGTGGACGAAGTCGTCGATCCCCGGCCATACGCCGAGCTGATTCGACAGTGGAGCACGCTGCACCCCGAATTCGCTTTCTTGCCCCGAAAGTTCAAGATCGCCATCACCGGCGCTGCGGAAGACCGCGCCGCCATTGGCTGGCACGACGTGGGCCTGCAGATGGTCAAGAGCCCGGCGGGCGAAGTGGGCTTCAAGGTGCTGGTGGGTGGCGGCATGGGACGCACCCCAGTGGTGGGCACGCAGATCCGCGAGTCCCTGCCCTGGAACCAGATCATGAATTACCTCGAAGCCGTGATCCGCGTTTACAACCGTTGGGGCCGGCGCGACAACTTGTACAAGGCGCGCATCAAGATTTTGGTCAAGGCCGAAGGTCAGCGTTACTTTGACGAAGTCGAGGCCGAATACCAGGACATTCTGGTCAAGGACGGCGGCCTGCACACCATCCCGCAAGCCGAGTTCGACCGCGTGGCCGCCTGCTTTGCCGCGCCTGCGCTGAACTTGCCATCCAGCACTGCCGAATGGGCCGCCAAGGCCGAAGCCAATGTCAGCATCGAAGCGGCCAAGACGCCCGCCTTTGCCCGCTGGATCGCGCAAAACGTTAAACCCCACCAAAACCCCGCACTGCGCGCTGTGAGCCTGTCGTTCAAGCGTGTGGGCCAGGCCCCCGGTGACGCCACGGCCGATCAACTGGACGCTGCCGCTGCGCTGGTCGCCCACTATTCCGCAGGCGAAGCCCGCGTGACCCACACCCAAAACCTGGTGCTGCCCTGGGTGCGCCTAGACCAGCTGCATGCCCTGTGGCTCGAAGCCAAGGCCCTCGGCCTGGCCCAGCCCAACATCGGTTTGCTGACCGACATGATCGCCTGCCCCGGCGGCGACTATTGCGCGCTGGCCAATGCCCGCTCGCTGCCATTGGCCGCCGCGATCACCGAGCGCTACCAGGACCTGGACGAACTCGACGACCTGGGTCACATTGACTTTCACATCAGCGGCTGCATCAACTCTTGTGGTCATCACCACTCGGGCCACATCGGCATTTTGGGTGTCGACAAAGACGGCAAGGAGTGGTACCAGGTCACGCTGGGCGGCTCGGACGGCAAAGACCTGTCAGGCCCCACCGCCCCCGGCAAAGTGGTCGGCCCTTCCTTCTCGTCGTTTGAAGTGCCCGACGTGATCGAAGCGATTTTGGACACCTACAAAGCCCTGCGCATCAGCCAAAGCCACAAGGCCGAAGCCTTCATCGACACCCTGCGCCGCGTCGGCCAGGACCCATTCAAGGCAGCGGCCAATGCGGCACGCCAGCCAGTCGAGGAAGCTGCCATCTAAAACCCCTTGTAGGAGCCCACCCTGTGGGCGATGACCTGCAAACCACCAACACGAGAAATCGCCCACAGGGTGGGCTCCTACAACAGAAACAAACGACCATGAACATCATTTCTGCCCAAGAACACCAAACTGTTAAATCGACTGCTGTCATCTCACTGGCCAACGACGCCGACCCGCGCACACTCGACCTGAACGGCGTGACGCGCATTGATCTGCAGTTCCCCAAATTCACCGACGGCCGCGCTTACAGCCAAGCCTTTTTGCTGCGCCGCCGCTTGGGCTTTGCGGGCGAGTTGCGCGCCACCGGCGATGTGCTGATCGACCAGTTGGTGCAAATGCAGCGCACCGGTTTTGACGTGGCCGTGCTGCGCGAAGGCGTGGACGCGTCGGCGGCGCAACGCCAATTTGAGCGCTTTGCGGGGTTCTACCAAGGCTCGGCCGTCGGCACACAACCCCCGTTCGCCCCATCTGCTTGACCCTGTTCACCATCCTCAAGGTAGATCGGACCCGATGAATTTGGCAGGTCAGCGCCGCCCCTGTTTTTGTCATCCCGGGCGAAGACCCGGGATCCACTGTGCAGCGATGCCCCTTCAAAACGCCAGCTGCGCGCCATGGATCCTCGGGTCAAGCCCGAGGATGACAAAGACAAAAACGACGCTCCGATCAAAACATGACAAACACATGAGCCCAACGTCACCATGACTTCCAATCTGATTTCTTCACGCATCGAGCCGCTCAAAGCCACAGAGCTGCACGCCAAGGCCAGCCCTGACTTTGCCGCCAAGCTGGCAGAGACCCAGGCTTTGCTGCAAAACGCTGCCGCCGAATTTACGCCCGTCACCCAAGCCTCCAGCCTGGGCGCCGAAGACGTGGTAATCACCCACCTCATCAACAGTCTGCAGCTCGACATCTCGGTTTTTGTGCTGGAGACCGGCGCGCTGCACACCGAGACCTTGGCCCTGCTGGAGCGCACACAGGCGCAGTCGCGTGCGCCCATCCACGTGCTGCGCCCGGTGCCCGAATCGGTCATCCAATTCGTGCGCGACAAAGGCCAAGACGCGATGTACCAAAGCATCGACTTGCGCAAGGAATGCTGCGGCATCCGCAAGATGGCGCCGCTGGCCCGCGCCCTGAAAGGCCAAAAAGCCTGGATCACCGGTCTGCGTCAGGAGCAATCCAACGCCCGCGCCGAGGTGCCTTTGCTGGACGAGAGCGAAGTCGCCACCAAGGGTTTGCACAAGTTCAACCCGCTGGCCAGATGGACCTGGGGCGATGTGTGGCACTACATCGCCAAAAACAAAGTGGACTACAACCCGCTGCACGACCAGTTTTTTCCGAGCATCGGGTGCGCCCCTTGCACCCGCGCCATCAGCCTGGGCGAAGCCTTCCGCGCAGGCCGCTGGTGGTGGGAAGACGAGGCGGCCAAGGAATGTGGGCTGCACGTCAAGGAATGACTTCCCTCTTGAATGTCATCCCCAATTGAATGTCATCCCCGCGAACGCGGGGATCCATGCCTTCGATTTCTGGATCCCCGCGTTCGCGGGGATGACAAATTTGAAACGCGGCCATCACCAGTCAACCAACTCAATACAACGATGAATGCCCTGACCCAAACCGAACTGCACACCCTGAGCAACAGCCACCTGGACGCGTTGGAAGAAGAAACCATCTTCATCCTGCGTGAAGTTGCCGCCGCTTTCGAGCGCCCCACCCTGCTGTTTTCCGGCGGCAAAGATTCGCTGGTCATGCTCAAGTGCGCCGAAAAAGCTTTCGGAGGCAAAACAAGCCCCTCCGGTAGCGGCCGCATCCCCTATCCGCTGCTGATGATCGACACTGGCCACAACTTCCAGGAAGTGACCGACTTCCGCGACGCGCGCGCCAAGGAGTTGGGTGCCGAGCTGATCGTGCGCAATGTTGAAGACTCCATGAAGCGCGGCACCGTGCGACTGGCCCATCCCGGTGAGAGCCGCAACGTGCACCAGTCGGTGACCTTGCTTGAAGCCATCGAAGAGTTCGGCTTTGACGCCCTGATCGGAGGCGCCCGCCGCGACGAAGAAAAAGCCCGCGCCAAGGAGCGCATCTTTTCGCACCGCGACAGCTTTGGCCAGTGGCAGCCCAAGGCGCAGCGCCCCGAACTGTGGACCCTGTTCAACCACAAGCTGCAACCGGGCGAGCACTTTCGCGTGTTCCCGATCAGCAACTGGACCGAGTTGGACGTGTGGCAATACATCGCCCGCGAAAGCATTGCGCTGCCGTCGATCTACTACACGCACAAACGCGAGGTGGTGGACCGCCGGGGCTTGTTGGTGCCGGTGACCGAGCTGACCCCGCCCAAAGACGGCGAAGAAGTGGTGGTGCGTGACGTTCGATTCCGCACCGTGGGCGACATCACCTGCACCTGCCCGGTGGAAAGCACCGCGGCCACGCCCGAGCAAATCGTGATCGAGACCTTGGCGACCGATGTGAGCGAGCGCGGCGCGACCCGCATGGACGACAAGACGTCCGAGGCTTCGATGGAAAAACGCAAGAAAGACGGGTACTTTTAATGAACGCACTGAAATTCATCACCTGCGGCTCGGTCGACGACGGCAAGAGCACACTGATTGGCCGCTTACTGGTGGACACCAAGGCCGTGCTACAAGACCATCTGGCGGGCGTGCAGCGCTCAGGCAAAGATGGTCAATACACCGATCTGGCCCTGCTGACCGACGGCCTGAGTGCCGAGCGTGAGCAAGGCATCACCATCGACGTGGCCTACCGTTACTTCAACACCGAATCGCGCAAGTTCATCATCGGCGACACCCCCGGCCACGAGCAGTACACCCGCAACATGGTCACCGCGGCATCGAGCGCCGACGCAGCTGTGGTGCTGGTCGATGCGATCAAACTCGACTGGGCCAACCCCAATTTGCAGCTGCTGCCGCAAACCCGCCGCCACTCGCTGCTGGTCAAGCTCCTGCGCGTGCCGTCTGTCGTTTTCGCCATCAACAAGCTGGATGCCGTAGCCGATGCGGCTGTGGCCTACAAGAACATCGCGGGCGCTTTGAACCAATTCGCCCAAGAAGCGGGCATCACCATCGCGGCCATGGTGCCCGTATCGGCCCTCAAGGGCTGGAACGTGGTGACCACCGAAAACAACGACCAAGCCGATTGGTGCGGCTATACCGGCCCCAGCCTGCTCAGCATCCTCGAAGACCTGCCGGTCACGCCCGCTGAGACCTATGCGGCCTTCAGCTTTCCGGTGCAGTGGGTGGAGAAGTTTCACGATTCGGGCGTAACGACCCAGGGCCGCCGCGTGTTCTGGGGCCGCGTAGCCACAGGCAGCATCGAGCCGGGCCAGACCATCAAGGTCTTCCCCAGCGGCCAGACTGCTGTGGTGTCCCAAGTGCTTTCGGCCACCCGCCAGCTGCAAACCAAGGCCGCCGGCCACAGCGCAGGCCTGGTGCTCGACCGCGAGGTGGACGTGTCGCGTGGCGACTGGCTGCTGGCAGAACAAGGCAGCCCCGAAGGCCAGCGCCAGCTGAGCGCCACCATCGCCTGGATGGACGACGAGCCTTTGGTGGCCGGTCGCCTGTATTGGGCGCTGCACGGTCACCGCTGGGTCAAAGTGAAAGTACAACGCGTGGTGCACCGCCTGAACGTGAACACCCTGACCGAGGAAGAAGCCACCGAACTGCCGCCCAACGCCATCGGCCACGTCACCCTGGCCCTGCAAGAGCCTCTGGCCACCCTGCCCTTTGCGCAGTCGCGCATTTTGGGCGGGCTGGTGCTGGTGGACACGGCCAGCCACAAGACCTCGGGTGCGGTGCTGGTGAACTGAAGGCCCCCGGTCGGGTGCCCAAAGCCCTGTTGACCTCATAGACACAGCCAGCCTTGGGCCCGGTCGACCCTGAATCCCCCTTAAAATGTTGGCTCTGCGTGGTTTGGCTGCGCAAAACTCTTTCACTCCAAGTCCATCATGACCCACGTTGTTTCCGAATCCTGTATCCAATGCAAATACACCGACTGTGTGGACGTTTGCCCCGTGGATTGCTTTCGCGAAGGCCCCAACTTCCTGACCATCGACCCCGATGAGTGCATCGACTGCGCCGTGTGCATCCCCGAATGCCCCGTGAATGCCATCTTTGCCGAGGAAGACCTGCCCGCCGACCAGCAGCACATGACGAAGCTCAACGCCGAGCTGGCTTTGTTGCCCGGCTGGAAAAGCATTACCAAGCGCAAAATCCCCATGCCCAACGCCGACGACTGGAAAGACAAGACCGGCAAGCTGGCCGAGTTGATCCGCTGATCCTTGCGAATGGCCGAATGTTTCGGCCTTTTTTCTCGCTAGCCACCCCTCATGACCACCCCCATCGACACCGACGCGCTGGTCATTGGCGCAGGCCCCGTGGGCCTGTTTCAGGTCTTCCAGCTGGGCCTGCAAGGTGTGCACTGCCAAGTCGTCGACGCCCTGCCCCATGTGGGCGGCCAATGCGCCGAACTTTATGGTGCCAAACCCATCTACGACATCCCGGGCATCCCCTATTGCACCGGACTCGAACTGATCGAGCGCTTGCAGCAACAAATCGCCCCCTTCAAACCCACCCTGCACCTGGGCCAACAAGTGGGCAGCGTCGAGCGCCTGCCCGACCAGCGCCTGCAGGTGATCACCAGCGCTGGCCAGACCTTTCGCACCTCCACCCTTTTCATCGCTGCGGGTGTGGGCGCTTTTGTGGCGCGCCGCCTGGCGCTGGACGGCCTGGCGGCTTTTGAGGGCACACAAGTTTTTGTGCAGCACCCCTCGCCCGAGCGCTGGGCAGGCCAACACCTGGTGGTGGCGGGCGACGGCGACACCGCCTTTCAAACCTGCTTGGATGCATGTCAAGGTCTGCAAGCCGCTGCCAGCGTGACGCTGCTGCACCGCCGCGATCAGTTCACCGCCGATCCAGGCTTGACCGCGCAAATGCGCCAAGCCTGCGCCGAGGGCAGCATGCGCTTTGTGGCCGGTCAGCCCACCGGTCTGCACACCGAAGCTGGCCGCTTACAAGCGCTGGAACTGCTCAACCCGCAAGGCGAAACCGAGTGGCTAAACCTCGATCTGCTGCAAACCTGTCTGGGCCTGTCGCCCAAATTGGGGCCCGTGGCGCAATGGGGCCTGGCCATGGAACGCAAACAGCTGGTGGTCAACACCGAAAACTTCGGGACTTCTGAGCCCGGCATTTTTGCGGTGGGTGACATCAACACCTACCCGGGCAAAAAGAAGCTGATCTTGTGCGGCTTCCACGAAGCCACGCTGGCCGCTTTTGGAGCCGTGGCCCTGCTGCGCCCCGAAGAAAAGACCCTGCTCCAGTACACGACAACCTCCACGCTGCTCCACCAGCGTCTGGGCATCGCCTAAAATCCACACCGCGCCGCAATCCTGCGGTGCATTCGCTAGGGGTGTTGGTGGCTGCAAAGCCATCGACTGAGAAAGTCCCTTTGAACCTGATTGAGGTAATCCTCGCGCAGGGAAGCTTGTCAAAAGAACGGCGTCCGGTTTCGGCCGCATGACGTTCCCAGCCAGCCGACCTGCCATAACGTTGAAGGAAAAACGTCATGGCATTTTTTTCGCCCATCTTTTCATCTCATCCGCGCAGGTCTAACCGCCTTGCTTTTCGCGCCACCCAGGTCGCCAGCGCCATCGCCTTGTTGACGGCCACCGGGCTCTCGGCTCAAAGCCTGACCGACATCACCATCACCGACACCGCGCCCTCGCAGGTCAGCGGCTTTGGCGATGTGCCGCTGCGCCAAGCGCCGTTCAACGCCACCACCATCGACCGGCAAACTCTGCAAGACATCGGTGCGCAGCGCGTGTCCGACGCCTTGCGCCTCGATGCCAGCGTGGCAGACAGCTACAACTCGCCTGCCTATTGGGACAGCCTGAGCGTGCGCGGCTACACCCTGGACAACCGCTACAACTACCGCCGCGAAGGCCTGCCCATCTCGGCTGAAACCATGATCGGCATGGACAACAAGGAACGCATCGAGTTGTTCAAAGGCACCAGCGGCATCCAGGCGGGCACCAGCGCCCCGGGCGGCTTGGTCAACTACGTGGTCAAACGCCCGCCCTCGGCCCAAAACACCACCGTGCGCGATGTCAGCGCCAGTTTCGGCCCAGGCCACAGCAGCAGCATCGCGCTGGACCTGGGCGGCCGTTTTGGCCAAGACCAAGCGCTGGGCTACCGCTTCAATGCGGCCTATGAAGATCTGAACCCCTACATCAAAAACTCCGAAGGCCACCGCCGACTGTTTGCCTTGGCCATGGACTGGCGCCTCACGCCCGACAGCCGCCTGGAGTGGGAAATCGAACGCAGCGAACGCCAGCAAATGGGCGTGAACGCCTACAGCCTGCTGGGCGACAGCCTGCCCGCCCCGGTGGATGGCACGCGCAACATCACGCGCCAACCCTGGTCGGTGCCTGGCGTGTTTGCAGGCACCACGGGCACCCTGCGATTCAAGCAAAACTTGGAAGGCGGCTGGTTGTGGAGCACGCAATACGGCGCACAACGCTTGCGCACCGACGACCGCCTGAGCTTTGCCTATGGCTGCAGCGCCCAAGAACGCTGGGACCGCTTTTGCAGCGACGGCGGCTTTGACCTGTACGACTACCGCAGCGACCACGAACGCCGCAGCAGCGACGCACTGCAAACCGAATTGAGCGGCGCCATGCAGCTGGCAGGTCTGCAACACCAACTGGGCCTGAGCTTCATGCGCAGCCGAATGCTGGACCGCCCCTCGCCCATGCAGGCCTACAACTGGGCGGGCACAGGCAACATCAACGGCAGCTTCGACAGCCCCGAAGCCCAGCCCACACCGGGCGAGCTGAACACCCAACGCAGCGAATACACCACCGAAATCGCACTGCGCGACCGCATCGCATTGAGCGCGCAAACCGCCCTGTGGCTGGGCTGGCGCCACACGCGCCTGAACCGCGCCAGCGAGCGCACCGATGGCAGCCAAGCCGTGCAGGACGAGCGCAGCTTCAACACACCTTGGCTGGCCGTGACGCACCAGATCACCCCCGCTTACCTTGTCTATGGCAGCTATGGCGAAGGCCTTGAAACCGATGTGGCACCCAACCGCAACCGCTACACCAACGCCGGACAAGCCCTGCCCGCGCTGCGCAGTGAGCAGTTTGAGATCGGCGTCAAAGGCCAATGGGCCCGCACGCGCTGGCAAGCGAGCTGGTTTGACATCACCCGCCCCGTAGCGGGCGACGAAGGTGCCTGCGACGAGGCCAACACCTGCACCCGAAAAATCGACGGACAAGCCCGCCACCGGGGACTGGAGTTGTCGGCGGGCCTGACCCAAGCGCAATGGCAATGGGACCTTGCCACCACCTGGACAGATGCCAAGCGTCAAGGGGCTGCGATTGACCCCAGCGTGAACGGCCAACGCGCCCTGAACGTGCCGCGCGTGAGCTTGCGCGCCATGGCGCAATACCGCTTCGCAGGCACCCCCGGCCTGCGCAGCAGCTTGCGCTTGAACCACGAAGGCACGCGCCGCGTGACCGAGGATGGCGCCCTCCAACTGCCAGACTGGACCACGCTCGATCTGGCCACGCATTACGACACGCGCATCCAAGGCACGCGCACGCAATGGACGCTGGCCATCGACAACCTGGCCGACCGCCGTTATTGGCGTGAATCGCCCAAACAATACGGCCACTACTACCTGTACCCCGGTGCACCCCGCACGGTGCGTGTGGCGGTCAAGACCAGCTTCTGAAACCGGGGCTGCGAGATTTGCAAAAAATCTACAGCCCCTCTCTAAACAGCCTAAAAATCGACCTATAATCCAAAGTTGTTCCTCAATAGCTCAGTCGGTAGAGCGCCGGACTGTTAA
>Ga0209550_10001831_pt1 | contig 20465 bp, 28 predicted proteins | sample LauGreSuBDMM15SN_2_FD_187567 | JGI IMG/M metagenome (GOLD analysis project Ga0209550, IMG submission 187567) | Freshwater lake microbial communities from Lake Michigan, USA - Su13.BD.MM15.SN (SPAdes) (version 5) | ecosystem: Environmental > Aquatic > Freshwater > Lake | place: Lake Michigan... | reverse complement strand
CGTTATTTGCCGGCTGTAAGGCTAGGTAGATGGGATGGTAAGGTAGCATACTTTCAGATGGGAGGCAGCACCTATGTTAACCTATTACCAGAAATTGTGCCCATGTTGGAAAATGAAGGTTATGATATTGCACTTGACGATCGTAGAACATACAGTACTGTGTTTGAATTTGCCTTAATGGCCGAAGATACATTCAGTGATCGAGCATGGCCCGCTGGACATGAGCGAGCTGGCCAACCGGTTGTGCTACGAGATTATCAGATAGAAATCATCAACGACTTCTTAATCAACCCGCAAAGCCTGCAAGAAATTGCCACAGGCGCAGGTAAGACACTTATTACAGCAGCACTAAGTTGGCAAGCAGGCAATTACGGACGTTCGATTGTTATTGTGCCAAACAAGAGTCTAGTAACACAAACAGAAGCAGACTATCGTAACCTAGGCCTAGACGTTGGTGTATACTTTGGTGACCGTAAAGAATGGGGCCGTCGGCATACCATATGTACCTGGCAGTCACTCAACAACTTGTTGAAGAATACCAAGTCGGGCGAAGCCGAAGTCACCATCCAAGAGTTCCTGGAAGATGTTGTGTGCGTTATTGTAGACGAAGTACACATGGCCAAAGCAGATGCACTTAAAACATTGCTAACAGGAGTAATGGCACACATACCAATTCGTTGGGGACTAACAGGTACAATACCCAAGGAAGATTTTGAATTTCAAGCCCTGCATGTGAGTTTAGGCCCTGTAGTGGGCCGGCTACGTGCAAGCGAACTACAGTCGCAAGGTGTATTGGCACAATGTCATGTGAATATTGTACAATTGGTTGATCACGTGGAATACAAAGACTACCAAAGCGAGCTTAAATACTTGGTAACTACACCAGAACGTATAGAAGCTGTTGCCAAGTTGGTAGACAAGATCAAGGAAAGCGGTAACACACTTATACTTGTAGATCGAATCGAAACCGGCAAGATCCTGCAGACATATCTCAGCACACTGTTTGGCTTGTTGGGCGATAAGCCCGAAGCAGTATTCGTATCTGGTGCCACCAAGGCCACAAGCCGCCGGGATGAATACGATGAAATTGCTACGTCAACTAACAAGGTTATTATTGCAACATACGGTGTTGCTGCTGTCGGTATCAATATTCCTCGCATATTTAATCTGGTTATGGTGGAATCTGGGAAGAGCTTTACTAGAGTAATTCAAAGCATTGGCCGCGGTATTAGAAAAGCCGAAGACAAGGACCATGTTGAAATTTGGGACATTACATCAACTTGTAAATTTGCCAAACGACACTTGACCCGACGCAAGGCTTTCTACAAGGAAGCCAACTATCCTTTTTCAGCAGAGAAATTAGAATGGCAGACAACAAAATAACCCAATACCCGGCCAATATCTGTTTGGCACCATTTACATACTTGACATTTGATCCGGCAAATAATGTGAGTCCGTGTCCGGCCTTGGGAGGAAGTGTTTGGCAGTTTGGTGATCAGACCATACACAAGATTTGGACCAGCCCAGAGCTGACTGCTTTTAGACAAGACATGCTGGAAAATCAACGCCACGACGTGTGCAGTCGTTGTTGGGAAGAAGAAGCTGTGGGCATGCCCAGCCAACGTACACGCTTGTGGGACATGTCGTCTGATCCTGCTGGCACCAAAACCAGTATTTTAGAAACTGCGGTCACCCCGGCAGATGTGCTACAGCCAGCAACTTATACAAAAGGTCCCATGCAGCTGGCCATCAAGATCAGCAATGTGTGTAACCTACGTTGCCGCAGTTGTAACAGCAACGACAGCGTGACCTTGTCTGTGGAAGGTCGCTACTATAATGAAAATTATCAGTTACGTGACAATGTGTATTTTCAAGAAACAACCGCCAAGACTTTCAGTGACCATCAGATCGATGATGTAGTGGACATGTGCCACAATGTGAGACGTTTGGAATTTTATGGTGGGGAACCACTCTTGGACAAACAGTTGCCGCGCCTGTTACAAAAATTAATAGATCGCGGATACAGTCAACAGATCACCATCAACATCAGTACCAACATCACACAACCCTTGACCACCGGTTTAGTCAAACTGCTGTTGGCCTTTGAAAAGGTACAGATTAATCTAAGCATGGATGGTTGGGCAGAAAAGTTTGAGTACTTACGGCATCCCGGTAATTGGAATCAAGTTTACCGTAATGTATTTGCTTTTATCAAAGCATCTATTGCCAGTTCTGGGCGCATTAAACTGCTGCCAGTGATCACTGTGACCACAATGAACGTGCATCACCTGCCAGACTTGGTGGCCAACATGAAGCAGCACTTTAGGCTAACACCATTTTTAATCTTGTGTCGCAAGCCCTATTATTTCAGTGTCAGAAACATTCCTGATCCTATTGCACAAGAAATCATTGGCAAGCTAAACAGCTATCCGGATTACGACTTTGGCTCCATTGCTCGTGCCTTGACAGAACCTGCTGACATGGACATGTGGGAAGAGTTCAAATCCTGGACTCGGATGATTGATCAGTATCGTAAGGAAAGTTTTTCTGCCACCTTCCCTGAATATGCAGATTTGATTAAACGTCATGATCATTCAGCAAATTTATAGGTTGCATTACAGCAAATATCCTGCTAAAATAAACACATGCGAATACTCACACTTGACAATAATTGTCACTATGATTTAAATACACTACCGGAAGAAGTAGACGAGATGCGTTTTGCTATTCTGGACAATAGCGACCCACACAATCCTGACTATCATTACATACCTTTGATTTTTTTGGAAAGTTTCAACAGTCCAGCACTGGTATTACAGATTGGTGACTATACTATCAAGATGCCCATGGACTGGCGCATGTTGATTGGCGAGCCTGATTCAGGAGACCTGGAAGTGATACCCTTGACCAGTATCAACGATCGAGGATTCAAGGCATTTCAGTTCAATCCGCTAAGTAGCTTTAGTCCAACTTTTCCAGAGATTGAGATAGTGGATGTTTATCATGATGTAACCTGGTACAGTCCCAAATTAAAAAATGGACAGATGCTGGCAGTACCTTTGAATGATGAACACAAACCAGATTGTGTTTATTTTGTCAAGGACATCAGCAGGAATTGCGAAATTGTTGATTACTCAAAGGCCTGGTAATATGAAACAGTATGAAGATAACAGCACATCTGCACCCAAGATTGTTGCCAACCCAACAGACAAGAAAGAAAAGGATCTAGAACGACGAGTCAGAACTTTGGCAGACCAAGTGGTTGCTCAGCAACAACTCATTGACAGAATGCACAGAGATATAGTACGCTTACGTACTGCAATCAACGAGGTATCATCCAGGATCAAGTGATGACTCAGTCAAGTGATAAACTAAACATTGCCAATGAGATGAAGCAGTTTGACCTCAAGAACCGTGACTTCTACGATGAGCTAACCCCAGAAGAACGTAAAAAGTTTTCAAACTATCTCATGATACGCTGGGGCTCAAGTGTGCAAGGTTCCAGAGAACTGCAAGAGTATTATGTACAGAGTTGCAATCACTATTTCAACAAGAACTTCTTTGCCATTAATAAACATCCAAAACTGCAATGGCTATGTGCCACAGCAGTTAGTCCAGGTATGGGAGTACATCGACATCAATGGATCAGTCCCAAGAAGAAAGAAGCCAGTGCCGGCACTGTGAGAAAACAGTTGACCGAGCTGTTTCCAAACATGAAGGATGATGAACTTGCTCTCTTGGCCAAGATCACCACCAAGCAAGAACTCAGCGAATACATTCGAGATCACGGCAACGAAGTTAAAAAATGAAATTTGAATGTCAATACTGTAATAGATCTTTTGTGAAAGAAACTACGCTTGTGGTGCATGTGTGCGAGCAAAAAAAACGTTTTCAGAGCCAAACCGAAACAGGAATACAGATAGCACTACGTGCCTATCAACTGTTTTATCAAATGCAGAGTGTGGGACAACCCAAGACCTTTGATGATTTTGCACACAGTCCTTATTATCGAGCGTTTGCCAAATTTGGAAACTATTGTGTAAGCATACGTGCCATCAATATTGCACAATTCACACGCTGGTTGTTGAAGAACAACAAGAAAATTGACTACTGGTGTCGCGACACTGTGTACGGCGAATATCTTGCACAACATCTACAAGTGGAAAGTGCCACAGATGCTGTTGAACGAGCCGTTGAACACAGTATCAGGTGGTCGGAAGAAACTGGAAATCCTGCACAAGACTATGTGAGATTTGGCAACGACAATGTGCTGTGTTATGCTGTGACCACTGGCAGACTCAGCGCCTGGGTCCTGTACAATTCCAACTCTGGCGTTGAGTTTTTGGGACGTTTGTCATCTGAACAGGTGTCCATGATATGGCCATATGTGAATGCAGACTTTTGGCAAAAGAAATTTCGCGATTACCCCCAAGACACACTGTATATCAAACACATACTTGAACAGGCAGGATGGTAATGAGCGCAGACATTGACATTGACCTGCCGGATCGCACTGCCTTGTTGGAGTTGATTCCGCACATTGCAGCCAGACAACAGGTGCAACAACAGATTCGACGACACAATTCGGGCGTGTATGTGACGGCTATTCCACAAGATCCTGTCAATCGTTGTGCTGCCATCGATTATGAAACAGCAGAGCAACGTGGTTACTTCAAGATTGATTTTTTAAATATGAGTGTGTACAAGCTGGTTCGCGACCCAGAACATTATGAACACATGCTGGCACAAGAACCTGAATGGTCAAGACTATGGACAGATGCTGCCTGGGCCAGTCAGTTGGTTCATGTGGGCAACTATGTTGATCTGCTGCAGACCATGCGACCTGACTCCATTAGCAGAATGGCAGCATTTATATCTATAATACGTCCCGGCAAGGCACACCTGCAGAACAAGTGCTGGCAACAAGTATTTGAATCTGTCTGGGACGGTGATGATTCTCTTGGATACACATTCAAAAAATCACACAGTATAGGTTATGCCCAACTGGTAGCTTTGCACATGAATCTTTTGATGGTCTAGTTATTCCATTCTACGCACCAGCGTGATGCTTCTGCGTTTGCTTTTTCTACGTGTAAGGTCATTTAGACTGCAGATAGGACCGCACAAGATGTCAAGATCCTTGTTGATAAATGTTCTGCGATAGAATCTAAACGGTTCCCAGTCTGTTTTGAGAAAGATGTTGATAGGAACTGATCTATTACTTTCCCACCACCACACATTGGCCATTTCTAAAAATGATAGTTTTAGATCAACATCTTGAATCTGTCCAAAATCATAGATAGTGGTTATATTTTCGTCGCGATTTTGTACAATGCCCACATATTCCACACCGGCATATACACACAGTGACATAAAAGGATACTTATCAGTTAGTTGTTGTATTATGTTTATGCCCATAAATATTCAAGGAGATTTCTAATGTACGCGACCACTGCCTATTTATATCAACAAATTCAATCGGTTTTATTGATAGACATCAGTGGCGCATATTTTGACGCGAGGTGGGATCCAGTGTACGCAAAAAACTTAACTTTAAATCTGGGGGTCGATAATGTGATCCTATTCCAGTTTCAGAACCAAGATCAACGGCCGGTCAACATATCTGGTGCTACCTTTACATTTCGTATCATCAGTCAAAATGGCCAAGACCTCTTGTTTGCCAAGGAACTGGTGGCCTTGAATGCTGCCACAGGGCGAGCCAAGGTCACTGTCACTGCTGAGGAAACACAGCACTTTCAAGAACAACCTGCCAGCTACAGCATTGAAATATCATCTGGTGTATTAGATCAAGCTGTATTCACAGACGATCAAGCAGGCGCACGTGGCACAATCAATATTGTGAATTCGGTATTTCCGGCATTTACTGCCAGTCAAGTTCTAACTGTTCCTAGTCAAGCACCTGCAGGAAATGTGTATTATACCAGTACTGTGACCACTGATGGAGCACCGCTGACCACTTTTCAGTTGGACACAGCCAACATCACCGGCAATATCACAGTACAAGGTGCAACAGCTGCCACCTCAAACACAGTGGAATGGTACAATGTTCCATTTGAGGACTTGGCCACTGGCAACACTGTCAACCAACTGGACCTGACCAGCAGCACAGAAAGATTGGGTATCAATGTAGAAGGATTCCATCCTTACATAAGATTAGAACTGAACTTCAGCACTGGCGAACTAGCAGAAATACTTTATAGATGAAATTCAAAAAGATAGTGGGTTTTGGTGACTCATGGATCTGGGGTGATGAACTCATGGATCCTGCCTTGATCAACCATCCCCAAGCACATCCTGTCATACAAGAAAATACTGCATATCGAGAAAGCCATTGTTTTCTGGGCTTGTTGGGTCAACACTACGGAATACCTGTGGAAAACTTTGGCATCAACGGCGGCAGCCTGCAAAGCAGTATATGGACTTATCTGTGGTGGTTGGAGCACGAGCAACTAGCTCCTGAGGATTGTCTTGTCCTGGTGGGACATACTGATGCCAATCGTACAAGTTTTTATAACCCACGTCATGTAAGTTATTATGCTGATCCACTGTGGAATAGATATGTTCATAGTCAATGGATTCACAGTGGCTTTGAAGAAGAAGATCGAACCTGGACTCAGATGGTAAAGGCACACACGGTATTAACTGACTGCGATCAACTACATCAACTCAATTACAAGCAAAGTCTTAGATTTTTTGAAGGACAGCACCACGTGCTAAATCGCAACATTGTGCAATTCAGCACCATACAGGCTCCTGTGATTGCTGCTGCTGACAATTTGATTTGGCCAGACCAAAGTTTGAATTCCTTTATCTATCCCAACCCACCGTTGATGGCACCCCACGGTCATCCCAACGAAGCAGGACATGCGGTTATCCGCGATCACTTGATTCCCGAGATAGAACGTGTTATACTAGCTTGATGCTAGATATTGTTCAATACCTTCCCGGCAAACGTAAACAAGCAGGTTCAGGCTGGATAAGTGTAAACGGTCCTTGCTGTGTTCATAATGGCGAAAGTCAGGACCGGCGCCAACGCGGCGGCCTACTCAGTAGTCCCGAAGGATGGAGTTGGCATTGTTTCAATTGCAACTTCACAGCCAGCTTTATCTTGGGACGTAATCTCAGTGTCAAAGCACGTAAACTATTGACCTGGCTGAACGTGCCACAGGAAGAAATAGAGCGGGTCAATTTGGAAAGTCTACGGCATCGCAGCATCGCAGGACTAATTGATGATCGTCAACGAACTGCTGCTGCCATACAGAACATCCGGTTTGAAGAACGAGACATAGGCGGAGTTGAGTTTGTAACAGCTCACCATGAAGAAGTTTGGAAATACCTGCGACAGAGACTTGCACCCTTGGATTATCCTTTTATGGTTAGTGCAACCTTGAATTCAAGACCCGGCGTAATCATACCATTCACATACGATAACACAGTGGTGGGCTGTACAACCAGATTTTTAGATGAGCGTAAACCTGTGTGGGTAAACGATTTCCAACCTGGTTATGTATTTGGTACAGACCTACAACACGCTGATTGGCAGCATGTAATTGTAACTGAAGGTATATTTGATGCATTGAGTATCAGTGGGCTTGCACTCATGCACAATACAGTAAGTGATGCACAAGCAAGATTGATACGCAGCCTAGGTAAAGAAATAACAGTGGTGCCAGATCAAGATAAACCTGGCATGGAACTTGTTGATCGTGCCATGGAACTAGGCTGGGCTGTCAGTATGCCTGCATGGTCGGATTGCAAAGATGTAAATGATGCTGTAATCAAATATGGTCGACTGGCAACCTTGCTAACTATAATGCAATCAAGAGAAACAAGTCGAATCAAAATAGAATTGAGGAAAAGACAAATTGTTAAGCAATTACGGAGTTGATGTACAACGGCTTTTCTTGGAAATGATGATGCAAGATGCATCCAGTTATGTTCGTGTGCAGAACATTTACAATCCAGAAAACTTTGATCGTACTTTAAGACCGGCTGCTGAGTTCATTATGACACATTGCAATGATCACAAGACCATGCCGGATCGTACACAAATTAAAGCAACCACAGGAATAGCCCTACAAGAAATACCAGACCTAAACGAAGGACACTTTGATTGGTTCCTGGAAGAGTTTGAAGGGTTTACACGCAGGCAAGAACTGGAACGTGCAATTTTAAAGTCAGCTGATTTACTGGAGAAGGGTGAGTATGCGCCAGTTGAAAAGCTGATCAAGGATGCTGTACAGATCAGCTTGACTAAAGATCTAGGCACAGACTTCTGGGCAACACCAAAAGAAACACTCAACAAGTATTTCAACAAGGGTGGACAGGTTTCAACAGGATGGCCGCAGATGGATCATATCTTGTATGGTGGATTCAGTCGCGGAGAACTAAACATCTTTGCCGGAGGATCTGGGTCAGGCAAGAGCCTGGTCATGATGAACCTGGCACTGAACTGGCTGCAACAAGGCTTGTCCGGCGTGTATATTACACTGGAACTGTCGGAAGAATTATCTACATTGCGTACAGCAGCCATGTTGACAGACATGAGCACCAAAGACATTCGACGTGACTTGGATACCACTGAACTCAAAATTAAGATGGCAGGAAAGAAAGCTGGCTCCTATCGCATCAAGAGTTTGCCTGCACAGAGTAATGTAAACGACATACGCAGCTTTATCAAAGAGTACGAAATCCAAACAGAATCAAAGATTGACTTTGTCATGATCGACTACTTGGACTTGATTATGCCTGTGTCTATCAAGGTCAATCCCAATGATCAGTTTATCAAAGACAAGTACTCCGCAGAAGAATTACGTAACTTAGCAATTGAATTGGGTGTGTTAATGGTCACAGCATCGCAGCTTAACCGTAGTGCTGTAGAAGAAATTGAGTTTGATCATAGCCATATTGCAGGTGGTATCAGCAAGATCAACACAGCTGACTTTGTGTTTGGTATCTTTACAAGTCGTGCCATGAAAGAGCGTGGTAAGTATCAGATGCAATGTATGAAATCACGCAGCAGTCAAGGTGTCGGTAACAAAGTAGATCTAGACTACAACATTGAAACCATGCGTATTACCGACGCAGGTGTTGACGAAACAGGACATGCATTTGGCAACGGCGGACCACCTAGACCCAGCATTCTGGATTCAATTAAAGCTCGCAGCACTGTCGCACAATCCAACAACCAAGACACACCCAAGATAACAGCGGACCTACAGAACACCAAACTCAAACAGTTGTTGGGTACAATCAAACAAGGTTGACACATGAATTTGATCTGTTTCCCTCATTACACCTGCGGCGGCCTGTTGTGCGACATCATGGAAGATACCATGAGTGAATTTGCTGACAATGGAGGACTAGCAAGTCCCACACACAATGTTGGCAAAATTGGTGATTCTGTAGACATATTTACAGACTACAATGTTGACGAATTTATGAATAGAGTACAGCCCTGGATGGAATCCAGCAGATGGATAGGGACACATTGCTGGCCAGGTCCCTTGCCCTTGGACCAATTTGAATTTGTTATCAATGTCACTACCACTACCTATACCAGCAAGATATATCGTTGGTATAGAGCTTATGAACTGTTGTTTTCTCCTGCATGGCAACACTTGTCTGGAGAAGAGCAAGTTGATCAAATAAAACAAAAGGCCAAATTTTATCTCAAAGCAGCAGAACCTGTGATTGCATCCAATGTGTTAAATTTAGAATTTGCTGATGTGGTACATCAAACTGAAGAACTAGCACAAGCCTTGGACAGAGGGCGTGTGGCCAGAAACAGTTCAAACCCGCACTTGACTAGATGGGCTGAACAAAATAAATTCTTATACCAAAACGACATCTGGAACAGCACAGCTGTCAAAAGTTTTTTTCACGCTGAGTTTGAAACCAATTTGGGCCGTAACTACCAGTGGGGTGCTGCCAAGCACTACAACGCATGAAGAAAATATACACATTCGGTGATGGTTTTGCAACTGGTCATTTGTGGCCCGAATGGCCACAGATACTACAGGCCCTGGTACCAGACTATTCTGTGAATAATACCTGTTCTGCCATTGGTGCAGGTGCAGAATATCTGGTGACTGGCCTAGTGGATCTTGTGCCAGAACTTGCAAATAACCTGGTGATTTTTCAATGGCCCATGGCTGCAAGATTCGACAAATTGATCGAAGACAAGCATTGGTTTCATGTAGGCAAAACAGATCCTGTTTATCACTTTAATTTCCATAAAAGACCTTATGGAATCTGGTGGATCAGCAGTGCCAGTCAGCAGCCGCAGGTGAGAGAATACCACGAAAAATTTGTACAATCTGAACAGCACAAAATAAGACTACAAAACTATCAGACACTAGTACGCAACACCTTGGAAAATCTCAACTGCGGCTATTGCTTTACATCCACTCACGAACACCAGTACTATTCAACCCTGAATAGATTTGCAGAAATACGGCAACAAGAAGTACAGCCCAGTCCTATTGTGCACTACTATTTTTTAATAGAAAAAATCTTGCCACAAATCAACATAGTCTACGACTCGGCTCGTGCAGCAAAATTAGAAACCTTGATCACAGCACAGTCCTGGCAGTCTTACAATCCTTACGGTGAAGAAATTTGGCGTGATCTTGTTGCCCGGTTAGATTAACTAAACCCATAAATAACACAAAGGTACTGGCTATCATGCAGAAAAAAACTCGCAGCATTCTGGAAGAATTAGACACGATCTATCAAGATCGATTTCAGGATCGCGATCGTCGCTATGTGGTAGAAAGTCGTGCCACAAATGTGATTGCCAGCGCCATTAGACTGATCGAACAGATTGAATCGGCTTATCCTGTTGATCAAGCCGAAAATTTAGTACGTAAATTGCTAAATGCAATTCGTGATCGAGATCCAAAAAAATTCACAAGAACAGTCAGGAGAAGTGATGCAGATTAAACACATACTCAAAGAACAAACGCCTGTGGCACCACCTGCACAGCCCGGTGCACCTGCTGCACCTGCAGTAAAAAATGTTCAACAGGCAGCTGGACAGGTCAAAGGCCAACAAACCCAGGGCATGTTGAATGTACAGGCACTGAAACAACTGTTGCCGGGCGTAGATGGTGCCAAGTTGACACAGGCCATGCTGGCTGTCAAGTCAGGTGCCATGACTGCAGCACACTATCAGATACTGGGTATTGCATTTCAAGAATTGGTGCAGGCTGATCCTGCTACCACTGTCAAAGTAATGAACTTGTTGAAGCGAGTGCAACAGGAACCAGTCTCAGAATCCAAAACAAAAGGCTCAAGATAAATCATGCAGATATTTGAATTAGCTCAAAAACAGCAGAGTACTCTGTTGATTGAAAGTGTATGCTGCAATCTCACTAGAGATCAACGCCGCATAGTAGAAGGCATTGTCAGCGAACTACGCCCTTTGTTTGAAACAACTCTTACCGCTGCTCAGATAGAACAGATTTTTGGCTTGGCACAAAAAAAGCAAGCAGCTCAAGGCGGTGTTGGTCGCACCACAATTGGTAAAGCTGTGGACGCAACCAAGGCAGTGGGCAGTGCTGTAGGCAGTGCCGCTGGCGCTGTAAACAAGGCCATCGACGGCTTAGGTGGCTTCTTACAAGACACAAGACTTGTTAAATATTTTGATAAAAAGTTTGAAACGCTAAAGACCAATATTGCTGCTAAATTAGGAGATGACAGCAACACAATGGCTGCGATTGACAAGCTGGGTCAATATGCCCGAACCAATCCTGGCAAGACTGCATTTGTGATCGGAACATTGACAGCAATAGCAGCCTTGACCACAGGACCTGCTGGTGGTGCTGTTGCAGGACAAGTGTTGCGTGCTGCAACAGAATTGTTGAAAGGTGAGCAGTTATCCACTGCGTTAGGCAAGGGCGCAAAGTCTGCTGCGATTGGTGGACTAGTAGGAGCTGGTGCTAAAGAACTAGGTGGTATGCTTTCTAGTACCATGCAAGCAGTGGCAGATCAGCTTCATCCTGGAGTCAATCGATTAATGCTCGATTGGAAGAATGTATTTGGCCAGACTGTTGCTAATATCAATGTTCGTGGACTTCCTCAAGATATTGAACCTATACAAGCTATGTGGAGGAAAGCGGTTGCTCAGTACAGCAGTGGCAATTACAGCAAAGCGGTTGAACGCCTGATGCAACTTGATCAGATGGTTGATAAGATTAGCACACCAGAATATATATCAAAGTTATCTACCGAAATACAGGATCGAAAAAACTGGCAAGCAGGTGCCAAAGCCTTTAAGAAAGCCATCGATACTACTGTCGCTGCTGCACAAGGTGTAGCTACGGCCACTACTGCTAACACAGCAGCACCAGCACCAACAGCAGCAACAGCAGCACCTGCCGCTCCAGCACCGACAGCACCAACAGCAGCACCTGCTGCCCCTGCCGCAGGCGCCGCAACAAATCAAGTTCGTGAACGTTATACCAGATTGACCAATAAAGAAATACGTGAAATATTTGCTATTGCAGGCGGACAGATCACAGAAGGCCCTGTCTTAGACAAACTCAAATCTTTTGGAACCAAACTGACTACCAAACAGGTAGACACAGCAGCACTACTAAATCATTGGAAATTTGCCAAGAGTCCGACCGACAGTGGCCTTATCGCTAAGATATTACGTAGCAATAATGTATCAGACAATGTCATAAAGGATATTTTTGATGAAATGAATATTGAAATTGATACTCCTGCTAGCGGTGGGTCTAAAACTGCTCCTGCTGCCGCTCCTGCTGCTGCAGGCACTCCTGTAGCTGCTGCTACCACATATAATTTTGCCAAGGCAGCAGCAGACAAACTGGCCAAGGGTCAAGCAGACCAACAGGCCGCACTACAACAGGTAAAAGCTAATACCGCGGCTAATACAGTAAAATCTGCTGCAGATGGAAAAATCAAAGCAGACGCAGATGCTGCCAAAGCCAAACCAGGATTTCAACAAACTTTTGCTGATAGGTCGGCTATAAAAACTGCTGCTGCACGAGGCATTAGAGAAAACAAACAAATTCTCAAAATTTATGAAACGATGACCCCAGAACAACGAAAACAATTGATCAAGAATTTAGAAATAATTGACGATCGTGACAGACCGTTCACCTACCCAGCTGAAAGTCTCAAACGTCAGAGAAAAATATGAATTTGAATGAAGGCGGTAATGTATTCAAAGATGCTGCTGGACAACCGTTGACCCAGCGTATTGCACAAGCTGATGTTATGCCCACTGCACAGTGGCTGGAAAAGATTACTGGATTGGATCTCACAAAAAACAAAGATAAACGCGATGGCAAACCCGTCAAATGGCTAGGGTCAACTGGTCGCAAGGCAGACTCCGGTGACTTGGATCTTAGTGTAGATGCTGGTGAAATGAGCAAAGATCAATTAGTCACAGTATTAGCACAATGGGCCAAGAGCAAAGGTGTAGACCCTGCACGTTATATCAAGAAAACAGGTTCAGCAGTACACTTCTTTACTGCCATCGGCGGTAATCCTAAGAACGGGTTTGTGCAAACTGATTTTATGTTCAGCAACAAGCCACGCTGGACACAGTTTGTACTAAGCAGTGATCCACGCAGTGAATACAAAGGTGCCCTGCGTAACATCATGATGAACTCAATGGCCAAGGCCCTGGGCTACAAGTTAAATCAAAATGATGGTATTATGGATCGTGCCACGAATGACATGATCACCGACGATCCTTCCATGGTGGCACAAATGCTGCTGAGTCCCAACTCTACCATTGCTGATCTCTACAGCGTGGAATCTATCTTAAAAGCCCTAGAAGCTGATCCCAAACGTGCTGCAAAAATTGCTGACTTCAAGGCACACATGGAACGCGAAGGTATAAAATTTGACGAAGGCATCTACGAGAACACAGCACTATACACAGAATACAACGAAGTCAGCATGATGGCTCGTTTACGTGATCGCATTGTGAATCAGGGCATGCAGGTCATTGTGGAAGGAGTGCGCATTGAACACCCCGAAGACATGATCTTTGATCAACGACCCAGTGCCGGCCTCAAGCAAGCACTTGACGGTATTGTGACTGCTGCTCGCAATCCCAGCGAAACCACAGTGAAATGGGATGGAAAACCTGCCATCATATTTGGTCGCAAACCTTCGGGTGAATTTGTGCTGACTGACAAGTCAGGATTTGGTGCCAAGGGCTATGACGGCTTGGCCACCAGCACAGATCAAATAGCCCGGATTATGGCACAACGTGGTGGAGAACGTGGTGAACTGATTGCCTTATATCAACGCTTGTTTCCCTTGCTGCGTCGCGCAGTACCTGAAGATTTCCGTGGCTATATTCAAGGCGATCTGTTGTATAGCCAAACCCCAGAGTTAAAAGGCAACAACTATGTGTTCACACCCAACACTGTGACATACACAGTTCCAGCCAACACAGACCTGGGTCAGAAGATTGGTCAAAGCACAGCAGCAGTGGCTATTCATACTTCTTTGGCAGCACCAGGAGCAGCTGCCACACCCATTCGTGCTGCTGCCCTGGCACCCAGTCCAGGTCTGCTGATACTGGATCCCAGTCTAAAAAATCCCAAACAGATCAAGCTCGACGCTGCCACTGTCAAGGATGCTACTCAATTGCTCACAAAATACGGTGCAGCCATGGATCAATTGTTTGATCCTGCTGAACTTAGAGCACGCAAGATCAGTGATTTTCCGGCCTTGGTCAAGACCTACATCAACAGTCGTGTGCGTACTGGCAGCTATGATAATTTGATGAGTGGTTTTGGTGACTGGGTCAGACAAAAGTCCCCTGCCAAGGCACCACGCATATTTGAATGGGCTACTGAAAACAAACAGGCAGTGGCAGCCCTGTTCCAAGCGTTCTTGGAAATTTCTAGTCTTAAAAATCAAGTGGTACGTCAACTGGATGCACAGGATCAAGATGTACGTGCCAGCATCGACAACGAGCCTGGACATGAAGGTTATGTGGGACAAAACATGAAGTTTGTGGATCGTTTTAGATTTAGCAAGGCAAACTTTGCACAAAACAATCCCGAATTGACATAGGTACCAACCGATTTCTGCCTTTTGGTATAAATAAGTACAGGGACGAAACATTCCCACTCACAAAGGAGAATTAAAATGGCAGTATTCAATCCAGCAAACGGTGATGCACAACCGGTATTTGCCTTAGACTTAGCAAACGGCCCACAACAAGGCGCTATTACAGCAGCTGCCTTGGTACAGATGGCAGGTCCAAAACTGGACTTTTTCAACGTTGTTGTACAGAACGGTTCACAACAGAACATTGACCTGCGCAACCAGTTGGGTAACGTCACAAGCGGTGTTTTCACACCAGGTGTTGTTGTTCAACTAAATCAGAGCGTTCAAGAGACAGCTACCATTGCTATGTATCAGGTAGAAGGTGCCAGTGCAAGTGGAATTATCAGCTACGCTGTATATCCAAGTGGTGCCTACACAGCAGCCACTCTGCAAGCCCAACTGCGTGCATTGGGTAACATTCAGATCACAGCCAGCGATGGCACAGTAACAGGTGTTAACGTTGAAGGTACAGACGTTGTAAACGTAGGTTTCAAACTAGCTGCTAGCTAATTTCTAGTCAGTCAAGTATAGACCCCGAGCCCCGGATTTATTTCGGGGCTTTGTTTTGACCATTAAATACCTACACTATGCAACCACTCAACCCAATTCCATTATGGCCTATCCTGATGTACGATTTTCAGTGGGACGAGCACGATCAGCATCGAGATGAGCTTGCTCAGGTATGCTACGACCTTGAAGCCAAGAAACATGTCAGCAATGTGGCACCAGATGCCAAACGCGGCTTATACGAAAGCGGATTTGACTTTGTGACCACAGATTCGCCTGCTGTACTGGCATTCAGTCACTGGGCCAAGCAGTGTATGTTCCGTGCTGCTGCCAATGCCAACAAGGCCTATTGGCCTCCTGGTATGAATGTCACAGTAGAGATACACGAATCCTGGTGTCATATCACACGTGATGGTGGCTATCATGACATGCATGCTCATCCTGGCAGTTCTTGGTCTGCTATCTATTATGTAGACACCGGAGACATGGGTGCTGCTGAAGATAAAAATGGTGTCAACAGATTTTACAACCCCAACAATTGTGGGTATGCAGATGCAGGAATGGCCTGGGTCAATCGCAACACCAGTATTGACTTCAGAGCAGAACCTGGTATGATGGTGGTTTTCCCCAGTTGGCTACAACATTCTGCTGTGGTTTACCGCGGTACACAGGATCGTATTGTGATTGCACTAAATTGCAGAATCACCAGATCTGACCTGTCACAGGTATCATTGTCTATATGAGTCAACGCATACGATGCCAGACTCGATTTGATATTACCGAAACAGGTGTAAAGAATCGTAGTCACAAGGCCAATACGCAGTTCAAAGATGTCTCGGGTCGTGTAATTGGCACAGAGTCGGAATGGAACCGGGCCAGAAATCAACAGTGCAACTGGGAAACTGTGAATCAAATCATCTCCTTGCGAACCTTGCCAGAAAATATCACCCGGCCTGTACACAATGTAGACACTGGCATTTGGTCGTTTGAATTTGTAGTGGTTGATCCTGCCACTGTGGCCTGTGATGGTAATCCAGTAGGTTATCTGCAAAAAGACTGCGAAGATGTGCCCATGATCCAGGGCCTGGACGAAACAGGAGAAATTACACCGGTCTTGGTGTCTTTGAGTGCAGATGCCAACATCTGGTTTGAGCTGTTAGCATAAATAAAACATCCTGGGACACACAGCATGGTTGACACAACTGATATTGAAAAAAAGAGTTTGGAAGCACATGTGGAATTGTGTGCCGAACGCTATCGTTATCTGGAAGAAAAGTTAGAATCACTCGAGGCCAGATCAATTGAAAATAACAAGATGATTTCTGACATACGGGGCATGATACAGACAGTGGTTGCCAATCGCAATGATCAGATCATCAAGTGGGGCCTGGGCATTATTGTCACACTGGGCGGAATAGTGGGCTGGCTCGTAACGCATTACGTACTTAAATGAAACAAAACACTGCCATACCACAGCTGGAAAAGCTGATGCAACAAGAATTTGACCAAATCAAAGATAATCTAATATTCAGTGCCGACGGTCTTTACCATGTGTTTGACAGCTACACAATAACTCCAAAAAACAAAGAAAGTTTTGAAGTGGCCAGACCACAGCGTGATGTCAAGACCTTTGGCAGTTTGCGTGTGGCACTGAGTTGGTGCATTGCCGACAAGTATAGACAGCTGGCACTGGCACACAGTCTACAGAATTTAGATCAAGAAAAACAACGTATCTACGCAGATATTGAGGTGCGTCAAGCTGTTTCAAAACGCATGCAGGATCCAGATCAAGCAGAATTTACCCAACTCAAGATCACCATGAAGAAAAACCACCTGTCCAGGGTGGAACAACAATTGACCAAATGTGTCAATTTGGCTAAATACTGGCAAATACAAGGATTCAATCGCGATGAAACTGCACGAATTAGACCAACACAATCAACAAGATAAAGCCCAACAGGTGCTGCAGGCCAGACTGGGTCACACAGTATCTTTTGCCAATCTGACCATGCGCGAATCTCGTCACATGCTGTTGCGTGTGCGTGGCCTGCTCAGCGAGCACAGATCCACTACAGCAGCACATTCAAGCGAACGTGATCCTGCTTATCTCAAACTGTTGATGTTGGAATCGGGTCTCAAAGGGCGTCTGAAAGAAGTGGCTCCTGTTGTACCCGGAGCAGCTGGTGCTGTTCCTGTGGATACAAAAGATCCCAAGGTACAAGCTGCAATGAAGAAAAGCCAGGCCGGCCAACCCTTGAATAAAGACGAACAAGCACTAGTTGGAGCGGTTGCTGCCAGTACAATGCCAAAAGAATCACAACAGTCTCGCCGCAGGTTGCGCGAAAGCGAAATCCAGCAGGCACAGGTTGTGTTGGCTGCCCAAGACATAGTTGATCAAGTACAAAAGATGTTGGAACAGATCAGTGCCATGCAGTTCAAAGACCTACCGGCTCTGACAGATTCAATCAAGAACGACATGGGTGTTGACCAAGCCACTGCTTATCAATCTGCTACTGCTGCTGCACTTACACAACTGCTACAATCAGTGCAACAAGGTAAAACAGCATTGGAAGGTGCACAAGGAACACTGACAGGTCAAGAACCTGTTGTGCCAGGTCAAGAACCTGCTGCAGACATGGGTGCAGATCTCAATGCAGAACCTGCTGCGGACATGGGAGCTGATTTAAATGCTGAACCTGCTGCGGACATGGGTGCTGATGAAGAAGAGCCAACACCTCTTGGTGCTCCCGAGGCTCTAGGCCGTGACCGTCGTGTTGCTGAAGCCAAGAAAGGCAAGAAGCCAGACTTCCTGGATCTTGACAAGGATGGCAACAAGAAAGAAACAATGAAGTCAGCTGCGGCTGACAAGAAAGCAGGTCCCAAGAAAGGCGTAAATCCTTTTGCCAAAAAGAAATAATGAAACTGATTGAATTTGAAGTAAATTCAGCCAACACACAGAAACTGGCTGCACTTAGCCAGTTTTTGTTGTCACGTGCCCAAGACACAGATGCTGAAAAAAAAATATCGATCGCAGCATTTGTTGATTTGGCCAAAAATGTAGGAGTCAGTTTGAATGACGCACAATTACGTAATCTTGTGCAACAGGCTCCTTTGAAAGAATTGATTGCTGATGTCACTGACACAGAAGTCATATTCAAAGGTGCGGTTGAAGGTGCACCCAACATGACAGTGGATCAGGCTCGCGAAACTGTCAATACCATGGCCCAGCGAGCATTAAACAAAAAAGGACTCTGACATGTTAGAAACAATTTTCTGGTTACTGGTAGGTGCATTTATTGGTTGGAATTTCCCACAACCCGATTATGCAAAATCAATTCAAGCTAAAATACTAGGCCTGTTTAAGAAATCGTGAATGTTGTTTATATTCACGGGGCTTCGGCCTCCGGGGATAGTTTCAACTACATTCGTCACCATTTAAATCATCCTGTTGAAACTGTTATAGAGTACAACAGCACTAATGGATTTAAACATAATCTAAACAGAATGCGAGAAACTATTTCGCAATCTCGCGGCTCAATCTTTTTTGTAGCTCATAGTCTGGGTGGAATTTATGCACTGCATTTGGCACAAGACTTTTTCGACCGAACAGCAGGGGCAGTCACACTCGCTACACCCTACGGTGGATGCCGCGAAGCAGTATTAGCTCAATTCTTTTTACCATTCAATCAACTCATGCGCGACATCAGTCCTGGCAGTGAACCCATGGCCAGTGTACACAAGATGCGTGTGCCACGAAATTGGACCAATGTGGTAACCACTTGTGGCAGCAATCCATTTATAACAGCCTCAAACGACGGAGTAGTAACTGTGGAAAGTATGAAACATTTACCAGACCAGATGGAATTGGTAATATCCAAGTCCACACACTACGAAGTAGTTTTATCGCCAGAAACAGTAAATATTATTACCGACAGAATTTGACAACGCAATTGATTGATGTTATACTATAGATGTATTAGCAGTGCATTATATGGAGTCAGACACATGTTAATATGCAGTTGCAACAAAAATGGTTTAATTTATCTCTCAGGAGAATATTATGAAAAAACTTATTTTAACAATCGCTCTATTCGCACTTACCACAACCACAGCCCTGGCTGGTGGTTACGGCCATGGACCGCGCGGCGGGTATAACGGGTATAACGGTTATAACAGTTATCGAGGCGGCAATGGATGGAACTACGGTGCTGCTGCCCTAGGCGGTGCCATCATAGGCGGAGTATTGGTATACGGTGCAACACGCCCTTACTATTCGGCGCCCGGCCCTGTGTACGCAGAGCCACCGGTATACTACGCACCACCACCGGTGTACTATAATCCTCCAGTTAATACAGCGCCATACAGTCCGGCTCCTGTGTTATATTGGGACGCTAATTGTCAGTGTTACAGATAAAAGGAGTACAATATGGCATATTCAGATAAAGTATTAGATCACTATGAGAACCCACGCAATGTTGGATCATTTGACAAAGGTGACCCAGATGTAGCAACCGGTATGGTTGGGGCACCGGCTTGCGGTGACGTGATGAAGTTACAGATCAAAGTTATCGATGGCGTTATTACAGATGCTCGCTTCAAAACATACGGATGCGGAAGTGCAATTGCCAGTAGCTCATTAGTCACTGAGTGGGTCAAAGGACGAACTCTTGATCAAGCGGGAACAATTAGAAATACTGAAATTGCTACCGAACTCGCCCTCCCGCCAATCAAGCAACATTGCAGCATTCTTGCAGAAGATGCTATCAAAGCAGCAATAGCAGATTACAGAAGCCGACATGATAACACTAACTGAAGCAGCAGCAGCAAAAGTT
>Ga0209550_10001830_pt1 | contig 20472 bp, 21 predicted proteins | sample LauGreSuBDMM15SN_2_FD_187567 | JGI IMG/M metagenome (GOLD analysis project Ga0209550, IMG submission 187567) | Freshwater lake microbial communities from Lake Michigan, USA - Su13.BD.MM15.SN (SPAdes) (version 5) | ecosystem: Environmental > Aquatic > Freshwater > Lake | place: Lake Michigan... | reverse complement strand
GAACACCGTGAGTACCTTAAACAACTCCGTCGTTCCGGATACCTCACACCCTTTGAACCTGGTTCTACCAAGCGTGAGTATAAATAAAAAAAGCACCCCTTGGGGTGCTTTTTTTCTTGTGAGTTGAAGTTTGCAATTAAATTATTTAGAATTGAAATCTGCTATTAAATTATATGGTACAGGGTAAGACACTTTATCTAAGCAACTTTGGCCACCCAATACGGCTAACCCTTGTAAATCCCCTGGTCCGTACTGGGAGTTATCTGCCATATAGTACATAATCTCGTTTTGATCACTCACGTGAGCTAAACCTACGAGATGTCCTAACTCATGAATGTAGATCCCTAATAGAGTCTCTTTATCCTTAGAGTTAATGCTGCTTTGCGCAAAACTACTTCTTATTGAAATTACTCCTGAAACATAGGTTCTACTGCTTTGACCTTTAGCGCCAGTAACATTATTTTCTGCTGGCAAAGGTGTAGCGAAACCTTTTACATCCTTTGTACTACCACTTCGATAACCGTTTTGATTAACAGAGGCGTCGAACTCTGCGTCATTTTGAAATACTACTAGAATAGGTGCCCAACCTGTACTGGTTCGGTATTTATTTGGCTGATACATCGATCTCGTGTCGCCTAGTTTTTCGTTAGTAGTTCCTAGATAAGAAAACTTCAAACCACTCGCCTCCGAAATTCGGCCTACTGCATCAAACAATATATCCATTGAGCCGACGGGTGCGTTTTCGGTATTGACAACGTACTCTAAAACCCTGCAGGCATCCCAATGTACGAAACCAGTAGAGGGGTCTGGTAATGTAAACTTAAACGCCCCTGAGTACATTTCAGGAACTTTAGGTAGTAAACGCTCTAGCGTACCGTTTTGACTAGTTACTACTGATGTAGCTCCACTCCCTACACTCTGCTCTGGAATTTCAGGTATCACGCTAGGCGTCGGTAGTTGATCCACTAACGCTGGATCGCTAATAGGCTCAGATCTATCTGGTTTTGTGTTCGGAGTATCTTCCATTACCGGTGTTGCGGATTCGCTTAAGAGTTTATCCGCAACTTTAGCATCTTTTGTTATCAACCCATACCCAAAATATAAAATTATCGGTAAAAGTAATAATATTGCTATCGCTCTCAAGGGGGGCTTTTTCTTATTTGTATAGAGTCCAACACCTCTGCAACTTAAACATATCTCATAAACAGTGTTCTCTCTTTGGCATTTGCTACAAAGTTGCATTTTTCCTACTGTTCAACCCGATTACTTAAAAACCACACTCTCTGCTCTCAATTGAACATTCTTTACATCCTAACAAGTTCTCTTTTACCTTATCTTCTTACAAAACTAATCACTCTCTTATTCTTTACTACCCTTTGGCGGAACTGAACCAGTACCACCTGGGACAGAAAATGACCCCCAGTTTCCTCGTTAGAGAAATCTAGGGGTCATTTTTAATTACTACACTTTTTTAGCAAAGTGAATTAACTGATCTAGCGTGCCGTTCCAAGCACTGAACATACCAAGTATGATTTCCCAGTGGTTAGGTTCTGCAATATTGTCAGATAAATACTCCATTGCAGCTTTCGCTGCTGAGTTAGATTGAAGCGCCATAGAGCCCCAACCCTTTTCAGGAGATATCAGAGAGATAACCTCTTTATGCCAAGTTATCGAGTACCTCCTACTGTTTTGTATTTTGTAAAAGCAATCTAGTAGTAGGTTTTTATCAAGCTCTTTGATCAACTGTACCTGTTCCGAATTTGCATTCGGCAACCATTCGACAATATCATTTACTTGATTTGCTTCAACTAAATGAGTTATAACTTTATAAAAATCGCTATACTCAAGTTCATGGTTTTTAAGTAAAAGTGCGTACGCCTTACTCTTGGCCTTGACACTTCGTTCCGAAACCAACTCAATTAACTGTTTAACTGTAACCATATCTGGTAAATCTTCGAGTTTTTCAAATAAAGTATCAGGAAGCATCTCTAATAAAGCAAGCTGTGTGATATTTAATGATTCGGCGTAGGAAGATAAAGTATTTGATCGCACACCTTTTTCAGATGTAGCCTCAATTACCGCGACTGCTTTACCCTTATTTAAATAAGGAAGAACCTTATTCGCCCAAGAGCTCTGCATGATTTTTGAGTCTGACTTTGAAAAAGCCCTCAAGTAATCTTCTTTGCTGCCTACTAAGGATGCTGCGATTTCCGCATCTGGATGAAGTAAGCTAAGCGTTAACTTTGCCTCTTTATCCAGCTTGTCAATATCGATAGTATCTGCCACTAATTTATCTAATGAACTTCTAGAATTTTGAGATTTAATCAACTCTGATAAAAGTCCATGTTCAGTAAATACCGAAACGTGATCTTTTGATATCTGAATTGATCGAGTTGCAAGCAACTTTTCTAAAAGTCTAGGCTCTATCTCAGCTAAAACAGCTGGGTTTTCGGAGAAAGAGTACACTAATACATCTTCTAACTCTGAATTAACTCCGGATTTTACCAATAAGGTTTTCAAAAGATCTACCGATCCACAATCCCTTACTCGCATTTTACGCCATTCAATATTTGAAAGGTCGTAATCAATCTTTTGTAATGTTTCGAAGGCTTTAGTGGAATCCTCATCTAGCATCATTGCTGCTATGTAAGAAGATCTTTCATTTCGCTCTAGATACTGTTTAACAACTAAAAGATCAGTTGAATGTACTAGTGCTTTAACCGCTCTGCGATAGTTAACATGGTTATCTAAAGAAGGATCGTTAATTATCATCTCTAGCAAAACCTCGTCACTTAGATTAGTTATCACCGCACCCATAAGGTCCCGATCATAGTTTCTTAGCGATTCTTGGAATAAGAATAAAAGAGTCGGCTCGGATGTATTTTTGTTTGCAGCGATTGCAACACGTACTGTCTTTCTTCGCTCTTTTTCACAAATCTTATCGAGTAAATTTGAATCTTTTATACTTCTTGCAACATTACTTGCTGCATGAACCGGTAATTTGTTCCAGCGTTCCAAAACTTGCTCTGAGCTTGGATTTTGCTCATCTGTTAATGGTAATTCTGTACCGTATTTAAATAGCACCTTCAATGATGCTTCATTTGCGTAAGGAATTAACCTATCCGCTATTCTACTATCGACAGACATTGCCGACTCCTTTCTATTATAATTATTACTATATACGCCAGAAGTTGTAGTTAAACCAATTGCTCTGTTAAACCTTTGACTAATTCGCGTCCTGCTCACTGTAACTTATATGCAAAATCTATTTAAAGTAAAAGCGATTCGAAATATTCTAGCCGTATGGGTAGGATTCTTCTTTTTAGTCACAGCTCTTGGTGTTGTTGCTACCTATCAAAACTCTCCTGCGCTTAGATCATATATCCCCGCTGTCGACCGTGATACTTTATTAGGAGAACTCGGATCCGAAGAGGTTTATACTATTGCCGATGGGCGAAGGATCTCAACTTTGGTCGAAACTCCTGATGTTGGATTACTCGAAATAGGAGTATCTGTAGAGGGTGAGTTAAATATTGGTGAAATTTTCGTCGTCGATGACTCAGGTCGCGTCTACTCTGCTGCGGAAATAAACGCTACTGATAAGGGGTTTTCATTTACGATTAATATCAATAATTCAGATAATTCCAAATATGATTTACTTTGGAGTAACAAGGGCTCACTTCTTGCGGTTCTTTCTGGAAAATAGGTAATACCCCACAAAACTGATCGCTGCGAAAAATATATAGACTGCAACCGGTAAGTTACCGCTATTTTGTGTTAAATCTACCGTAACTGTAGCTCCATCTACAACCCCCATTAGAAACTCCTCCAGCCCTGATCTGTAAGGTAGACCCCTGGTATTAAAGGTTTAAATTCTGCCTGACCCAGCATTTGGTAACGTTGTTGAGCTTGAATTACAGCCCGGATCTTTACTAACTCACTATAACTCTCTTCCATCTTCCCCGGTGGGGCAAATATATTACGATACAGAGCTCTTACCCACTGTATTGTGTCAATTCCCTTACACTCAATGTTTTCATGGTTAAGTAATTTTTTCTCTGCATTTAATAATACATTACCTGTTTCTTGCCTTAACTTTAGCTCTATATGCTCCCTATCTTGCGCTATCGAACGCTCGAGTATGTATATAAGGGCTAAAGTGTAACTGATCCCATAAATCCAAACTATTGAGTATCCTGTACTGGCTAATAAATTCCAAACCCCATGCAAAATTACCGCTAAGAAATATGATTGCACCATTAACCTTTTCTTTGCGCTTTCCCGTCCTTGAACTATCCCAAAAATCCAACCAATTAAAGCTGTGCACACCATGTGTAAAAAGGGATTAAATAATAGCCTTGTCAGACTTGTTCCTAGAGCCTCGGTACCATTTGCGGTATTTGCCAAGTATAAAATATCTTCCACCACCGTAAATCCTGCACCAACGTACAAGCCATAAAGTGCTCCTGTGGAAGGTGAAACTATGTAACCTCTTAATAGAAACAAACAACCCAATTTCAGTAACTCTTCGGCAAAGGGTGCAAATATAACCGTTATAATGTAATCCGGGAAAAATATCGACGCAATTCCGTTTAGCATCCCCGCTGTAAAGGTGCAAATTCCCCCGCCTAATAAAAGGGCGGTTACCACGGTGCCTTTTGTAATAAAACTCTCCCTTGAAATCTTTCCCGTAAGGTAAATTAACACCCCAGGGCCAAGAAGAGTGATAGGTATAGAAAAAGCTGCTGAAGGATTAGTAAAAGTAACAATGAAAAATAATAAGGAGATGTAACCTACCCCGAAGATCAAGTATCTTTTCTTAACTGAAATATTTTTCACTTTCATTACTGTTATCGTGAAAGCAAATTCGTCACTACTGGTAAAAGACAAAGAGGCCGATAAAATCGGCCTCTTTGAGTTTAACTTATATTATTCTTTACTGAACTTTGACGCTGCGTGGTTGCGTAGTGATTCAGCTGTTTCAAGACTCTTGTAGGGTCTTGAATTTCGGATGTAGTTCTGTGAGAACTCGTCATCGAGTGATTTTCTATCAATTGTTCCTTCACATAAGGATACAGTTACTAATTCATTTCCTTCTACGAAAATAAAGTAATTACCGTTACCGTGGCAGTATCTGCCTTCTTCAGCAGCTAAAGCTGCCATCTCACTCAAGATCTCGACCTTTAACCACTCGTCCAAGCGGCTAGTTAGTGTATCGTCAAGAACAATCATCTCTCCGTTAGGATTGACTCTTGCTACGAAGCGAGTTCGCTTAGGGGCGTAGCCACCAGCAGGAACACACTTTAACGTTGGCGTACCGTAGGTATCGTCAGAAGCGTAGAAATCTCTTGAGCCTTTTTCGATCTTTGTAGTAAATATATTCTTTATCATATTAATCCCAACCTTGGAGTCATACCCGCTTTGAGTATAATGCTTGTCACCATGGTTTCCTTTAGGGATACTTTATACTGTGAGCGCACCTAATAAATTTACCATAGTTCCTACTAGATTCTCTCCGATTCGAATGCTTTCCTTAGCCTGAGCGGAACAATACAAAGTATGGAATGTAACCTATCTTCTACAGAGTATAAACTAATCTCAGGAAATGATACCCAGTATTCTTGCAAAGAGCATCTTGCTCTAAGCATAACCCTTTTAGCCAGCATCTCCACTAAGCCCTCTGTACAGGATGTTAAATCTAAACGCAAATGTCAGATAAATGTTTTAGCGCTACGTGCTCTAAACTCAGAGATCCCCGAGTATTTAAGAGATTTTTTACTTAACCCCGTGATTCGAAAAACCGCTTATTGGGCAAAAAGTAGTACCGATAACCCCGAATCCCTCCCCGTTGTTAACGATTTAATCAATACCGCCTCCGAAGAAGATATTAAAACCATTACCAAGCAATCCTCGCAATTTATCGTAGTAAACTACTGGCTAGGCCACCATACCTGTAGAATTTGTGGTTTAGGAGCGGGGACTACCTGTAGAACCGACGGGGTGCGGGTCTGGCCGGAAAGTATGCATCATTACCTCACCCAACATAAGGTGCTTCCGCCCAACTGGTACGGTGAGCGAACTCTACCCTAAGCGAAGACAGTACTGCCCGGAAGCATCTACCTTAGTTAGAACCTCCGCCTGGGAAACCCTCTGAGTTTTCTTCCTTACTAAAATATACCACGATGATTTGACTTTTAGGCTTTTAAGAAGAGCGATTAACACTAATCCCGAAAGTGTTGATTCGTCATCCCAACTTTTCCCAATAAGTTTTTTAATTTGTAAAAATTCCTTTTCCTCTGCGCAAACGCTAGCAATGTGGGTAAACTTACCTCCTCTTATCTCACCAATGTAAATGCACTCCATACCTGTATAGTAGTACACTCGCTGTCAAAAAACCCTTATCTATTTCATTTTATTAATAAGCTTTTGCCCTTAATTGTATTGTTAAAGAAAGGAGCCAGTATGGTTCTCGCAACAAAAGAAGATACTTCAATCCAAACCCCAGACGCGGACGCGATTACCTATAAGTTTGACTGGTATGCTGATCACTCCTCTTGGCGTTTAGATGATATCGCTGACGATATCTCTGAAGCATTGACCTTGCTTAAAAATAACAGTATCGATGTAACTTATGAAAATAACTTCGACTCTGTACGAGCGATACACAAACAATTAAAAGCATTGTATCTTAACCCGGCTATCTCTGATTCCGATGTTAGGAAATCATTACTCTTAGCAGATTCTTTATTTCTCTCTGAAGAGATTGAATCCTTCGATGCTACTGATTCCTATCATGACTTAACCTCAATGCTTGAAGAAGAACTCTTACAATGGCAAAAAAAGCATTTCTGGGTATTTTCTGATGAAGCCTGGGATTGTGATTTAGTTAAAGAGTTCACTAACCAGCAAAACCATCGAAATGGGCTTGGGGAACGTTGGAGTCTAAAGATCGAGAAAGATTCCGTGGAACTACCTGATGGTACCTTGTACCGAGGGGTTAACCCATCATCGTTACTTAAACTTGCAATGGAAGCTCTCATCGAAGATGATTGGTATGAGTCTGAGTTCCCGGGGATAGTTGATGCTTTGCAAAAGCTAGATGAAACCCAACTTGAAAAAGTACACCAACTCGCTATCCATATCTCAACCTGTAGGGTTTTAAACTCGAGGATTACTGAAGTTGATGCAATCATTAATGCTTGCAATAAAGTTGACATTGGGAAATTTCCCGAATACCTCGAAACCATCTCCTGTCTAGCATTAAACTGGTCTGGGGACAATATTGATCTGCTCAAAGCCTCACTTGAACTAACATAAAACCTCCCCCCTAAGGGAGGTTTTATGCTTTTTTGTGACATTATCAAAGTTCCCCTCACTATCTTTAGCATGTTAGAAAATCCTTACGAAAGTATAGCCAGGTCCTTTTCCTACTCTCCCAAAGCTCTTCCTTTTGAGGGTTTAATAACTGAATCAACTGGGTGGAAGGTATCTTATCTCTCGGATATTTTTAGTAAAACTTTCGTAGGTTACTCAAGTGTCCCCTTTACTACCGATTCCCGCTTTACCTGTAAAATTGATTTTCACTTAACCCCCCACCCGGGATGTGTCTGTGGATTTCACGCCTATTACGAGAAATCCACCGCCATCTTTAACCTCGAAAGGTGGAGACCATTACTTCTGCTTGAGGTGGAATTTTACGGAGATATCATTCAGTACTCTAAAGGATTAAGAGCCTCGGAGCAAGTAATAAAATCCTTGCACCTTCCCGCAAGATGTGGCTTCGGCATCTGTAGTAAAACCACACAGGGTCTTTCTAAAAAAAGAAAATACTTTAGACCGGCTTGTTCAAAACATCTTAAAAGTGATGGTTACTCGATCCCTGAGCTTACCATGGCGCTGGGTGTCCCAGTTGCAATAATTAAGTAACCAAAAAATATGAAAAATCCTCCAGTTTGGTTAGAATTAGTTTTTTCTCTCCCTACCATTTTGGTGGGAACCCTTACCTCCTTTGTTATACATTATTTTCTTCTCTCCGATTACTTGCCCTTTTCTCAATTTTTTCTTATCTATTTTCTCTTCTCCCTATTAACCTTAACTCGCATTGGGGAGAAAGTACTCGTTGCGCTAACTCCGGGAACCAGCATCCTTAAAGGTGAAATGCCTAAACTTCTCAACGAAATAGCGCTTACTATAACAGAAAGAGCTAAAATTCCTTCCAGGAATTGGTTATTTGCCGTTGAAAAAAGCAGTAGGTTAAATGCTGGCACCTCGGGACGACATCTTGTAGTACTAACTCCCTCTGCATTGAGATTGCCTCCTAAAGAACTCCGTGCCGTCTTAGCTCATGAAATCGGACATCAAAGAAATAAAGATACAATCTCATCTCATTTTCAGTGGTGGTTCACTCTCCCTGTCTATTTAATCCTTAGAACAAAAAACCCTGCGCCTATTTTGCTACTTTCTTTCGGTATTTATCTATTTTCAAAAAACCTCACAACACCCGCTGAGACCCTTATCGTTCTTGGGGTTTTCTTTAGCACGCTTATTTTTTTCTCTCTTATAAATCTCTATATAGAAAGACTTAACGAGCTAGCCGCTGATCACTTTGTTTACCAGGTGGGTTTTGAGGAAGATTTAATTGCCACTTTAAGTAGATTTAATGATAACTCAAAACTTCCATCCTTTTTGCAATCCCACCCTAGGACTAAAAAACGTATCGATCGTTTAAATAACTACTTAGATTAGTTTTGAACAATACCCCCATTTTTTACTTACAACCCGCTGCTAAAGAAACCCCAATTAAGAGGGTTTTGTACAGCCTAAAGCGTAAACCCGTATTATACCTTAAAGTACCTCCTACCCGTATAAGGAAGGAACTTTGTAACCGTAACTTTACTTTTTCAAACCATCTCACGTTCCTCTCTGCTACCCAACCCCTTGCTTTAAGTGACCCCACAAAGCCCACAGTAACAATTTTAAATATGATACATACCAAACTATCAAATAAACTCGTATTGGCTCTATCGCTTTTAAGAGCCAAAATGAGCTTTTCTCAAATCGTTGAGTTACTCGAGTTTCAGAAATTTATCTATAAGTCACGAGTAGATCTACTTGCCGTGGGAGTTCCCAATGAGTTTATTAACTTACTTCTTTCAAAGTCTTCTCTCTTAGCCGCTATGCCCTTGCCTAAGGGGCAATCTACTTCCGATCATATATGGGAACAAGAAAGAGATTTTCAAGATACTCTTGAGCAATTAATGCGTTCTTACTCTGTATCTGAAAACGCAATTAGTCATTTGAGAACATTTTCGGAAGCGACGCTATTAAAACTTATATCCTTAGCCACGCTCGCTGATATTCGTCCTAACGTGGCAAACCTTGTATTAAGAAACTCACTTGTTGAGATAAAGTAAGCTGCATCTATAGTTTTGATTACACACCAGTAGCTTAGTTGGTTAAAGCCCCGAACTCATAATTCGGTAATCGTAGGTTCAAGTCCTACCTGGTGTACTTTATAACTTGATTATATTTACTGCAAATCCCCCGCCAAGATGTATTAGAGTTAAAATCCAGCAATTATTGGATTGAATTCAACTGGTGTTACCTTGAAAACCGCGTGAAATTACTAGTTTAATTCTGTTGCAGCTGTATATAAAAAAACTAAGCCGGTACTGGCTCTTTTTCTGGTACTATAACCGGTTCGACTATGGGTTGTACCTCTCGCTCACGTCTAACAATTCTCTCTGGTTCGCCAATCTCTGCCATTTACTTCCCCCTCTTTCTCTTTCTACCGTGAGTAAGTAAAGCGTTAAGTCAAGAATTCTATCCCTTGCCAATTTACCTATTATCCTCATAGTAATATAAGTGGATTCCATATCAATTTTAACCTTAAATATAGATTCCCACCCTCTTGATAGGAAGACACGCATTGATGGGGTCGTCTCACTGTTAACTGCTCACAGCCCTGATATCGTCTTTTTACAAGAAACTATGTCGCAGGATAACTCCTCGGACGCATCTAGCTATATCGCAAACGCAGCTAACCTTACTCTCGCCTCCCAATCCGGTATTGGTACCGCCATTCTCTCTAAATTTCCCGTATTGGAATCTTTTAGTAGTAGCATTAAAGGCAGTATATCTCACCCTTCGGCAACTTTTGCTAAAGTTCAAGTTGGAAAACATGTGGCTTTAACATGTTCAGCCCACCTCTCCTGGGGTTCCGGGATGGAGGTTGAAAGGCTCCACCAAGCCCAGGAGATTGATGCTGTATTCGCAAGCTACGGCGCCTTGGAGCCCTTTAGAAAAGGAGGCTCTGGTATACTAGGTTTTTTTGGAGGGGATCTAAACAGCTTACCTGATTCAGCTACCTTACGTTGGCTACAGGGATTATCTGTAGAAAACAATCTATCGACCCATTGGACCGATTCCTGGGTTAGAGGTATCGGTCCCGGCATCACCTCTGATCCAAATAACCCTTTAGCCGCTAGAACTGCTTTGACCGGTAATCTAGCTATCTGGCCCGAGGCCCCCTTGCCGTCGAGACGAATTGATTACATTCTCTCCCGAGGTTATGCCTACGGACGTCCTGGCGCACCTTTAAAGGCTGAAATAATAGATTCTAGCCCTAACGGTACCTTTCCCTCAGACCATTACGCTCTTTTAGCCACCTTTGCCCTCTAAGCATCTCCCAAGAACTGACTGACATCAGCTAACACATTAAATCAAACATTAACCCATTAATTGCTTTTGCAATACTTATAAGATTAGCGGAATCACCTAGACCAGTGTTCGAAGTTGAAGTAACTGATCTTCGCCAATGAAATTTATTCTAGATTAACAATCTCTAAAAGTTAGATAATACAAATACCCACCCTGCAGTCTACTAATTTTTACCGTACCTAGTAGTACTCCACTTTCATGCTTTAACTACCCAAAGGTTATTAAGCGTATCATGCTCTACTAAGTATTTGTTGGCTAACGGTATAATGATATTTACCGCGCCATCAACAGTGTATTACTATGGGAAAAACGGCTACGAATGGGATTAAGTCAAAAATAGTTGCACTCCAACTTATTTATCTAATACTTACCGCCTTTTACGCTAATCTAATTCTAGTTGGCATGCACTCTCCTGGTTACACCCCACTCGCGCCAAAGATTTTTGCAAATTTACTTCTTATTTCCTGGTTTGTAGTTGCTGCTCTATTTATCATTGTCCCCTTTCCTTTTAGCGGAGATATCACCTTTAATACTTCTAAGGATAAGAACCTATACCGAATTATTTCTATATTTTTTTTAATACCTAGTATGTTTACAGCTTTACCTTTTTTGTATTTTCTAAATAAAGTTGGAGTAACAAATAGTAGCACCCTTTTCTGGGTAATTAAAGTGATCGTTTTATTCTTGTATTTTATACCTATATACCCCTTATCGGAGTTTGCTAATCGCTTTAGAATAACAAATGGAGTAAAAGTTCTCTCTGCTGATCCACTTATTGAGTTTGCCGAGTATGCAAATAATACTTTTACCTACACCACCCTAGACGACCTTACATATCAAAGTAAGCTTAAAGTCAACGACCTAATCTCAGTATCTAATCTTATCTACTCTGACGGCACTCCTGCAAACCACTTCAACCTTACCTACGGGGTTGTGGCTTCAATTGAGAAAAACTCCTTCACTGTAACCCACCATAAAGATGCTTTTTTTGACCCATCTATTAACAAACAAAGCAAGGAGTACTTTCTCAAGAAACCCTCTTCCGTTACTCCTATACCTATAGTTAAACCTAGTAATCCCACTGCAAAGGCTAAGCGAAACTCCACAGGTGGTAAAAAATCCCTTGCAACAACAAGGATACAAGATACGAGTTTTGATAGGTACGAGGGTAGGTATCAAGAGAAATGTCAGTGCTTCCGCTGCCAACCGGATGGATTACTAACTGTCAAAAGATCGGGAATTAAAAATGATTTAAAAATTCTTGGGCGTAATCTTGGCTTAGGATTTGTTACCGCTTATATGGGCTACACGCTATACGTGTATTTTGGTATGAAAACGACCCCGGTAGCTATTGCCATCTTTAGCTATTTAGTTGTAGTCCTTCTTGTTACTATGCGGTTAACTAAAAATACCGTTAATACTTCCGTAGAGTATGAGATGACTCTCAACCCTGAAATACTAAAATTTATAAACGATACCTCAAAAAGTATCGGCGTTACTATCAAGTCAGTCTCCCCGCCTATCGTAATCTTTGATAAAAAAACCCGTGATGCTTCTATTAAAAAAGGGTTTGATGTCGAATCTAACGCTGCTTTTCTACCTTCCGGGAACAAAAGAGGCATGATTATGCTCGGCCATGCCTATCAAAATGAATTCGACGATATAACCAAAAGCGTGCTTGCGCATGAACTTGGCCATTCCACTCAGCCTTGGTTTAAATACATTCTTCCCACTACTTTAGTACTAAAAGGAGTGCTGTTCACGCTTAACCTACTATTACTTCAAGATTCCTCACTTACTATCTTTTTACTTTCCTCTATTTTCGTAAACCTGTCTCTCTCACTGCTCTCCTCGTATGTAAGTCGATATTACGAGAAGCAAGCTGACTTATTTGCCGCTAAGTTGTTAGGGGCTAAAGTAGCTGTACAGCCCTATCTTAACTTTGCCCGTCTCGGGATAGGCGGCAATACCCCCGGGCTTATTGCTCCACTTTTTACCTCTCACCCTGACATCTCCAAAAGAATAAAATACCATCAAAGTTTATAACTTTCTTTCTCTCTTTGAACTGCTCAATATCTTTTTATCACTACAATTATCTTCAATTAATTATATCTTGCTATTTTTGGCCTTCAACTATATTAGAAAATACTTTCCCGTAGCTTCACTACCTGTCAGTATTACAGTATTTAAACAAAGAAAAAGGGGATATGTCGGAACATATCCCCTTTTTCGATAATTAAGTTAATTATCCCTTGCCAAGAGATGCTATCTTGCGTGATGGAATTACAGTATCGCAAATACCGTAAGTTACCGCTTCTAAGCCCGCTAGGATCTTATCTCTTTCGATATCTTTCTTAATTTCCTCAACATCTCTTCCTGTATGCAAAGCAAATAGCTGTTCCATCTCTTCGCGCATTCTTAGCACCTCGTTGGCTGCGATCTCGATATCAGTTCCCTGACCTCTGCTTTCTGAGTAAGGCTGATGAATCAGTACTCTTGAGTGGGGTAGGATAAATCGCTTCCCCGGAGCCCCTGCTGCCAAGATTAGGGCTGCCGCTGAAGCTGCTTGCCCTAAGCAAACTGTTTGCACATCAGGTTTAACAAATTGGATGGTATCATAAATAGCGGTCATAGCGGTAAATGAACCTCCCGGAGAGTTGATATAGATTGAGATATCCCTTTCAGGGTCGAGTGATTCTAGACATAGCAGTTGCGCCATTACATCATCTGCTGAGGCATCATCGATTTGCGTTCCCAAGAAGATGATTCGCTCTTCAAATAACTTAGCATAGGGATTTTGAATCCTCTCTCCATTTGGAGTTTTCTCTCTAAATTCTGGTAGTATGTATCTTCCACTCATCGCTTCTTACCTCCAATTTTAGCTAAACCTAAATCACTCACTGTATGAATTACTTTATCAATTAAACCATACTTTGCCGCTTCCTCCGAGCTAAACCAATTATCTCTCTCGGAATCTTCTTGTACTTTACTTAGGCTTTGTCCAGAGTGTTTTGCGATTATCTCTGCCAGAGTTTTTTTAGTATAAGACATCTGTTCTGCTTGAATCCTAATGTCCGATGCTGAACCCCCTACTCCTCCGAGTGGTTGGTGCATCATTATTCTTGCATTTGGAAGCGCGTATCTCTTACCCTCAGCTCCTGCGCAGAGTAGCAGCTGACCCATTGAAGCTGCCAATCCTATACCCACGGTTCTTACATCACAATTAATAAAATTCATTGTGTCATAAATGGCCATACCTGCCGTTACCGAGCCTCCGGGGGAGTTGATAAACAAGGTGATGTCTTTCTCGGCATCATCTTCTGCCAAAAGTAGCAGTTGGGCTACTAGCAGATTCGCGCTCCTATCATTTACCTCTCCGCCTAGAACTAATATCCTAGACTTTAGTAGCTTTTCTGCGCTATCCAACTCTGGCTTTAATGCTGTATTTCCCTCTTCTGAATTATTCATATCTTAACCGTTACAGCATCCCCCCTCCAGACACTCAAAACCATGAGGAAAATTCAACCTTTGATCGCTCAGTGGGATACCTTTACCGGTATTTATATATTTAGAGATACAAACGTTTAACCTACTTTAGTATTTTCGTATTCTTAGTACAATTATCTCCATGAAATCAAAACTTAGCAATCCACTGATAAAACTTCGGAAATTTATTGCAATCTCCCTCACGGTTATTAAAATCTTTCAAGCGGTTAGAGTTTTACTTGCCAAATACCCTGTTAAAAACTACTCCCTTTCCCTTACTAGAGAATTAGTTCTAAGATTGCAGAAAATCGCTAATCTATTAGAAAAGTCAACTCGTAGTTGGGCCACTAACCCCCCTGTTGTTACGGAAGATAAACAAAGTGAAGTTGATAACTTTACTAATGCCAGTGCCAAAGTTACTGAAACTATAGTCCTAGATCCAAAACTTAAAGCAGTACCCATTAAAAAAACTATCAAAAAGCCAAAAGCGGGATTGCAACCTTCCGAGAAAACCCCTAGCAAAACCAAAAAAGTCGCTGCTAGTAAATCAACTCCAAACTCAACAGATTTCACCCTTAAAAACTAAAACTTTCTCGATCATGCCTGCTCAATTAACCTGTTATCGTACCATATAACCTATGAGAATTTTATCCGTACTGCTATTAGCCCTTTTCCTCTCCGCCTGTTCTTCGCCAGATAAGAGTCTTGATGAGAAAAATACTCCTATCGTTTCAGTCGATCCAATTTTTTCAAAAACTATTTCCCCTGTTATTATCACAAACCCTGTGGATTCTATTGATTTACTTGTGGGGCAGAACCTTGTTTTTCGTACCTTTTCGGATGCGGATTTGACCTCATCGACTTTAACAGTTACAAACGGGGATTCTACTATTGTTTTACTGAAAAACGGCGAAATCTTTGAAACCTTTACTACTGCGCCTGGCTTAACCGCACTTGCGGAAGGTAGCGTAACTGTAACGCTTACCAGCGGTGAGATTGTACAGGTGTACTCAATTAAGATTAAACCCCCTGTTGCAAATAGTGACTCACCTATAGAATCAGCAAACCCACCCTTGGGTTCAAATAACGACCCCGGGATTGTAGTAGAAGCTCCAAATGATTCTGTAGAGATGCCTATCCAAGACAATTTTTTTGATGCAGAAGCTAAACAAACAGCTATCTTCGCTCAAAAAATTATAGGTATGGGATTTCTCGATGCTAAATTTCTTCTTGAAAGATCTAACATCTCAGTTCGTATAGGTGAAGAAGACGGTATGGTTTACGCCCTGACTATGGATTACAACCCCTCTCGGATTACTCTCTCCATCGTTTCTGGTACTATTACCAGTGCTAGCGTTGGTTAAAAGTGTCGGATCGTAATGATCTATCATTAGTAATCCTTAAGGAACATACTAAAAGTTTCTATAACGCTCCCCCTTATCAGGAGCAGTTCGAAATTGCCTCGGTAATCAATCAATCTATCTCTGTTGATCTAAATCTAATCGCAAAAGCTGGTACCGGTATTGGAAAAACTATAGCTTATCTTATCCCCGCATTACTCTCCGGAGAAAAAATAGTACTCGCAGCCCCAACTTTGAATCTTCTTAACCAAATAGAAAAAACAACCCTTCCCCAACTTCAGCAAACCTTCGCTAAATTTGATCTTAATTTTAACTGGGTCACTGTCAAGGGTCGATCGAACTATCTATGTAAAAATAAGTTGCATGATCTTAAATTAACCAACGACCCTGAATTAGACAGCTTTGAATTAGATTTTATTGAAAATATCTCTTCAACCGGGGACAAATCTGACTTGCCCTATTTTGAAGAAAAAATCTGGGAGAAAATAAGTACCAACTCAGATCACTGCTTAGGGAAAAATCAATGTAATTTCGGCAAATCTTGTTTTTATGAAAATGCTCGCCAAGAAAGTTTTGATGTAAATATCTTACTTACTACCCACGCTTTATACGCTAGAGACATCGCGTCCCAAGGCGCGATTCTGCCAGAACACAAGGTTGTGATTTTTGACGAATGTCACGAACTGCCTAGATACCTGCGGGATGCCTTTTCAATAAAGATATCTCGAAAGTCAATTAAATTACTTCTTGATGAACTAGCAGGTATTGGTCTCATTACTACACCATTGAAAATTTCCCTTAATGCTATAGACTCTTTTCAGATTGCTAGACCTAACGATATCTTAGGAACCTCATCGCAAAGTGAGATCTACCATTTGCTCGAAAACCTTTTAATTGAAATAAATAATACCTCGACGCTGCTTAATAGAGAGAATGGGGGAAAGGCGATGATCCTATTAGATCGTTTTGCTAGCAATGTTGAAAAAATGCTCGAGGTAAATCATGATAAACTATTTTTAACAGGGGAGACCAACTCCGATGATATTCTAAAGTTGATTCCTCTTCGACCCAGTAGAGAGCAAAACTCTTTTTGGCAAAATAAAGTATCACTTCTTATCTCAGCAACCATACCTTTTGAATTCGCAAAAACACTGGGGATAATGGAGTTAAACTATACTGAGAAAGATTTCGGAACCGCTATCAAATATGATACTGCGGCACTATGCTATATCCCAGAAAACCTCCCGCAAAACAATTCCCTAAATTATCGTTCGGCAATCAACCAACAAATAATCGAGTTGTTACTTCTATCCAAGGGTCGCGCTTTAGTGCTCTTTACCTCTATCATTGCAATGCAAGAAGCGTACCAGGCCCTACCTCCTGATATAGGGTTTAAAGTATTTATGCAAGGAGAACTTCCTAGGGAGAGGTTACTTAAGAAATTCACCGATGACGAATCTAGCTCTCTTTTCGGTACCTACTCTTTTTGGCAAGGAGTTGATGTCCCGGGCCCAACTTGCAAATTAGTGATAATCGATAAGATACCTTTCCCTCATCCCGACGATAGGTTTCTCTGGGAAAAAAGAGAGGAGTGGGGGGAGTACGCGTTTTTTATGGTAGATATCCCTTATGCTGCTATTTTGCTTGAGCAAGGCATTGGTCGCTTACTAAGAAGCCCTGATGACAAAGGCGTAGTTGCCATACTAGATAACCGTTTGGTTGACTCTACTTACTCTCATTATTTCAAAATGCTCCTTCCTAATATCCCTATTACTAGAAATATTGAAGATTTATCTAATTTCCTTTAAGTTTCTTTAACTCTGCAACTTTCTCGTAAAATGCATCTAACTTTTCGTCATCATAAAAAGGGTCGAACTCGCTCCCTCTTATCAAGTTCGCAATGGATGGTTCGGTTGTGTATAACTCATTAAAGGCTATTTGACCAGGGCGTAGTTCCATATTTAATATTGTTAGCATCTTCAGTATATATGCTTGTTTTCTACCATTTTCCCTTTATAGTTTATAATAACTGTTATGGCACGCGATGCTTCATAACTGAACGGAGACGAGGATCTTTCCGTCGTAACGCTACGTAAACGCGACAACCCAGAGGTTAATTCCTCTGGGTTGTTTTTATGCTATGACATTCCTGTCAATACTCCGACTGTGATATCTTATGGATGATTTATTTCAAGCAAAGGATAGAGAAACGAACCTCCCCCCATTAGCGGTAAGGATGAGACCTTCAAAAATCTCTGAGATTATCGGACAAGGCCTACTGATAAATAATAAGGCCTTATCTAACTTTCTTGATCCAAACTGCCCCAACACCTTAAAACCCGGGGCGGTATTACTTTATGGCCCACCTGGATCAGGTAAAACCTCGATCGCAAACTTGCTTTCCCATAACAAAAACTCCATCTTTATAGTGGTAAGCGCTACAGAGACCTCGTTAAAAGAGTTAAGGCAAATAAGAGATAAGGCTATCGAAGATAGGGTTTATAAAAACATTCCAACCTATCTATTTATTGATGAGATTCATAGATTTTCTAAAAACCAAATCGATTTTTTACTCCCGATTTTAGAAAATAAGGACCTCTACTTTATTGCTGCCACCACTGAAAACCCGTTTAATACTTTTTCTAAAGCATTTTTATCAAGATTGCTCCCAATAAAACTAGAACCGCTCTCCGAATCTAATTTAATAACTATTCTCCAAAAAGCCTGTACCATAGAGTTGGATCAAAGTAGAAAAAAACAAATACCGGAGAATTTTTTACAGCAAATCGCGAATTCTTCCGACGGGGATGCGCGAAGAGCATTATCTACTCTTGAATTAGTAATCAATTACTGCACCGGTTCGACTTTTAATCAAGAACTAGCTGATTCAATTCTTCAAAATCCTTATTTTGTATACGATTCTGAATCCCACTACGATTACACCTCTGCTTTGATTAAATCCATCCGAGGCTCAGATCCCGATGCGGCTATTTACTGGCTTACTCGTTTGCTCCAAATTGATGAAGATATCAATTTTATCACAAGAAGATTACTTATCCTCGCAGCAGAAGACATTGGACTTGCTGATCCCCGAGCGCTTACTCTCGCCGTTAATACTGAAAGCGCCCTACGAATAGTTGGCATGCCTGAAGGTGGGATACTTTTAGCAAATTTAACCATATACTTAGCTCTTACTGATAAATCAAACTCCACTTACTCAGCTTATAAAGCAGCGGCGGAAGCGAGCAATGTGAATGTACCGAACTCCATAAAAACAAATGCGGGCAAAGATTACCTCTACCCGCACGACACCGCCTCGTCTTATCTCCCGCAAAGGTACCTTCCCAATGATTTTGATCCAAAGTTTTATCAACCGAAAGAAAATGGTTTTGAAAAAGAGCTCTATCTACGCTATGTTAATCGAAAAGGAATTAATGAATAAATCTCTCTGCGCTATTTTTCTAATTTGTACTCTCGCTCTACCGATAACAAATACTCAGGCAACCTCTGAAGTAAGCACAAGTGATATTACCATCTCTTTCTCCGGGGATATCTTAACTCACCAATCCCTCTATAAGACCGCACTACATAATAAAGTATATAATTTTGATAAATTTTTTGTAAAAATTAAACCCTATCTTAACTCCGATATTGATATTTGTCACCTTGAAACCCCTTTAGTAGAGGGTAATCCCGCTGGATACCCCTCTTTCCGTACCCCCAAAGAGTTAGCACCTGCCTTAAAAAATGCAGGATTTGAAGGCTGCTCTCTCGCTTCTAATCATTCGCTAGATGCGGGTAAATCGGGGGTAAGACAGAGTATAGAATACCTTGCGAAACAGGGGTTGAAACACGCAGGAACCTCATTTAACAATAATGAATTTGCCGATATTGCATTTTACGCCGTGAAAAACTACCAAATAGCCCATCTCTCCTACACTTGGTCTACCAACGGCGTAAAACCTTCCGAAAAATTTCTTGTTAACTACCCTATCAACTCTACAAAAATCTTCTCTGATGTTGCCCAACTTAAACAATCCGGCGTAGATCTTGTCTTGCTCTCGCTTCACTTTGGTAATGAATACTCGGTAGAAATTAGTAGCTATCAAAAAAATCTCGTTGATAAATTGACTAAAAATAAAAACATTGATGCGATTATTGGTCATCACGCCCATGTAATGCAAAAAGCCTTGTTAGTAAATAACACACCCGTGGCCTTCGGTCTCGGTAATCTTTGGTCTGGACAAGGACCGTGGTCAAACAATCCTCGTACTCAATGGGGTGGTATACTGTACCTTTCTTTCTCCACGACAGAAAAAATACCTTCTTTAACTAAAGTTAGGTTTTTACCTACTACTGTTATCCCGGGTACTTGGGTAATTACGCCCTCAAAATCTGTGGTTGGTAAATGGTCTTCGCAAGCGAAAATCTCCATAAAGGAATCTTCTAAGCTAATGTCCCCACTTTCGGAAAATTTCGAATTACTTTAATAACTGAGAGTTTAGTTCAACTAGCTCTTTGAGAGATCCTTCCCAATTTCTCCAAACTACCAGCATTAACTCCCGTTCCTCCACCGTTAAACTCTCTATATACATTAAAGCATAGGTTAAGTACTTTGTATTTGTTAAGATCCTATAGGCGGGTTTGAAGTTATTAGCCAGCTGCACTTTATTCTCTACTTGATCTAACATCTCTATATCTATCTCAATTCCCTCGTTGCCTAATATTAACGCCGCTGAGAGTATTAACTCCTGTTCAATGCCCAAAAATACCAAACTACCTGCTTCAATTACAAGTTCACGTAAAAGATCATACTCTTTCGCCAAAATTAATTCTACCGCCAAGACCCTTGACCGGGGCCCCATTAACTGCGCAATAGCGTTTTTGCGATTTAAGGGGTTCATGC
>Ga0209550_10001829_pt1 | contig 20483 bp, 32 predicted proteins | sample LauGreSuBDMM15SN_2_FD_187567 | JGI IMG/M metagenome (GOLD analysis project Ga0209550, IMG submission 187567) | Freshwater lake microbial communities from Lake Michigan, USA - Su13.BD.MM15.SN (SPAdes) (version 5) | ecosystem: Environmental > Aquatic > Freshwater > Lake | place: Lake Michigan... | reverse complement strand
GAGTAACGTGGGAATACTAGACGAATTAAGACCGCAGATTATCAAGGACAAGGTAGCAATCAAGACTCGTATCCAATTAGAGGATGCAATCATGGATGCATGGCATACAGAACAAGACCTGAAGAATTTTATTGAGGTGTTTGTAGATCATCCAGACATACGCATGGATGAGCAAGAGGTATGGAACTACATCGATAGCATCAAGACTGTGCATAACTTGCGTATGACTGTGCTTATGGACGCATTCAGTCAGGCACTACACTTGGATGGGTATGGTACCGCAGAGGACGTAGCCGAGTGTCAGCGTGGGTTACATGAGGCACAGGAGGAAGTAACTAAGGCACAGAAGAAGAAAGGTAAGAAAAAGAAATGAACATTCAGATTAAAATTCTAGATGAGAATCCCGATGGCTCAGCCAATGCTCAGGTTACCTATGACAGGGAGGCACTGGAGTATATGGTTGAGTATGCCATCGTAGGTATGCTCAAAGAGTATGCAGAAAAAACAAAGAAAGAAAAGAAAGATGCCATCAAAAAACCAAGAACAAAAAAAGTTTCTTAGTGGTTCCACCTCAGATCCTGACATGTCCTATGCAGACATTGGTAAGGAGATAGGTATCCACAGAAATAGCGTAGCTGATATAGAGGAGAGAGCACTACAGAAGTTACGCATGGGATTGGAGATGAGAGGTTATAAACTGGAGGACTTTTTTTAAATGACACAATTTCTAATAGACATAGTGATGTTCTTATCCATCATTGGCATAGCTGTACTAGTAGTGATACTAATAGACATGGCAATGGGACTGTTATCAAAATGAACTTACAAACAATCCACGAAAGAACTGCTAAGTGGGTAGGAGATAACTGGGAAGTATCTGATGTGCCTAGTTATTACTGGGAAGACAACACTACTAGGTCACCCGTATTTAGCACTCTAAGATTAGCATTGGATTGGATTATCAAACACGACATTGAAAGAGGGTAGAGAGATGTCTATTCTAATACGAGCATTCATCATGTGTGCATTTGTATTTGGTGTATGGGTAGGGTTTATTGCAGGGCGTATGGAGTGGGATCATGAAGGATGTGTAGATTCACAAGGCACATACACACGATACGAGGCATGGTTATCTGTACGTCATGGCGTGTACCGGTGCTTTTGGATTGAGAAAGATTACCCACACAGAGTGAAACTACAAGGTGTGATTGATGTCAAGTAATCACATCAAGTGGGCAGGTACTGTGCTATGTCTTGTAGGTATTGCACTCACAAGTTTTAATGTATACCCACTGAATGTGTTCTTGAGTCTGGTGGGTAGTGCACTGTGGACATGGGCAGGGTACCTGCAGAATGACCTGCCTTTGATTTTAGTAGAAGCTGTAGCTGTAACTTTATATTTAATAGGAGCCATTACATGGATGATGCAATGAAGTTGACTGAGTTACCCGAAGGGTTTGTACCTGTGAAGAAGGAGAGACCTAAGCTTGAGCGTAGGAAAGTAATCGTAGCACCCAAGGAAGAATACATACCCCTTACAGATGATGACATCGAGTCATGCCGTAAGGGACAAGACATCTTTGATTTTGCACGAGACATTGAGAATGCTATTAAGGAGAAGAACAAGCTATGAACGTACCATATAACAACGGCAAGATTAAGATTGGTTCAGCGTACTATCTGAATCCACTCAAGCCCAAGTACATTGAACAGGATGTAGACATGCTTGAGATACAGAGTTACCTGATCCATGACCCTAGGGTTTTGAATAAGCATTACTGGACTGTACGCATCTATACAGTCACCGTTCTATTTGTTTTAACTGTTGCACTGATGTCCACTTAACTATTGAAAGGAAATAAAATGAAAGTATCTTTTGAATTACCTGATGAGCAAACCGACCAGCTAGTTATCGCAGCTTTGAAAGATGTATACGAGTCCTGCGTTACTACCCTCATGCAGCAATCACGTCAGATGTTTGATCCGGTTGAAGATGTGATCCGTAGGCAGGCTGCGTTGTCTGAAGTCTTGTCGTACTACATGCTCGGACCTGACTACTCAAACTACATTCGCTTGTGGAATACCAAGTTAATGGAGAGTACATTCGAGAAGGAAACCGAGGAGGAAAAGGAGGCAGACTAATGGCTAAGAAGAAACTGGTAGCTGTGATTGACGAGTACTACCAATCCTTAGACTATCGGGTTCTCTCACCCACCACCCAAAGAGACTATCGGTATTGCATCCAGACATTCCTAGGTACACATGTACGTAGCAGGGATATATCAAAGATGTATATCGATTCACTTGATACTCCCAATGCCCAGACTGCATACAATAAATGGGCAGAAAGGGGTGTCCCATATGCTAATCATACCCATGCTGTGGTCAGTAAGCTGTACAACTATTCAATACAGCTAGGGTATGCTCAGATAAATCCGTTCAGCAAGGTATCTAAACGTAGGCACACACCACGCAAAGTGGTATGGACGAGGGAGGATATCAAGTTGTTCTTAGACACTGCCTATAGCCGTTTTAGATGGCGTAGCGTAGGTCTTATTGTGCAGATGGCATACGAGTGGTGCCAGAGGCTAGGGGATATGGCTAATCTGACATGGGATAACTACGATTTTGATAAGAGGGTGTTGTACCTGCAACAATCTAAGCGTAGGGCTAGGGTAGAACTACCAACCACTGATGAGTTACATGAAATGTTAGTACAGCAGAGGGCTGACGTAGACTTTCAGCAGTACATAGCACCTTACTGTGGGGACAATAAAATCTTGGCTAAGCCATACGACAGAAAAACATTGTCTACTTTGGGCAGAAGTGTCATACATGCAGCCGGACTACCTAAGGAGTATCAGATAATGGACATGCGTAGAACTGGCACAGTCGAGATGATTGATGCCGGTGTATCCATGCCCCAGATCATGGCAGTTACTGGTCATGCTAATCCCCAGTCAGTAAAACCCTACATGAAAAATACCTTGACAAGTGCAAAGAATGCTGCTAAGCTCCGCTTTAGTACGGCAGGTGATACAGTATAAGTGCTAACGAATAAGATAAGGAAATGTAAATGAAAGATGAGAAAGAGTTCTTTGATAAAGCTAAACATGTAGCTAAAGAATTAGATGCAGATACGTACCTATCACCCGATCAAGTAACAGTTACTTTAACAAGGGAACAATGGGCAGCAGTCAGCAAAGCAATTGATGTCGCTTGCTCTATGAAAGAAACAGACGAGTATAAGGTTTGTTCTTTGGAAGAGGCTGAGGCATTTGCTGCCAAGCGTATGAACGAATACGAATTCGCATACGAGTTAGCAGATGAATTAATGGCTGGCGGTGAATGGTCTTTAACAGCACAAGCTACGCTACGAAAACAAGCAGACAGAATAAGAGAGTTGGAAAACCAATTAGATAAATGTAGTCATCACGAGGCTATGGCACACCAAGGTGGTTATGAAGTTGGTTATGAGAGGGGCTATGCTGCAGGATTAAAAGCAAGGAGTAGCACATGAATATACCAGACAGATGGGTTGTCATCGAGGTTGTAGATGACAAGACAAAACTATACAGAGTATTTGCTTGCTGGTATGGTGGCTGGGCAGGTGCAGATTCATGGCAAATTAATAGTGGTATTGTAGGCGTTAATGCCCAGCAAAACTACTTTGATTTTGAAGGACACTCAGGCTCGGTATATCGGTGCCATAAAAATAACTATGGCTTAAATCGGTATGGTGGCTCAGTGTTAAATAATTTAATTAAAAAATGTAAAGAGGAAGGCATTGACGTACAGGTTATGTCAGAAGAAACTAAGTGGGAGGAACTAGTATGAGTAATAAACCTATGAAGAAGCACACAACATTCGTTAATCACTGGGAGTAAACATGACACATTATGAAATCAGCAGTAAATTAGACACCATCCAATACAAGTACCAGAACCTTTCGTACATCGTAGAGATGATGGCTGCAGACACGACAGACAATTGTATGAGTGGTGCACTCTGGTCTGTCTACGATATGATGCAACACTTGACTTCTGAACTTGAGATTGTATCGAGTGATGTAATGCAACATCATATTGATACGAGCGAGGCTAAAGCTAAAGCAAAGAAAAAGAAATGAGCATAGATGTAAGACGATACGTACAGGATCTAGAGTTATCTTTAGGTCAGCTGTATCGTGGTAACTGTCCAGTCTGTAAGCGATACAAAACATTCACGGCTGTCAATGACAATGGCAAGTTGATGTGGAATTGCTATGCCAACAGTTGTAACGTGTCTGGTATTACACGCACGCAATTAACTGCATCTGAATTACAGAAGATGATGCGTGAAGAAACGTATCATCAAGACTTGCCTGTCCAGTTTGATTTACCTGAATGGATTATCGTAGACTACGGCAAGCCATACCTTAGCACTCTGTGTGATAAGTATGAACTAGATCCACACTGGTTAGATTTAAGGTATGACATTCGTGAGGATCGAGTTGTATTTCCTATCCGGCATGAAGGTAAACTTGTAGATGCTACTGGTCGTGCGGGTCACCCTGATGTACAGCCTAAGTGGAGACGCTATGGTGAGGCACGGGTACCCTACATTGTAGGTGACTCAGACATAGCCATAGTTGTAGAAGATTGCATTAGTGCAGCCGTAGTTGATACGTTAGGTGGCACAGGCTTTGCCCTCTTAGGTACTGCACTCTTGGATGAACACAAAGATATGCTTTACAAGTACCCCACTGTTGTGGTAGCATTAGATCCTGACGCAATGAGTAAGACCCTGATGTTTACCCGTGAGTTAAGAGCCGGTGGTATTAATGCTAAAGCCTTAAACTTAGAAGATGACATCAAGTATCGAACTCCAGAAGACATAGATAAACTGAAGCAAATTATAGGAGAGTAAATGGAACTCACGCTGATTAGAAGTCTAATGAACAAGGACTTCTACGATGAGACAAGAGGAAACAGATGTCCTGAAAAGCTATTCACAAAAGATATACGCAAGATTAAATCCATCATTGACAGTGCGATGGAACAATACAAAAGAGATTTAACTGTCGATGAAGTTAAAGCATTATTCTTTGCAGCAAATCCCACACTAACTACAGCACAGAAACACTCATACGAATTGCAGTTTAATAAAATTCGTAATGAAGATGTCATGGGTTCTGATGTAGCTACAGAAGTACTAAGCAATATGTTCCGGCAGGTTGTTGGTGAGGAGATTGCTAACCTTGGATTCTCATACGTCAATGGTGATGAGACTACGATGGAACCACTGCGTAGCATATTAAACAATTATCAGGATGATTTCACACCATCGATTCGTATTGAGTACGTAGACAATAGCATTGACAATCTACTAGCTACATCTGCATCCAATACCAAGTGGAGATTCAATATCCAGTCACTGTTTCAGTCGGTCAATGGACTAGACAATGGCATGCTGTTTGTAATTGGTGCTCGTAGTAACGTAGGTAAGTCAAGCTTTCACAGTACGCTGTGTGCTGCACCACATGGGTGGGCTAGTCAGGGTGCAAAGATTTTAATCCTGTGTAATGAGGAGAAGCCTGAGCGTATAGCATCCCGTTACATGACTGCTGCTACAGGCATGACTATGGCACAGATTGTGGCAGATAAGAACACAGCACACCGTGCGTATGATCCTATCAAAGATAACTTAAAGTTTGTGGATGCAACAGGTAAGACAATGAAGTGGGCAGAGTCGGTAATCAAAAAGCACAAGCCAGACATTGTCGTAATGGACATCGGCAGTAAGTTTGCTGAGGATGGTGCTGCATCAAATAATCATGAGACACTCAAGGCTAATGCTATATACGCACGCAACATAGGTAAGCTATACGGGTGTCTCGTTGTATATTGCACACAGTTATCGGCTGAGGCTGAGGGCAAGATTGTATTGTCACAGGCTATGATTGAAGGTAGTAAGACAGGACTTGCAGGTGAATCAGATCTAATGATTTTAGTTGCACGTAATCCACCAATGAATGACCAGACAGAGGATGACGGTATGCGGTACCTCAACATTGTAAAGAACAAGATTAGTGGTGCACACAGAATTGTAAACTGCGAGTTCGATTATCAAACAGGAGTTTACAGTTCATGATATTAACGCTTGACGTAGAGAACACAGTATCAAATCGAGGGGGCAAGAAACACTTAGACCCGTTTGAAACCGGCAACACATTAGTAATGGTGGGGTGCAAGCCTTTGGATATGCCTTGTCAGATCTACACCTTTGACCACACAGAAGTGCAAGAGGATACCAAGGCAAATCATACTGCAGTACAGGCACTGTTAGACAAGACTACACTTTTAATTGGTCACAATATCAGCCACGATTTAGTGTGGTTGTGGGAGTCTGGGTTTAAGTACGATGGTCTAGTGTTTGATACGATGCTAGGGGACTACGTATTACAGCGTGGCATTAAGATGCCATTGGACTTAGGCAATGTAGCTATCAGACATAATTGTGATGTACTAAAACAAGACACAATCAAGGAGTACTTTAAACATGGTTACAGCACTCGTGATATTCCTCACTCTGAACTTAGCATGTATCTTGAGCATGACTTGGGTGCTACTGAGGGGGTATATAAATCTATTCAGGAAAGATTAAAGACACCTCAAGATCAGGGACTGGCTGATACTATTCAGATGTCTAACGAAGTGTGCATCGTGCTATCCCGTATTTATCAAACAGGCATACGAGTAAACCTTGATGCATTGCAGCAGGTACGTATTCAGTTTGAAACTGAGAAGGCAGAGACGGAGAAGAGACTACAAGAACATGTACGTATGTTAATGGGAGATACGCCCATCAATCTTAATAGTCCTGAGCAGTTATCGTGGATAGTGTACAGCCGTAAACCACGTAGTAAAGATGCATGGGCTACAGCCATTACACCTTACATGAATGACATTGATTTTAAAGAGGCTGTAAAGAGACACTTTGATATGGTGTACAAGACTCGTGCAGAGAAGTGCAAGAGTTGTGACGGCAAGGGATTCTTCTATAAGACCAAGAAGGATGGTGCTACATTTAAGAAAGCAACTAAGTGTGGTACATGTAACGGTGTAGGCTTTGAGTTTAAGCCTACTAAAGACATTGCCGGACTAAAGTTCACTGCACCTAATGCAAAGTGGGCTAGTGCCAATGGCTTTGGTACTGGTAAAGATAACCTTGAAACATTGGAACGTGTGGCTACATCCAAAGGTATGACAGATGCTGCTGAATTTTTAGGCAAGTTACGTAGACTATCAGCACTAGATAGTTACCTAAGTAATTTCGTGGATGGCATTGCTAACTTTGTCAAGCCGGATGGTATGTTACATGTACGATTGAATCAGCACATCACTTCGACTGGCAGGTTCAGTGGGTCTAATCCCAATATGCAGAACATGCCAAGGGGTAATACATTCCCAGTCAAGCGGGTGTTTGTATCTCGCTTTGATGGTGGCAAGATTATGGAGGCAGACTTTGCACAGCTAGAGTTTCGTGTAGCTGCATTCTTATCACAGGATCCCGTTGCTATGAAGGAAGTATCTGAGGGATTTGATGTGCACTCGTACACTGCCAAGGTTATCTCGGATGCAGGACAGCCTACCAGTAGGCAGGTAGCTAAGACACATACCTTTGCCCCACTCTATGGTGCTACAGGCTATGGTCGTACAGCTAGTGAGGCTGCATACTATACACACTTCATGGAGAAGTACAGTGGGGTAGCGAAGTGGCACAGTGTACTGGCTAAGCAAGCCTTAAATTATGGCTACATAAAGATACCTAGCAATCGGGAGTTTGCTTTCCCTGATGTCAAGCGTAAGCGGGATGGTACAGTGACACACTTCACAGCGATTAAGAACTACCCTGTGCAGTCCTTTGCTACGGCAGACATCGTGCCATTGGCACTGGTGGAAATCTACAATCGATTGAAACCGTACCAAAGTTGTGTAGTTAATTCGGTACACGATTCGATTGTGATTGACGTACACCCAGACGAGGTAGCAGAAGTCGTTAAGGTTATTGATTCTGTGCAGGAAGATCTGGTGGAATTAATCAATAACAAATGGTCAATAAATTTCAATGTACCCCTTGCACTTGAGGCTAAGATGGGGGATAATTGGTTAGAACAAAAGGAGGTTCATCAATGAAGCTCGAATATAAACATGACGGCAAACACTTTACGTTTAGCATTGACGGTGTTGTTGTCGAAAGGAGCAGTAACGTGCACCAGTTAGTTCAGAAGATTAAGAAGTATCGACTGAGCTACGATGCACAGGAATCAAGCAGAAGTAAATATCAAATATAGAAAGGTAAATATGTCAGATCTTACATTAGTAAACAACAGTAACTTTGCAGCTATGGCTCAGGCTATGGGCATGGGTGCAGATATTGCTGTACCAAAGAAGCAAAACAATCTAGCTCGTTTGAAGTTAGATCACAAAGGTATCATGGGTGAGACCACTGTCGGTGGCAAGAAGAAGAAGGTAGAAGTTGTAGCTGCAGGAAGCTATGTACTGGACCGTCCTAACCTTGAGCCAGTGTATGCAACCGATGTATCGATTCGTTTGTTCAATCAGCGATTCATGTACAAGCGTTACATCCAAGGCAATGGAGATACCAAAGGTAAGTATGTTAAGACTATCATGGCTAAGGATCTCAAGGATGACTTGCGTGATAATGCCGGAGGATTTAACTGTGGCAAACCAAGTGGTTGGATTGAAGACTATCAATCTTTACCTGCAGAAACTAAGACCCTATTGAAATCCATCAAGCGTGTACGTGTACTGTTTGGTGAGGTTACATTAAAGGGTGCAGTAAATGCAAAGGGTGAAGACTTAGGTACCCTTGAATCTGTCCCTTTCATTTGGGAAGTAGATAACAAGGATGCATTTAAAACATTGGGTGCCCCTATTGCACAGATGGCTAAGCAGAATCGTATCCTGCCACAGCACAGCATTACTCTAGGTGCAGAAGAGCAATCATTACCAACAGGTGCATCGTACTTCTTGCCTACATCAACACTTGAATTAAGTAGCACGATTGAACTTACCGATGCGGATCAGGCATTGTTTGCAGACTTCAATGCATGGATTGATAACTACAACGATTACATCGTTAAAGAGTTCAATGGCAATGCAAAGGCACAGCCTGACGCAGAGTTGGCTGAGATCGTTGAAGAGTTTGTTGACGTAGAGGTAGAGTAATGCACCATCCTGCCGAGTTAAAGATACACCAGTATCTCAGTAAAGTTAGGCACGGAGATAGCACACTGAGCGAGGAGGTTGTAGAACAAATCGTCAGTGATGTTCGTGCTGCTTTACTTCGGCAGTTTGTGGACAAGCGGGATAGCAATAACTTCTCATTGAGAATGTCAAACGTAGGGCGTGACTACTGTCAGCTTTGGTTTGATAAGAACAATCCAGATGATGCTGTCCCACACTCTACAAATTTCGTAATCAACATGATGATGGGTGACATAGCTGAGGCTGTGTTCAAGGGTCTGCTAACACAGGCAGGTGTGGCATATGCAAATGGTGACAAGGTGACGTTAGTTGCAGGTGACCATACGATACATGGCACACCAGACCTGATCACTGAGGGTGCAGTAGATGATGTGAAGTCTGCTAGTCCTTGGTCTTATGCCAACAAGTTTGTTGACTACCAAACACTACACGACAATGATTCCTTTGGATATGTAGGTCAGCTTGCTGGCTATGCAAAAGCAATGGGAGTTAAGGCAGGTGGTTGGTGGGTAATCAACAAGGCGAATGGTGAGTTCAAATATGTAGCTGCTGATTCAATTGATCTTGAAGCTGAAGTAGAAAAGATTAAGCAGAAGGCAGACAGGCTAGAGAAGAATGAGTTTGAACGATGCTATGAGGCAATACCTGAAACCTATCGCAAAAAAGAAACAGGCAATCTTGTACTTGGTAGGGAATGTGGTTGGTGTTCCTATCGATACAAATGCTGGGAAGGATTAGAAGAAAGACCATCACTGGTATCACGAGCAGAGAATCCACCGATGGTATCTTACATACACATTGCTAAGAAAGAAGTAGAGTAATGCGTAAGTTTAGCCAGAAGGCATACGATGCAGCTATGGCATATGGTTATCGCAGTGGGCTAGAGAAAACTGTTGAGGAAGATTTAAGGCATTTCAACGTAGATGCTAAGTATGAATCAATCAAAATCGAATGGGAAGATCTGTGCTATAGAAAGTATACCCCCGACTTCCTGTTACCCAATGGCATTATTATAGAGACTAAAGGATTGTTTACTGCAGCAGACAGGCGTAAGCATCTCTTAGTACAGAAGCAACATCCTGATTTAGATATACGGTTTGTATTTGAAAGTAGTAGGCGTAGACTTAGCAAAATATCTAAGACAACTTATGCTGCATGGTGTGAGAAATATGGATTCCTATATGCAGATAAGAAAGTACCACAGACTTGGACTAAAGAAAAAAATAAAAAAGTTATGCCATTAACATTTAACCCATACAAAGGAACAAAGCATGAGTAACCCCATTAAAAAAGATGACATCGTATTAATCATTAGACCTAACTTTGAGGGTGAAGATTGGAATGGCACAGTAGATTTAAATATGATGTGCATGCCGTCTGATAAATTGTCTGAGGATTCATATCGGGAACTACTACATCTTATGCAAGGAGTTGTTACGTGTTTCCATTTACTAAATCAAGATGAAGCGTTTGGTGCAGTAGTAGAAGAAGAGATGGGTGCAATGATTAAGTCGGGCGAATTAAAATTCAATGACATAAATGAGGATTCTAGTTTCAGTAATGTAATTGATCTAACACAGTGGACGCAGACACGGGGGAACGCATGACAAATCGGAGGTTAAATGATGTATCACCAGAAGAATGGAGCAGTGCTATTCGTGGGTACGAGAAGGCAGAGGAAGGCACAGAGTTTTATCAAAGCAAGTTATTCGGTGGATCACTTTGGGATGAGGCAGATAAGCAAACCACTAGTGATGAAGTCGAAGAACCTGAGCACTATAACTACGGCAAGTTTGAGACCATCGATGTAATCATTGACACACTCGGTGAGTACGAAGCAATCAGCTACTGTCATGGCAATGTACTCAAGTACACCATGAGAATGTGGCACAAGGGCAGACCCATCACAGATTGCAAGAAGGCACGGTGGTACCTAAACAAGATGATTGAATTGCTAGAAAAAACAGAGGGGATTAACTGGTGAGCATCATAGTCGAAGTACATTTTGAGGTAATCTTAGATCCTGAGAGTATGCCCAATACGTATTCCGACTCAGACTACCTAGAAGAAATCATTGACGAAGCTATTCACGATGCTATGTATGACATCGGGGCAGCCAAGGTTAGTTTTGTACGTATGGATATTGAAGGATTAGAATGAACTACCATGGAATAGAGATAGATACAGCAAGAGACAGCAGGCTATCCGAGCAGGCAATGCAGCTGCTTCAGGACTACTACCTACTAACAGAAGAACGAAGCCCACAGGAAGCCTTTGCAAGGGCTGCAGTAGCTTATTCTGCAGGGGATAGGGGTCTAGCCCAACGGGTCTACGATTACGCTTCTAAGGGCTGGTTTATGTACGCCAGTCCTGTCCTCAGTAATGCACCTAAACAGGGAGAGAAACCCAAAGCTTTACCTATCTCCTGTTTTCTTACCTACGTAGGGGATAACCTAGATGAATTGATTAACCACAATGCTGAGGTAGCTTGGCTGTCGGTTAAAGGTGGGGGTGTAGGGGGGCATTGGTCAGATGTCCGGTGTGTCAGTGATAAGGCACCGGGTCCTATCCCATTCCTTAAGGTAGTGGATAGTCAGATGACTGCATATAAGCAGGGCAAGACACGTAAGGGTAGCTACGCTGCCTACATGGATGTTAGTCACCCTGATATTGTAGAGTTTATTAACTTTAAGTTACCTACTGGCGGGGATATTAATCGCAAATGCTTTAACTTATTTAATGCAGTAAATGTCTCCGATGCATTTATGCAGGCTGTAGTAGATGGTACAGACTGGCACCTTACAGATCCGTCCAACGGTGACATACGGGAAACTACTCCTGCCCGTCAGCTATGGCAACGTATCTTAGAGGCACGGTTTCGTACTGGTAGTCCTTACATTAACTTTATTGATACAGCAAATAAAGGATTGCCACAAGAACAGAAGGACAGAGGTCTAAAGATTCATGGTAGTAACTTGTGCAACGAGATTCATTTAGCTACATCACAAGACCGTACAGCAGTGTGTTGTTTATCCAGTGTCAACTTAGAGAAGTATGATCAGTGGAAAGACACCACAATGATCCGTGATCTGATTCGATTTTTAGATAATGTATTACAAGTATTTATTGACAATGCGTCAGACGATATATCCAAGGCACGATTCAGTGCACAGCAAGAGCGTAGCTTAGGGCTAGGTGCTATGGGATTTCATGGTTACTTACAGAACAGAGGTGTGTCCTTTGAAAGTGTGTCAGCTAAACTGATCAATCGTAATATGTTTAAATACATTAAGGAGGAAGCAACACATGAGACCAAAGTACTTGCCCACGAGAGAGGGGCTGCACCCGATATGGTTAGGACTGGGGTTCGGAATGCTCATCTTATTGCAATTGCTCCTAATGCCAATAGTTCTATTATCTGTGGTTGCTCTCCAAGTATTGAGCCTGTTAAGTCGAATGCTTATGTACATCGTACAAGGGCTGGTTCGCATCTCGTCAAGAGTGACAGCTTGGCTAGAGTCTTAGACGAGCATTACGAAAATAAAGATGAGGTATGGGCATCAATCATTATGAATGAAGGTTCTGTACAGCACCTGCCGTTCTTAACTGATGATGAGAAGAGTATATTCAAGACAGCCTTTGAACTCGATCAAGGATGGGTTATTGAACATGCCTCGGATAGACAGCCTTTTATCTGTCAAGGGCAATCTGTTAATCTCTTCTTCCCTGCCGGTAGCAATAAGTCTTATGTCAATTCGATACACTTACGTGCATGGAAGGCAGGACTCAAAGGATTGTATTACTTACGTACTAGTGCAGGAGTGCAGGCAGACAAGGTAGGTCTTAAGGTAGAGCGTGATGCCCTCAAGGATGCAGAAGAGTGTATATCCTGCCATGGTTAATCCTGTACGCAAGGTGTTTAGCAAAGCACTGTTTGATGAAACAGATACATCAGCTAGGGCAGCAGCTAAGCGGTACTGGGGATCTCTTGGACACACAGTCGAAGATCACCCAGACCGATATGCTGTAGACTTAATTGTAGATACTGGAAGTGAAACATTTTATTGTGAAGTAGAAATTAAGAAGGTGTGGCAGGGTGCTGTATTTAAATACGATACCTTGCAGATACCTGAAAGAAAGTCTAAGTTTGCTAAGCTAGATAAACCTGCGTACTTTATGGTATTCAATGATGAGAAAACACATGCATTTATATGCCCATCGAGTATACTATTAAGCTCACCTGTAGTAGAGGTACCCAACAAGTATGTTTACAAAGGTGAATTGTTTTTCCAAGTACCTGTTAATTTAATATCGCTAGTAGAGATACCGAATGGCAATTAAAAAGCACGAAGATCAAACAGCAGAAGATCGTATAGATAATGTATTGCTAGACAATAGTATATTTTATCTATACGGTGACATTGAAGATAACAATGTTAGCAAATGTATTAAATGGATTACCTATGAGAACATAGATAAAAAAGAGAAGATACTGACTCTTTATATTAACTCTCTTGGTGGTGATCTGTATCAGGCATTTGCTTTAGTTGATGTAATAAGAAACAGTAATCAGCCGGTACGTATCATTGCTATTGGTGCAATCATGAGTGCAGCATTCTTAATCTTTGCTAGTGGTACCAGAGGAGAAAGATATATTGCAAGTAACACTAGCACAATGTGTCATCAATTGTTTGATAGTATTGAAAACAAGTATCATGATATGAAGTCAGCTTTAAAAGAGGCAGACATTTGTAATGAAAAGATGATTGAGATACTACGTGTTGCAACAGATCTTACACCTAGTAAAATTAAACAGAAACTATTACCTGCAAGTGATGTATTTTTAACTGCTCAAGAATTAGTTGATTTAAATATAGCTGACCACATACTCTAGGAGAACACATGGCTACCTTTCCACATTTTGTATTTGATAATAATATGGTTGCACTTAGAAAAGCACACGCTATAGTAATTTGTGCTATGGAAGCAGCAGGCAATAAAGTAATCGACAGATCAGAACAAATTGATTATGCTTTATGGGAAGCTAGTGTACTATTAGAAGATGCAATATTTGAATTTGAAGATAACGTAAAGTGGGAGACTACAGGACAACTGCCTGACATAGAAAATATTAAAGAGCAGATGGCACGGATCGTAGAACGATTTAGTGACTGTCCTGTAGTAATACCACGCAATGGAAGTCTATTACTTGAGATAGCTAAAGCTATTAGAAATGCGGAGATATCATGAAGATACTATTAGTAGCAGTAGGAGCAGCAATACTAAGTACAGGATGTGCATCTGATCCGTGGGGCAATACGTCAGAATTAAAGGTACCAAAGAAAGCATACTCAATGAGTAGACAAGAAGTAATTAATGGCATTAGTGACTGTGAAGCAGCAGGGATGAGACCAATTATCATTACATCTAAACGTAGGATAAGCGACCATTACAGTGATGTTGTAATTGACGTTACCTGTGGACCAAAGACAGTACAGTACTATAGATAAAATAGATAACAAAAACAATAATATAAGAAAGGAGTTGATTTAAAGGGACAAATCGCATATAACTAGAATCCCTAAGGAGCATTTCTTGCTCCTATTTTTTTCAATCAATTTCTTCGGAGTACTAATCTATGAGTCTTATATCGCCCAGCGTTTCCTATAAACCTTTCTTTGCACCTTGGGCTGTTGAGTATGCCATCAAGTCAGAGAAAGCCCACTGGGGTGAGTGGGAAGCTAAGCTGCAGGATGACTTAGCACAGTGGCAAGGGGGTAAGCTATCCCCCCAAGAGAAGAATCACATCACACAAATCCTAAGACTATTTACACAGAGTGATGTAGCGGTAGGTACCAATTACTTAGAGCATTACATACAGAAGTTTAAGAACAATGAGATACGTGCAATGCTAACTAGCTTTGCCAACAGGGAGTTTGTGCATCAGCGTAGCTATGCATTATTAAATGACACACTTGGATTGCCAGAGGAAGAGTACTCAGCATTCTTGAAGTACAAGCAGATGAGTGAGAAGATTGACTTCATGTCACAGATCGATACCAATAGCCATGCAGGTTTAGCTAAGGCAATTGCAAGATCGGTTATGAATGAGGGCATGTCTTTGTTCTCAGCCTTTGCAATGCTCCTTAACTACCAGAGGTTTGGTAAGATGAAGGGCATGTGTGAGATTGTAGAGTGGTCAGTACGGGATGAGACAATGCACTGCGAGGGTATGGTTAAACTGTTCCGTGAGTTCTGCAATGAACATCCAAGGATTGTGACTGACGAGTTTAAGAAAGACATCTATGAGATGTTTAGACAAGGTGTAGCACTGGAGGATGCAGTTACAGATGCAGCCTTTGAACTAGGTGAGATCCAAGGCTTGACAGCTGCAGATGTTAAGAAGTATATCCGTTATATTGCTGACAGACGATTGATTCAGCTTGGCTTGAAGGGTAACTGGAAAGTTAAAGAGAACCCACTAGAGTGGTTAGATTGGGTGATCTCTGGTGACAGCCTTAAGAACTTCTTTGAGGGCGTTGTAACTGACTACAATGCTGCTGGCATGGAAGGTGAATGGGGTTGGAGTGTTACGGAAGAAAAACTAGCAGCTTAAATATATACAAATGCAGGGGTATGCTCACCAACGTATGCCCCTGCAGTATTGTAGTGGAAGTATTCATCAGCTTCATCCAATGTCATGCCCTCATGCTTAGCTAATAGTTCAATACATTTATTAGCGTCATAGCATACAGCCCAAGGGGTATTCACCCGACTAGCTACACCTATGATGGCTGCGTCAAAATACTTTTCTTCTAGTAATAATAGTTCTGAATCAGGATAGTTGTCTTGTATATCTTGTCTTGTCATTACGTTACTATCGGATTGCTGGGATACGAGCTTCATATTTATAGACCTGTTTATAATCTTTAGCTTCGTCCATTGTAACACCGTTATTTTCTTTTGCATATAGCTCGTTAATAACTTTTCTTTCCTCAGCAGTTTTATTATTAAATACAAGCTTGTCCATTCTTTCTCTATCTGCACTTAGCATTTTACTTTTAGCTATAGTTCTTCCAATAGAGATAGACTCTTTCATATTTGTACCAATTGCCAATACTTTTTCACTATCTGACATTTTATTATATCTGTCAGATTTTAAAAGTGGAACAACTCTGTTGTTAACATACGCAGAAGATGCATCTATTACCGACCTGTCTATTATCTTGTCACCGGTAGATCCAAAATACTTATACGGATCTAAACCAAGTCTAACAAACTCTCTTTCTAAATCATTTGCCCGTGGCACAATCCTTGTACCCATTAAAGTATTAAAGAATTCTCCGGCACGTACTGGAACTTCTTGTCTCAGATACCTTTTAGCCTCTGGTAATTCCTCTTTAAATCCCGGAACCTTAGCTTTGATACGGTTTAGTGCTGACTCAGTTACAATATCATCACTTGTAATAACATTCGGATCTCTAGCAATCTGACTTTCCGTATTAAACAATTCAAAGAAGTTAAAGATGGGTTGACCGGGTTGAATAAAACGACTAGCAAAATCACCTAATACTGTGCCTAAAGATTTCTCTAATCTTTCTGCTTCTTTCCCTTCAGTATTACGGAATGCTGCAGATATTTGATCTATTATATATCCTTGAGCACCCCCCGGAATTTTCAGACCTGCAATAGTTTCTATAATTTCTTTTGTGTTAGATTTTTTACCTTCAATTGATTTCGCAATAAACTCGCCTATTGCTAGATAAGGTGCAATAGGAAATAAAGCACGGGTGTCTACCGTACTACCGTCTTCACCTGTAAAGGTATACCATGGACTATCTGTATTGTTTAATCGATAGTTAACAGCTGCTCCAAGTGCAGCAGTTCCAACTATACCTTTAGAAAACTTTTCTAATCCCTCACTATACAATCTAGCAGCTACTTCTGGTTTGTCTTTCATTAGTGCTGCTCTAGCCATGTCTATAGCTCCGAAGGTTCCTCCAACTGGGCTATACTTATATTGAAACGCCATTGCATTAGTCATAAATCTAGGGAATGTTACAAGCAAGGACCCGCCCGGAAGCTGTTCAAAGAATTTTACAAAGTTATGTGCAACACCTTGCTTTGGCATATACGAAAAGGTACCTTTTAATGCTTCATCAGCCGCATTCTTTACAACGTCAGTTGGGATTGCTTTATCCTCAGCAAGTATTCCATACATATCCATGCCAACTTTACGTAGTTGTCTTTCTATACTGGACGTAAAAATAGCACGCCTAAACATAGCATCTTGTGCTACGTTAAATGTGTTTGCCATTTTTGATAACTTAGTTAAATTTTGATTCCCCGTTTCTTGTAAGGCACTAAACAGTTGATCTTTAATTTTAGGATTGTCTACTAAAATTTTATCTACTACTTCGGCTGTGATGCCTCCGTTAGTTAAGTAAGTTAAAGTATTAAATGTGTCTCTGACAATTGTATTTAAACCTGTAGATAAATCTTCTTTTTGATAGGTTCCACTCTTAATACTTTTTACTACTTTTCCAGTCTGATATATAGAGCTTTCAATAAGTCTAGCTGCAGAATCAAATCCAATGCTTACAGATGTTCCTAATACATTTCGTACTGTAGTTGCAATACTAGATACTACTAGTGCTTTTGATTCTCTTTCAAATCTGTTAATCCCATCTTTAATTGTTATTAATACATCGGGTACACCTTTACTTCTTAAATACATATCATCAATAATTTTTTGTGCGTCAGGATCTATCTGTGCTTGACGTGTAAGAACCCGTGACAATGCAGAGTATGCCTGCATAATAGAAGCAGCATCGGATACCGTGGTGCCTGTTACCTTAGAAAATTCTTGTAACGTAAGTCCTTCTTTTTGAAGGGCTTTTGTCAATGCAACATCATTTACTTTATCTAAAGATGCAAACACTTCGCTTACAGCACTAGATACTTTTTGCTGTTTAGTACCGACTCGCTTTGCAACATCACTAAAATTAGGATCTTCTAAAAGGATTGCTTTAGCTACATTGATAGCACGAGTATTAATGTCTGTTTTTAATTCTGCCTGTGTAATTTCTGTTGGTGGATTTAATTGATCAAGAATTTTTCTACCTTCAAAGATATCAAACTTACGGAGTGTTTCGTCCATCTCTTGATCAAAAGCATCAGCAAGTTCTTTAGCAGCTGTGTCTGTTTTTTCAGGAAGTAATTTTTTTCTTCCCTCTAAAACATTTTCTAAGTCTTTTGCAGTGGTTAACTTTGGTGTTTTAAATGCTGCTCTTGCTTCGATGCCACCAAATACCGCACCGATAGCACCACCAATAGCTGCTTCAGCTTTACTTATTTGTCTACTGTTTATTTCTTTTATTTTTTCGTTTTGTTTTTCTTTGAAAGCATTAAATTGTTCTTGAGTTATTTCTCCTGCATTTAATGCACCTTTTGCTTTGTTTAATTCAATGTCAATTTTTTCAGTATCCAATACCTGTTGTACTTTTAGATCTCTTTGTAATGACACAGCAGATTGTGCAGTTCCAAGCACAGCCTCAGCACTTGCTCCACCAACTACAGCTTTTGTCTTAGCACTTATTGCTGTCTTGATAGCAGCCCTTGCTGCCTGTTGTCTAGCAGCAGCACCTATTCCAAAAGATACAATATTAGTAGGCTCAGATACAGCAGATAAAACGGATTCTGCTAATGGACGAATGCCCGGCTGTCCACCTTTTTGAAAAAAGTATGGTACCTTTTCGTACAGTTCAAAGGCACGGGCAGTTTTAATTGCTTCGTCAGGCTTGGCGTTATAGATAAAATTCAGTTCGGGTACAGCATTTAGTGAGGTATTATATTCAACCTGACGCATTGCTGTCATGAATCGTTTGGCATAGTTTTCATCGGATTCATTAGGTTCTTGTTTACCCGCTTTACCAAAACGAACTTCTGCATAATCTTTAATTATCTTAAGGTTCTCTGGATTCTTATATAAAGATTCAAAAGGAACTTCTTGTTCTTTAATAGGCAAGTCAAACTCGGAAGCAACCTTTTGTTCTTTAACTCCTTTAATAGGCAAGTCAAACTCAGAAGTAGGTGCAGTAGTTTTAGGAACCATAGCAGCTGAAGTCTGACTAGAGGCTGTAGTCTTAATAGGTAAATCAAATTCAGACTGAGGTGCAGTAACACCCGCCTGTAGAAAGTCTAATTCACTAGCCATTTTTACCTTTTATTTATTTCCAACCTGCACCGGTCCAAGTCTTTGTTGTTTTGCCGTCTTTACCTATGTACACTTGACTTGCTACTAGTTTAGTAGGATCCCATCTGCCATCGACAAGAGCATCTTTAGGAGTGGGTATAGGTTTATCTACTACCGTTGGTTTTACTATAGCAGCAGGTTTACTATCAGCAGCGGGTTTACTATCAGCAGCAGGTTTTTCTTTTGTTACTTTTTTAAATTCTATTACCTTATTACCTTCTATAACTGCGTATGGTAATAGTGCATCACGAGAATTGCGTCCACCAATAATGTTATTATCTTTATCTAAAATGCCTAAATTTCTAGCTTGCTGCTCAATCATTTTATTTTTGTGTGCAATAAAATTATCAATGTCTATACCACTACCAAGTATTGGAACGTACTCTTGAGACTTTTCATCAAAGCGTACTTGACCATTAATAATAAAAGGATCCATACCTGCTCGTAGAGTATTTGTAAAGACACTATTAATCTGGGCTGTAGTCCGTGGCTTATCGTCTCCCTCTTTATCAGCAAACCTAGCTTCAATTACAGCATTAGCAGCTAATTTATCAAGCAGGGGTTTAGCTTTATCAGAATTAATATCTTCACCCCCAGCAATAATATCACGTAATCTACCTTGAATTTTGGCAACGGTTTCTGGTTGTTTAAGTTGTGACAAATCTAATGAAACCTCTGGTACACCTTCAAGGGTAGCAGTTGGTCCTTTGGCATAAGCACGAAGTTCTTTAACAGGTTTTCCAGAGGATGCTTCAAACTCTGCTTGTGCCTGTGCATACGCAGGTGACTCTAATCCAAATGCACCACGTACTACTTTTCTAGGTTCTTCTACAGTTGAAATAGGAATACGAGTAACTTTATCAATATAATCAGCAACAGTAATATCCGTGTTACCTTTATTTACCTTTAATAATTTGTCAAAATCTACTTGATCCAGTCCATCCTCTTTTTCTTTT
>Ga0209550_10001827_pt1 | contig 20489 bp, 19 predicted proteins | sample LauGreSuBDMM15SN_2_FD_187567 | JGI IMG/M metagenome (GOLD analysis project Ga0209550, IMG submission 187567) | Freshwater lake microbial communities from Lake Michigan, USA - Su13.BD.MM15.SN (SPAdes) (version 5) | ecosystem: Environmental > Aquatic > Freshwater > Lake | place: Lake Michigan... | reverse complement strand
GAGATCGCCATGATCAAGGTGATTGCGCCCAACATGGCCTTGCAAATCATCGACTGGGCCATCCAAGCCCATGGCGCGGGTGGTGTGAGCGACGATTTCCCCTTGGCCTACGCCTGGGCCCACCAGCGCACCTTGCGCTTGGCCGATGGACCCGACGAAGTGCACCGCAACTCGATCGCCAAGTTGGAGTTGGCGCGGCACATTGCCCTGGAGCCACAAGAGGTGGAAATGCCGGTCACGCGGGGCAGTTAAAGCGTCCTGTCCCAGCCCAGGGTCAAACTTGGGCTCAGGGCGGCGCTATATTGGCCAAAGGACCACATCGATTGGAGCTAATGCCGGATGAACAGCCAGCTTCGTAAGGTTGAAAATAATCCGAACTGTTGTATTTGTATTGCTTGGCAAATCCGGCAGCAGAGGTGAGTCTTTTAGTGACTGAAAAAACGGGCGTGCCATCTGTGTTGATCGTGTAACTGCTCAACTGAATCTCACTGGGCTCTGCAGTTGTCGGCTGATAAGCGGTCAACAGATAAAACTTGCTGTTTTGGTAAAAAATGTCGCGAAGTGCGGCGTTGTTCACGCCCTCTTGAATTTGCAAAAATCCTTTGGCCACGCAAGCTGAGTAGTAAGGTGGAACCGTTTCGGTGTCTATTCTTTTCAATCGGACATAAGGTTTACCACCTCCACTGGCAACGCCACCCAAAATCAAATTTGTGTTGGCCGCACCAGCGGTGTCCCATAGGGCAGGCACCAAAAACACGGAGTCAATATTGGTAGGCAAGGTGGTGCCATTACAAGTGGTGGTGGACAACCAACCGGTTTGCTTTGCGAAAGTAACGGCGTTTCCAGTGCCATTGGCCGTGAGGATGCCCTTCCATATTTGGGGGGTTGTGTTTTTATCAGTGAGCACCAAATCCAATGCGCCATCGCCATTGATGTCAGCCGCCGCGGCTCGATTGCCATCCAAGGCAATGCCAGGGTCGGTGCGGACATAGCTCGAACCCGAGCTGAGAAAAATCAATTGATTTGAAAGCCCTGAACAAGACAAAAACACATCTGGCTTGCCATCTGCATTGAAATCGGCGGTGATGGCGTAAGTGGCGTTGCAGGTATTTCTGGCCCCCGTGCCAAACAGGGTTGCAGACCCATCGACCCAGGTCGAGGTGGCTGACTGCCAGCGCAAAAAATAGGCTTGCCCAGCAGTTGACACCACAAAGGCCGAATAGGCCCCCTCCTGGAAGAAATCACCAAAAGTGACAGAGGTTGGGACCAAAAGTACATTCGTGACAGCATCGACCTCCACCGCTGTGGTGGTCAAGCCAGCCACATTTTTATTGCCATAAGAGGTGGCTTGTACGGCCAAAGACCCACTGATGCCTGAAGAACTGCCAGTGGCACTGCCCCCTGGACCGCAAGCGGCCAAACTCAGGCAAAGAACAATGATCGCAAAAAAGGGAAAATTCATACACTTGGATTCGACACCAAGGAACTGTACTTTAAGCGGCATGACTTTTGCTGAATATCAATAAAATCAATATTTTTAAAGGCAGATCCGCCCCTTAACATACAGATATGCGTTTAACTCACCTTTTTCTTACCCTTTGGATCGGTCTGCTCCTTTTGTCTGGGGCTTGGGCGCAAGACAAACCCGCCCCCAATTACAAGCCCTACCCCGAAAAAGCCAGCAAAGCCCCCGTTGAAAAAGTGCCCGAGGAAGCGGCACCCAGCTTTTCCAAACCCATGAAAAAAGAGCCTCAAATGGCCTTGAAGGCGCGCCCGCCGACATCGGGCAAAGAGCCCATGCTCAACCTCAATGAGCAAAATGTCCCGCTCAAAGAAATCATGCACCAAACCTCCAAGTTGAATTTTTTTGACTGTGACGGCGTGGTGGCCCCGTGGTTCAGGCAGTTGCTGAGCGCCGAGATGAACTACTTTGCCGAAATGGTCGAAATGCCTTTCGTCAAAGGCGAATTTTGTGTGGTCAGCGTGGGAACCGGCCGCAGCTTGGCGCCCGGGCGTTTGAGCATCCACCTTTACCCCAGCCGTATCGCCATGCAAGAGTGTGTGGTGCGCGAGCGCTGCCCAGCCTTTCGCAGCGTCAACTTGCTGCCGCGCACGGGCAATGGGGTTTACCGCTCTTACTTCTTGTCTGATATGGACCGCAAGATGATCGCCCAGCACTGCGTCACCTCCAAGGGCAAATGGCACCCTGACACCACCTGTTACACGGTGGATTGATGCGCAGGCTCGCTGGCGCTGTCAGGCTTGACCTCAAGTCCTTGTGTTTGGGGACGAATCATCCCTGTCACCCTGGTGTGCAACGATGATTCAAAAAACCTTTTATACCCTTTGCTGTGTGCTGATGACGTTCTCCATGGGCTTTGCGCCAGTGACATGGGCGGCCGATCCTGCCCCTGCCAAGCCCGCGGCCAAAAGCAAAGAACCGCCCAAAGCCGTTGAACGGCCCACCCGCACCTTTGGCGAAGAGCCGATGTTTTATTTTGATGCGGACCGCCGCCCCTTCACACAGCCATTTCACAAAAGTGAGACCGAAGACTATTACCTTTGCCGTGGCATTTTGGGCCAGTGGTACCGGGAGTTGCTGGTCGATGAGGTCAACGGATTGCTGGAATCCTTGTCCTTGGACAAGGTTGACGGACACACCTGCGCTGTGCGCTTGATCAAGACCAAGCTGGGCAAAAAACGCCCCATCGTGGCGGTGGACCTCTACCCCACTTCAGACGCGATGCGCTCCTGTGTGCTGGGTGACAAGTGCAGCCAAATGCGCAGCGCTGTGATGTATGTGTCCAAGGACAAAACCCTCTACCGCTCCTACATCATCACCGATGGTGCAAAGCACGTGAACAAAAACTATTGCCTCACCAACAAGGGTGAGGTCTTGGCCGAACAAGCCTGCTGGCGCCACTTCAACTGACCCCCCCTTGGGGAAAGCCATTTGCGCGTTGCAACCGCCACCCTAGCGGCAAAAACTGGCCGTTGGCATCGGTTTGCCTGTTCTTCTTTGTCAACAACGGCAGGCTTTTGCCGCCCTCTCTCCCGTGCTGCCCACCTGCACTGAAGTGGCTTGCTAATTGCTTATCTATGCACATTTGCTGATTCAGCATTGGGAATTGCCATGAAAAAACTGATCGCCATCTTCTTGACCCTTGTGGTGTGTGCCCCCGTGATGGCGCAACTGAAAACCCCCAAGCCGCCCGAAAAGCGTTTCTACATGGAAACCTCCATCAACGTGGTGAAGTACAGCGAGCCAGGGTTGACCATTGGCCCAACGGCTTTGCGCGTCACCTTGGGCAAAAAAACAACTGAAACCTTTGGCTATGAGGGCATGTTGGGATTTAGCGTGCGCAATGCAGAGACGGCCTATATCAGCGCCACTGGCACGACGACCACCACTTCCACCACCACCGCGGTGACCGGAGAAATCAATAACCTCTATGGCCTGTATATCAAAGCGCGCAGAAACCTGGGGCCTGAACTGGAGATTTTCGGCAAGCTGGGCATGGCCAGCGGTGAGCGCACCTTGAGCACATACCCCACCGGTCTATCTGCTGCAGAAAACAAGTTCATCAGCTTTTCATATGGCCTGGGGGCCAAGGCTGTGGTCGAAAAAGACATGAGTGTGGTGTTTGACTACATGTCCTACTACAACAAGGGCTTGACTTCGGTGGACGCTTTTTCGCTGGGCTTATCGTTGGATTTTTAAGCCCTGAGGGTATCGAATGAAAGGTCGGCGGGATGGATGAGGCCCGCGTTGCCGATGTGCGCCGGACTGGCTTGGGTTCTATGGACGTGGTGCGCGCTTTGGTCACCGCCACCTCTCCACAGGCCATGGCCCGCCATTAGATGCAACTCATCCCACACGGATGGGGTACCCAAAAATCAACTCCGTGAATAGGTCATCACGATTCCTTTCCCCCGCAGAGAATTCAAGCGCTGATCGCATACCATGCGATCCATCGCCTCATCTTTCGCAACAAAGGAAGTTTTTATGCGCACCGCCATCGTGAATTTAGGCCGGATTGTCTCGGGGGATTGGCGCGAGCCATTTGTGCAGGGCGATGCGATCTTGATGGACAACGGGGTCATCACCCACGCGGGCCAAGTGGCCGACAGCGAACTCCCCTCATGCGATGTCGTGATCGATGCCGGTGGCGCAACAGCCATCCCCGGCTTGATCGACTCGCAAGTGCACAACACGTTTGGTGACTACACGCCCCGACAAAAAACAGTTGGCTTCTTGGAGAGTTATGTGCATGGGGGCGTCACCACAGCCATCAGCGCCTCGGAGGTACATGTGCCCGGTCGCCCCAAAGACCCCGATGGGGTCAAGGCACTGGCCGTGGCGGCGATGAAATGCTTTGAGTCTTACCGCCCGGGGGGCATGCGGGTGTGGGCGGGCGCGGTCATCCTGGAGCCTGGCCTGGTGGAGCAGGACTTTGCCGACATCGCCCGCCAAGGCGTGTGGCTGGCCAAAGCTGGGTTTGGCTCGGTCAAAACGCCTTACGAATACACACCCATGATTGCCGCAGCCAAAAAGCACGGGATGATCACGCTGGTGCACACGGGCGGATCATCGATCCCAGGGTCATCGGGCATCTGGGCCGACCACCTTCTGGACATGCAACCCGATGTGTCGTTTCATACCAATGGCGGCCCGGTGGCCATGCCCGATGCGGACTACCCCAGGCTGGTGAATGAGTCGCAGATTGCCTTGCAAGTGTGCACAGCCGGTAACCTGCGCACCACGCTGTGGCTGGGCAAGTTGGTTCGCGAGGCCCAAGCTTTCGACCGCTTTTTGATCGCCACCGACACGCCCACCGGCTCTGGAATCATGCCACTGGGGTTGATGTACACCATCAGCCATCTGGCCAGCTTGGGCGATATGCCCGTGGAAATGGCCATCGCGGCGGCCACGGGCAACAACGCACGCGTTTACAAGCGCAATTCGGGCTTCATCGCACCGGGGCGGGATGCAGACGTGGTGATCATTGATGCCTGCGTTGGCGGCTCTAAAAACGATGCGCTGGCCTCTCTGACCAATGGCGATATTGCTGCCGTCGCGGCCGTCATCACCGACGGCGTACCCCGCTTTGTGGGGCGCAGCCGCAACACCCCTGCACCGATGAAAACTGTGCGGGTGTCGCAAAACCGGGTGCCGCATGACTTCAGTGGCATGGCGCATTGACAGCTTTTCAGGATGCCCAAAATGCCCATCAGTCAAAACATTGCAACAGAATTTGGTGTTCGGCGCTGGTACACCCAAGAAGACGAAACCCTTGTCAGCGAGAGCGGAGAGGCTGCCGATGGCGAACCGCTGCGCAAGATCGTCATTGCAGCATGCCTGCACAACCCCTATGCCAACAAACCATTCACGCCCGACCTGAATGATGTGGTCCAACGTTCGCCAGCGCTGGGGCTAGAGATCGGGCGGCGAGCACTGCAAGCGCTGAGAGGACAGGCCTTTGAGGGCTATGGCAAAGCTTGCATCGTCGGAACAGCGGGCGAATACGAGCACGGCAACGCTTTTCTGACAGCGACGATGATGGACCCGTTGCGTGAACTGCTGGGCGGTGGGCTGGCTTGGGTCCCTTCAACAGGGAAACGGGGCGGACCTGGCTGCACGATCGACATTCCCTTGGCCCACCGCGATGCGTTGTATGTGCGCTCGCACTACGACACGGTGACGGCCACTTTTCACGATGGGCCTAACCCAGATGAAATCATTGTGGCTTTTGCCCTCGCTACCCGGGGCAGGCTGCACGCCAGGTTGGGCGGGCTCAAGGCTTCGGAGATCGCGGCACGCGACGGACTGCGTTGATCAAATGGCACCCCAGTTGGAACGTGAGCAACATTCGACCCTGATGCCAAAATTGAGTGCTGATCATCCAGACTCCTCACCACGGGCGGCAGTTTTCGCCAAAGCTTTATTGGACCGTGATGTTGGCACTTTTGATGGTGTTGGCCCAGCCGGCAGTCTCTGCCCGGACCAAGTCTTGCAGGGCGGCGGGAGGAAGAAAGCGTATTTCAAGCCCAGCGGCCCTTGCCTTGGAAATCACCTCCGGAGTCTCCACGGACGCTTTGGCGGCCGCAGCCAGTCGATTGATCACCTCGACCGGTGTGGCAGCCGGGGCAAATAAGGCCACCCATCCCTCGAGTTCAAACCCAGGCAGACCTGCCTCAGCGGTGGTTGGAACCTGCGGTAGACCGGGATGACGTGACTTTCCAGTCACGGCTATGCCCTTGAGCTTCCCGGACTGGATGTGCTGCATCACTGAGGGTGGCGTGGTGATGAACAACTGCACCTGACCAGACAGCATGTCCTGAATGGCCGGGCCTGAGCCTCTATACGGCACATGCAATATGCTGGTTGAAGTCTGGGCCTTGAAAATTTCGGTGCCTACGTGGGCCAAAGAGCCCGAGCCCTGGGAAGCATAGGACACCTTGTCCGGGTTGCTCTTGAGGTAGGCAATCAACTCCCCCAAGGTGTTGGCCGGTATCGAAGGATGCACCGCAATCACGTTGGTCGCCACGGCTGCCATGGCGATGGGTACAAAGTCGCTCTGGGCCCAGCCTGGTTTGGGGAATAGCGATGGGTTGCCGAGATGAAATGCGGAGTAGGACGTCAGCAAGGTATAGCCATCTCCCGTCGCTCGAGCAACGTGGCTGTAGCCAATATTGCCGCTGGCGCCACCGCGGTTGTCAATGACAACGGGCTGGCCCAACTGACGCGACATGGCCTCACCCAAAAGTCGACCGGTCGCATCCACCACGCCCCCCGGTGGGGCAGGCACCACCAAGGTAATGGGCTTGGTGGGGAAAGTTTGCGCATGCGCTGGCATGCTGAATGCAAACAGCGCCATAAAAGCGACCAGACAACGACCTAGAGCGAGATGGTTCATAAAAGCCTTTCGTGGCGAATAGTCCTGAACATTAAAACCAAGTACCAACCAGGGTTAGCCCTGAGACACGCAAATTCTCTGTGCAATTTTACCCAAGCACGTCACCGTGACAGTCAAGATATCTCCGCGTCCTGCAAGCTACGCTGGCAATTGGCGCCTTGCTGGCGTGTTACTTTGAAGCCAGAGGCGCTACCGAACACTCCCAATGCATGGACAGGCTTGGTTTGACAAGGATTGAGATTGGTTATCAAATGAGTCGGCATTGTTCTTTTAAAAATCACAGAAAGTGTTGACATGATTGAAGAAGTACCGAATCTCCAAACTCAAGCCATTCAGCGCCCGGATGCCAAACTGGTGGCGCAACTGATTGGTACCCCCACTGGTTTTATTGTGGACGCAATGGGAGGCACGGGGGCATTGGATTACCGCATCCACCCAAGCATCGCCGAGCAATATGCATTTTGCGGCGTTGCCTTGACATGCCATGCCGGCCCGGCAGACAACCTGGCCTTGATGTGTGCCTTGCAGCACGTGCAGCCTGGGGATGTGCTGATGGTCGGCGCAGATGGTTTTACAGGATGTGCCGTCACTGGAGACTTGGTGCTGGGCATGGCCAAAAATTCAGGTGCAGTCGGCTTTGTCACAGATGGATGCGTGCGTGATTTGGTGGGCTTGAAGTCTGTCGGACTGCCAGCTTGGTCAATGGGCGTGACGCCGAACTCTCCCCATCGCAATGGACCCGGGACGATCGGTATGCCTGTGAACATTGCCGGTCATGTTGTCAGCAGTGGCGATATTGTTGTCGCAGATCTAGATGGTGTGGTCATCATTCCTAAAGAAATGCTGGCATCTGTGCTTGCCAAGCTACCCACCATTCGTGCTGACGAGGCAGCAGCCGATGAATCTGTACGCCAGGGCGCGCGCCTGCCTGACTTTTTGAAAGCCTAACTCGGTACTCAACATTCATTTATCCGATGAACCACGACTTGAAACGTGACGGTTACAGCGTTGCGGCCCTGCGCCGCATGGCGCAAAAACGCTTACCTCGACCCATTTTTGACTACATTGATGGTGGCGCTGAAGACGAAGACACATTGCGCCAAAACGAGTCAGCCTTTCTGTCATGGGATGTACTTCCCCAGCCCTTGAATGGCGCAGCTGAACGTGACCTCTCTGTGTCCTTATTTGGGCATACATTGCGCAGTCCCTTGCTGCTTGGCCCCACCGGGCTTGCTGGCTTATTTTGGCCCCAAGGCGAAATTGAAAGTGCAAAAGCAGCAGCAGCAAAGGGTACTGTTTACTGCCTGAGTCATGGTTCTGTATGCACGCTGGAGCAACTGGCTCAGTCACACCATGGCATGAAATGGATGCAGGTTTTTATCTACAAAGACAGAGGCTTCACCCGCGAACTCGCCACCCGTGCGCAAGACAGTGGCTTTGATGCCTTGGTGTTGACCATTGACAACCAAATGATTGGCAAGCGTGAGCGCGACTTGGTCAACGGGTTCACCATTCCGCCGCGATTTGATTTCGCCCAGATGTTGGCGTTTGCCCAAAAGCCGGCCTGGTGGTGGTCCATGCGCCATGAGTTGTCTAAAGTCACCTTTGGAAATTATGTTCAATCAAATGTGACTGAGTCTGTTGCCGCACTGGCGGCCCGCATGGGCTCTTTGCTGGACCCCAGCATGTCCTGGCAGGACGTGGTCATGTTGCGCGACCACTGGAAAGGAAAATTGATTTTGAAAGGCGTTCTTCATCCCCATGAAGCGTCTGAGGCTGTCAAGCACGGGATCGATGCCCTCATCGTCTCCAACCATGGCGGCAGGCAACTCAACGGCGCCATGGCCAGTGCGCGGGCCCTGCCCGCCATTGTTCAAGCCGTCAACGGTGCCGTTCCGGTGTTGCTGGATGGCGGCGTGCGCCGGGGTAGTGATGTATTCAAAGCAATGGCTTTGGGTGCCACAGCGGTGTTGTTGGGCCGCCCCCATTTGTGGGGCTTATCTGTCGCTGGGCAAGAAGGGGTGGAATGGGTCGTGGACTTGTTGAACAACGAGCTTGATCGCGTCATGGGCTTAGCTGGTGCGAAAAACCTCAAAGCCATTCAAGATGGCGACTTTTTAAGACCTTCAAATCAACAGCAAGATGCCACAAAGTCTCTATAAACCTTTGTATCAATTGGGCTTCGAGACTATTTGAGGGTGTATGAAAGGTCGTTTTGGCCTGCCCGGAGGGGATCGAACCCCCGACCCACAGCTTAGAAGGCTGTTGCTCTATCCAACTGAGCTACGGGCAGACGGATGAAAAAAAGGCCCTGTGAAGGGCCTTTTGCTCAATGGTCGGGGCGATAGGATTCGAACCTACGACCCTCTGGTCCCAAACCAGATGCGCTACCAGACTGCGCTACGCCCCGATCAGGTCATTCTAATGCCAGCTGGCGCCTATCGCTTCTCTGGTCCATTATTTTTTGCAGCCATCGCGTTGCAGAGCTTCGAAACCACACCCAGGGATTGAAAGACCACACCAAAATGATAGCGGGCTGCGGACGAATGCTTTTGAAGCACAATGTCATCTGAAATTCACTTTACGAAGGATCGTTCATGAAATGCTCACCCATCAAAGCCGCTCTTGGCGGTGCCGCTGCCCTTGGCTTGTCGGTTTTGTTCTCAACCCAAGCTTGGGCCGGTAAAACGCTGGACACGATCAAGCAGCGCGACCAAATGGTCTGCGGCGTCAACACCGGTTTGGCCGGTTTTGGTGCGGCAGACAGCCAAGGCAAATGGACAGGTCTGGACGTGGACGTCTGTCGTGCGGTGGCTGCAGCTGTATTGGGCAGCGGTGACAAAGTTCGCTATGTGCCTTTGTCGGCCCCCCAACGCTTCACGGCCTTGCAGTCGGGTGAGATCGATATGTTGTCACGCAACACCACCTTCACCCTGACGCGCGACGCGTCTTTGGGTTTGCACCAAACCGCCGTCACCTTTTACGACGGTCAAGGTTTCATGGTGCCGGTCAAGGGTGGGATCAAAAGCGCCAAACAGTTGAAAAACGCCACCGTTTGCGTGCAATCTGGCACCACCACCGAGAAAAATCTGACCGATTTCTCCAAAGCCAACAACCTGGCCATCAAGCCCGTGGTGTTCGAAAAACTCGAGGCTGCCAATGCCGCCTACTTTGCAGGTCGATGCAAGGCCTACACCACCGATGCGTCTGGCTTGGCCTCCATCCGCTCCAAAGAAGCCAAAGACCCCAAAGAACACGCCATCCTGCCCGAGTTGATCTCCAAAGAACCCCTGGGTCCATTGGTGCGCCGTGGCGATGACGAATGGTTTGCCATTGTGAAATGGGTGATTTACGGCTTGGTGGAAGCCGAGGAATACGGCATCACAGCCGCCAACATCGAAAAACTCAAGGCCGAGAGCACCGACCCGGTGGTCATGCGCTTGCTGGGCAAGAGCGACGACACGGGCAAATTGCTGGGCCTGGACCGCGAATGGTTGGTGCGCGCCATCACCACCAGCGGCAACTATGGTGAAATTTTTGAGCGCAATGTGGGTGAAAAAACCCCCTTGGCCCTCAAGCGTGGCCCCAACGCCCAGTGGGCCAAAGGTGGCTTGCAATACGCCCCGCCGATTCGCTGATCACCCGTTAAAGGATGGCCTCTGCTGGGGCCATCCTTTTTATTTGGCATGAACAGTTCTTTTTGGCACCAGAAACAAACGCGTCGCTGGCTCTACCAGTTGGCTTTGCTGTTGGGCTTGGTTTTGCTGCTGGCTTGGTTGCTCAGCAACACCTTGGCCAATATGAAAGCGCGTGGCATCCAAAGCGGGTTTGACTTTTTGTGGGCCAATGCCGGCTTCGACATTGGCGAGTCGATGATCGCCTTCGACTCCAGTGAGCCTTACTGGCGCGCCTTTTTTGTTGGCCTGCTCAACACCTTGCGGGTGTCGGTGGTGGGCATCGCTTTTTGCACGATTTTGGGTACCTTGATCGGCGTAGGGCGTGTCTCGCATAACGCACTGGCCCGGGGCCTGGGCTACGCCTATACCGAATTGTTTCGCAATGTGCCTGTGTTGCTGCAGTTGCTGATTTGGTATGTGTTGCTGGTCGAGTTCATGCCCGACAGCCAAAGTCCGCTGCACTTCAATGACTGGTTTTACCTCAGCAAAAACGGGATTTCTTTTCCTGTTCCCGTGTGGGACCCATCTGTCCATGGCCTGGTGTGGGATGTCCCCATTTGGTTTGACGGCGAGATCACCCAAGGCATCAGCCTGACCCCCGAATTTTTGGCCATCACCCTGGGCTTGAGTTTTTACACCTCGGCATTTGTGGCAGAGGTGGTGCGTGCTGGCATTGTGTCGGTGCCACGCGGCCAACTCGAGGCCGCGAAAAGCATTGGTTTGTCCAATTGGCAAACCACCCGCCAAGTGCTGCTGCCCCAGGCCATGCGGGTCATCATCCCGCCCCTGACCAATCAATACCTGAACCTGACCAAAAACTCCTCTTTGGCGGTGGCCATTGGCTACCCCGATTTGGTCAGCATCTCCAACACCGCACTGAACCAAACAGGTCGGGCGGTGGAGTGCATTGCGCTGATCATGGCGGTGTATTTGTGCCTGTCCCTGGGCACCTCTGCGCTGATGAACGCGTTCAACCAGCGCATGGCCATTCGAGAACGTTGAAGATGGCCATCTCGCTGCAAAACATCGCCCCCAAAACACCGCCGGTGAGCCACACCTCTTGGCGCTTGTGGCTGCGCCAAAACCTGTTTGCCAACCGCACCAGCACGCTGACCACGGTGTCCCTGTTGCTGCTGGGCTTGTGGCTGCTGCCCCAGTTGTGGTCATGGGCGGTGTGGCATGCGCAATTCAGGCCCGACGCGGATGCTTGCCAATCCATCCGTGGCATTGGCGCTTGCTGGGGCGTGGTGAGCGAAAAATACCGCATCATCATTTTTGGCCGTTATCCCTTTGCAGAACAATGGCGCCCATTGGTGGCTTGTGTCTTGTTGGTGTCCTTGTTGGTGGTCAGCTGCATGCGGGCTTTTTGGCGGATCGGCTTGCTGTGGGCGTGGGTGGCGGTGTGGTTGGCTTTTTTTGGCCTGATGGGTGGGCGCTTGTTTGGCTTTTCATTGGGGCTGAGCCCTGTGCCCACCGATCAGTGGGGCGGGTTGCCATTGACCTTGATGTTGTCTTCCCTGTCCATTGCCTTGGCCTTTCCGCTGGCCGTGTTGGTCGCGCTGGGTCGACGCAGTGATTTGCCGGCCATCAAAACCATTTGCGTCACCTATGTCGAATTGGTCCGGGGCGTGCCCTTGATATCTGTGTTGTTCATGGCCAGCTTCATGTTTCCCCTGCTCATGCCCGCGGGCACCACGCCCGATGTGTTGCTGCGTGTTTTGGTGGGCATCACATTGTTTTCGGCCGCCTACACCGCAGAAATTGTGCGTGGCGGTTTGCAAGCCATCCCCCGAGGCCAATACGAGGCTGCGGCCAGTTTGGGCTTGGGTTACTGGAAGACCCAACGCATCATCATCTTGCCCCAGGCCCTGGCCCATGTGGTGCCGGGCATCATGAACAACTTCATCGCCATTTTCAAAGACACCTCCTTGGTCACCATCGTCAGTTTGTATGAACTCTCTGGCGCTTTGGGCTTGGCCCTGAGTGGCGACCCCCTGTGGCGCCCGTTCAAAATTGAAGGCTATTTGTTCATCACCCTGATTTATTTTGCATTTTGTTTTGCCATGTCGCGCTACAGCTTGTGGGTAGAACACCAGTTGCAACGCAGCCAAGCACGCTGAAAACCCTGCCACCAAGGACCCCACCACCATGAGCTCAGAGGCCATCGTCTCCTTCGAAAAAGTCAACAAATGGTTTGGTCAATTTCATGTGCTGCGTGACATTGACTTGCAGGTTCGCAAGGGCGAGCGCATTGTCATTTGTGGCCCATCGGGATCGGGCAAATCCACCTTGATTCGGTGCATCAACCGCCTGGAAGAGCACCAACAAGGCCGCATCACTGTGGCGGGTATCGAGTTGGGCGAAGATTTGCGCGCCATCGATCAGGTGCGCAAGCAAGTGGGCATGGTGTTTCAACAATTCAATTTGTTTCCCCATTTGACCGTGCTGGAAAACCTCACCCTGGCCCCCATCCAGGTGAGCAAGCTCTCGGTCGAAGCGGCCACCGAGCGCGCCATGCAGCAACTCGAGCGGGTGCGCATTGCCGAGCAAGCCCACAAATACCCGTTACAACTTTCAGGCGGCCAACAGCAGCGGGTGGCCATTGCGCGCGCGCTGTGCCTGACACCCCAGGTGATGTTGTTTGACGAGCCCACATCGGCGCTGGACCCAGAGATGATCAAAGAGGTCTTGGACGTGATGGTGGAACTCGCCGAACAAGGCATCACCATGTTGTGCGTGACCCATGAAATGGGCTTTGCCAAAGCCGTGGCCGACCGGGTGATCTTCATGGACCAAGGTCAAATCGTGGAGCAAAATTCGCCCCAAGCCTTTTTTGATCATCCCCAACATGAACGCACCAAAGATTTCTTGGCCAAAATCATCAATCATTGATTTGCCGATCCTTTTTTCATTTGAACTGAACTTTGCATGACAAACGCTGTGCGCACCCAAGTGGTCATCGTGGGCGCGGGCCCATCCGGTTTGTTGTTGGGCGCCTTGCTGCACAAAGCTGGCATTGACAACATCGTTGTGGAGCGCCAAAGCGGCGACTATGTGCTGGGCCGCATTCGCGCGGGCATCTTGGAACAAGTCACCCTCGATTTGCTGCACGAAGCCGGTGTGGGGGCCACCGTGGCCCAAGCCGGCACACCCCACCATGCCATTGAGTTGGTGTTTCAAAACCAACGCCACGCCATTGACATCACCGGTTTGACCGGCGGCAAGTCTGTCACCGCGTATGGCCAGACCGAAGTGACCCGCGACCTGATGAACGCCCGCCATGCAGCGGGTTTGACCACCTGGTACAGCGCTGAAGATGTCAGCGTGAATGACTTTGATGGGCCCCACCCCTATGTGCTGTGCCAACACGAGGGCGAAACCAAGCGCATCGATGCCGACTTCATTGCCGGATGTGATGGGTTTCACGGCGTGTGCCGCGCCAGTGTGCCGGATGGCAGTTTGCAAGAGTTTGAACGGGTTTACCCGTTTGGTTGGCTGGGCATCTTGGCCGATGTGCCACCGGTCTCTCCGCACGCCATTGTGTATGCCAACAGCGAAGAAGGCTTTGCCCTGTGCAGCATGCGCAGCCTCACCCGCAGCCGGTATTACGTGCAATGCCCCTTGAGCGACCAGGTCAGCGACTGGAGCGATGCGCGCTTTTGGGACGCCATTCGCCGCCGCCTCGACCCCGCCCTGGCCGAACAAATCATCACCGGCCCATCGATCGAAAAAAGCATTGCCCCTTTGCGCAGCTATGTGGCTGAGCCGATGCGATTTGGCCGCATGTTCTTGGCCGGAGACGCATCGCACATCGTGCCACCCACCGGGGCCAAGGGTTTGAACCTGGCTGCCTCCGACGTCAAATACCTGAGTGCCGCTTTGATCGAACACTACGGCGAACGCAGCGATGCGGGCATCGACGCCTACTCAGATCGCTGCCTGGCCCGCATCTGGCGGGCCGAGCGTTTTTCATGGTGGCTGACCAATTTGATGCACCGCTTCCCCGACAACGGTGCGTTCGGCCAAAAAATGCAAGACGCCGAGCTTCATTATTTGGTCAACAGCCGCGCTGCTTCCACCGCCCTGGCAGAAAACTATGTGGGCCTGCCGCTGGACTTTGCACAACACTGAACCATGTCCAAACCCAAACCCACCTCGGCAGAGGGCTTGACATCCTCCCACCGTCAACAGCGCGTTTTGCGCGGCGTGCGTGTGCTCAGCCTGGCCCTGAATCTGCCAGGACCTGCTGCCTTGATGCGCTTGCATGGCATGGGCGCGCATTGCACCAAACTCGAACCGCCCGCCCCGCCTGGTGCCGCCACCGCCAGTGGCGACCCCATGGCCCATTACCGTCCCGTGGCTTACCAAACCATGCACCAAGGGGTGCGAACGGTGCAAGCCGATCTCAAAAGCAGCCCAGGCCAAGCGGTCTTGGCGCGGTTGTTGCGCAACACCGATGTCCTGATCACCTCTTTCAGGCCCTCTGCCTTGAACAAGCTGAGCTTGGGCTGGAAAACTTTGCAGCGGCAATACCCGTCACTGAGTTGTGTGGCCATCGTGGGGGCCCCAGGTGCGCGCGCTGAGGAGCCCGGGCATGACCTGACCTATGTGGCCGAACAGGGTTTGGTCGATGGCTTGCAGTTGCCGGCGAGTTTGTTTGCCGACATGGGGGGCTCTCTCATGGCCAGCGAAGCGGTTCTCAAAGCCTTGATGCTGCGCGCCCAACCGGGGCGAAGCCAGGGCAAAGGGGTGCTGCTGGAAGTGGCCTTGAGTGAGGCTGCGGCCTATCTGGCCTTGCCGCGCCACTGGGGATTGACCACGCCCAAAGGCGCTGTGGGTGGTGCCCATGCGGGTTACCAAATTTATCCTTGCAAGGATGGCCGCGTGGCTGTGGCCGCTTTGGAGCCGCATTTTGCACAGCGTTTGCTGCAAGCGGCGGGTTTCACCGAGATCGGCCCGAATACGCCCCACACACCTCAGGCCCACCAAGCCGTGGCCCAGTTCTTGGCGGGACAAACGCGCCGTCAACTGGATCGTTTGGCCATTGCCCAAGACATCCCTTTGCACACCTTGCCTCGTTAAGGCAGATCTGCAAAACCCCGTCGCCGTGTTCAGCCTTTAAGCCAAGCCCCGCAAGGGGTGAGCATGCGCTGGCCAAGGTGTGTTGAAGAAAGAAGCGACCTCGGCGGCGTCTACTTCTGAAACCCGCTGAGGCTTCCACTGGGGCTGTTTGTCTTTGTCCACCGCCAAGGCGCGAATGCCCTCGACGGTTTCGCTGTCGGCCAAGGGGCGGTGGTGAAAGCAATGCCGGACCATGTTGCGCTCCATGCGCAAATCTTCAGCCAAAGTGATGCCCCTTGCGCGGCGAATTTGTTCCAACACCACGCACAGCATCAAGGGGGAGCGGTGGTGCAACACATCCAAGGTGGTTTGCGCCCAAGGGGCATGGGGCTCAGGTCCTCGCGCCAACTCACCCAGGGCGTCGAGCATGGCCGCCACAGTGTGCAGGGAGAAGACTTGTTGCATATCGCCGTGCTCCCACACGGGCGCTGGCGGCTTTTGGGTATCGACCTGGCTGCGCAGCCAATGCAACACGGCTGCACCATCGGGCCACGATTGGCCGCTCAAGCCATCCCACAGCAGGGGCAATTGGCTGCTGGCTGCTTGTGCATCGGCCAAGCCCACAGCCACGGCCTCGGCTGCGCCAAGGGTTTGACCGGTCAAACCCAAAAATTCACCCGTGGCTCCCGCCAACCGGCTGAGAAAGTAACCCCCGCCCACATCTGGGAACAAACCAATGTGGGTTTCTGGCATGGCCATTTGGGTGCGCTCGGTGACCAAGCGAAAAGCCGCGCCTTGGGACAAGCCCATACCGCCACCCATGACGATGCCATCCATGAAAGCGATGTAGGGTTTGGGATAGGTGTGAATCAAATGGTTGAGGGTGTATTCCTCGGTGAAAAAGTCTTCCAAAGATGGGTCACCCGCCAATGCCGCTTGGTGGAAAAAACGAATGTCACCCCCTGCACAAAAGTGTCCAAACACCCCTTCTTTGTGGCTGCCGCGAATGGCCACCGCCAGCACATCGGCGTTGTCACGCCACGCCAGAAGGCATGCCGTCAGATCGCGAACCATGGACAAGGACAAGGCGTTCAGGGCCCTGGGCCGGTTCAAGGTGATCAGGCCCACCCCAGATTTGATTTCATACAAAACATCAGACATGTGCCAAGCCTTTCTTTTCTAAGTGGTCAAATTTTGTCGCTCTCGCCAAGCCAAACCTTGGTGCGCCAATAAAGCCCCCAACACCAGCAAACCACCCGACAAAACAGAGGAGCTGGGCTCTTCGCCCGCCCCCCACCAAGCCAAGAAAATGCCAAACACCACTTCGAGCAAAGCCAACAAGGACACCTCGGGTGCTTTCAATACCTTGGCGCAGGCCACAGACAACAGGCAGGGGATGGCCAGTTGCACCAAGCCCAGCAAGGCCAACCAAGCCACATCAGAGGCCACTGCCTGGAAAGGCATGGCCATGGGCAGTGTCACCAAACAGGAGATGGTGGCTCCAATCAACACCCCTGGGGCCAAGTCCACCGAGAGACCGCGAACCGCGGCACGCTGAACCACCGTCCAATTGACGGCCGCGGCCAGGGGCACGCACAAAGCCACGACAAAGCCCACCCAGCCCTGCGTGGCCACCTCGGCACCAAACATCCAAGCGATGCCCAATCCAGCCAAAACAATGGCGAAAGCGGTGCGCGCATCGATGCGCTGACCCAGCACCACGCGGGCCACCAGCGCCGTGAAAAAAGGGCCAATGGCCATGGTGATGAGCACATTGGCCACGGTGGTCATGGTCAGGGCCAGCATGAAAGCCGTGAACATCACCGACCAGCACACCCCTGACAACCACAACGAGGAGCCGCCTTGGCGCATGTTTATGAAAACAGTGCGCCCTTGGGTCAAGGGCAACAAAACCAGCAAGGACAAGACCGTGAAGAGGCTGCGCCAAAAAGTGATTTCAAAGCCTTGGGCGCTGTCGAGCTGGCGTGTGACCACGCCTGCGATGGACCACATGGCGGCATTGGCCACCATCAAGCCCACCGCTTGCCCATGGCTCAGTCCGGCCAACATGCTCAGGCACCCGTGCGGCTGGCGCGCTTGCGGTCATGCTCCTTGAGGTGGCGCTTGCGCAAACGAATGCTTTTCGGGGTGATCTCCACCAACTCATCGTCCTCAATGAACTCGACCGCGTATTCCAGGGTGAGCTCAATCGGGGGGGTGATCTTGATGGCGTCTTCTTTGCCCGACACGCGAAAGTTGGTCAACTGCTTTTGACGCACGGCATTGACCACCAAGTCGTTGTCACGGCTGTGGATGCCCACAATCATGCCCTCATACACGGGGTCGCCATGGCGCACGAACATGCGTCCACGGTCATCGAGCTTGCCCAAAGCGTAGGTGACAATTTCGCCATCGTCCATGCTGATCAACACGCCATTTTTGCGGCTGGCGATTTCACCCCGGTATGCCTCGTAACCATCGAAGATGTTGCTGGCCAAACCGGTGCCGCGGGTCAAGTTGAGAAACTCGTTTTGAAAGCCAATCAAGCCGCGTGCCGGTATGCGGTACTCCAAACGAACCCGGCCTCGGCCATCGGGCTCCATGTTGGCCAACTCGGCTTTGCGCTCGCCCAAGGCTTGCATCACGCCGCCTTGGTGACCCTCTTCCAGGTCAACGGTGAGCATTTCAATCGGCTCGTGGCGCTCGCCATTGACCTCTTTGTAAACCACACGGGGTTTGGACACGGCCAGTTCATAACCTTCACGGCGCATGTTTTCCAACAAAATGGTCAAGTGCAATTCGCCACGCCCAGACACCTCGTAAATCCCGTCTTCGTCGGTGTCTTGGACCCGCAAAGCCACGTTGGCTTGCAGTTCTTTGTCCAAACGGTCGCGCAATTGGCGGCTGGTCACGAACTTGCCCTCGCGGCCTGCCAGGGGCGAGTTGTTGACGCAAAAATTCATGGTCAGGGTGGGCTCATCGATTTTGAGCATGGGCAAAGGTGCAGGCGACTGCGGGTCGGTCAGGGTCACACCAATATTGACTTGCTCAATGCCGTTGACCAAAACAATGTCACCAGGTCCTGCCTCGGTGGCTTGCACGCGCTCCAGCCCTTCGAATTTGAGCAATTGAAGCAATTTGGCCTTGCCCAAGGAGTGGTCTGGCCCTTGCATCACCAAGACCTCTTGGTTGGGGCGGATGGTGCCCGCATTGATGCGGCCCACGCCGATGCGGCCCACATAACTCGAATAATCCAGCGAGCTGATTTGCAACTGCAATGGCGCGTTGGGGTCACCCGCATGGGCAGGAACGTGATTCAGAACCGTGTCAAACAAGGCTCCCAAATCAGGCCCCCATTGCTCACCCGGCGTGCCCTCGTTCATGCTGGCCCAGCCATTCAAGCCAGAGGCATAGACCACAGGAAAGTCCAATTGGTCCTCACTCGCGCCGAGTTTGTCAAACAGGTCAAACGCGGCATTGATGACGTAGTCGGGGCGTGAGCCAGGCCGATCGACCTTGTTGACCACCACAATCGGCTTCAAACCCAGGGCCAAGGCTTTCTTGGTGACAAACCGGGTTTGCGGCATGGGGCCTTCGACCGCATCGATCAACAGCACCACCCCATCGACCATGGACAAAGCGCGCTCGACCTCACCACCAAAGTCGGCGTGCCCGGGAGTGTCCACGATGTTGATGTGGGTGCCCTTCCAGCTCACGGCGCAGTTTTTGGCCAAGATGGTGATGCCACGCTCTTTTTCCAAGTCGTTGTTGTCCATTACCCGTTCAGTCATTTTTTCATTGGCCCTGAAGGTGCCGGATTGGCGGAGCAATTGGTCCACCAAGGTGGTTTTTCCATGGTCCACGTGGGCGATGATGGCGATGTTGCGAATTTGTCGAGTCATGCGGGGTTCTCCAAAAGGGATTTGATTTCTAGCGGGCTGAGCAATCGGGTCGGAATCAGCTCACCGGCTTTGACGTGGGCAGTGCCCAACAGGCTGTGGGGATCTTGTCCATAAACAGATACATGTTCGCAATCGGGCCAGGCGCCACGGCGGCGCAGGCCACTCAAGAAGCGCCCTGAATCATGCGGCGCCAATGTGATGGGATGATGACCCTGCAACAAGCTGTCCACGGGGCGCAGAAGTGCCTGGCGTTGGTCCTCGTCCATGGCCTCCAATTGATCAAGCGTGACGCAATCGGCCTCCACAAAGGGGCCGCTGCGGGTGCGGCGCAGGCTGATCAAATGCGCGCCGCAATGCAGCGCTGCACCCATGTCTTCGGCCAAGGTCCGGATGTAGGTGCCCTTGCTGCAGTCCACCCACATGCGCACGCAGCGCAGGCCGCCCTGGGGTTCGATTTCTTCCAAGCGCAAAGAATGGATGGTGATGGTGCGCGGCACCCGCTCCACCGTCACACCCTCGCGGGCATATTCGTACAGGGCTTTGCCGTCTTTTTTCAAGGCGCTGTGCATCGGCGGGGTTTGTTGAATGGGTCCGCTCAGGCTCAGCGCCACTTGGGCCAGATCGGCGGGTGTAAAGGTCGCTTCACGCTGGGTCAACACCTCGCCCTCGGCGTCTGCCGTGCTGGTGGTCTGGCCCATTTTGGCCACCGCCTCATAGGCTTTGTCGGCATCGAGATGGATTTGCGAAAACTTGGTGGCCGCGCCAAAGCACAGGGGAAGTACACCACTGGCCAATGGGTCCAGGGTGCCGGTGTGGCCGGCTTTTTCAGCCCGCAACAGGTATTTGGCTTTTTGCAAGGCGTTGTTACTCGACATGCCCAATGGCTTGTCCAGCAGCAGCAGCCCATGCACAGGGCGCCGCTGCACCCTGGT
>Ga0209550_10001825_pt1 | contig 20493 bp, 20 predicted proteins | sample LauGreSuBDMM15SN_2_FD_187567 | JGI IMG/M metagenome (GOLD analysis project Ga0209550, IMG submission 187567) | Freshwater lake microbial communities from Lake Michigan, USA - Su13.BD.MM15.SN (SPAdes) (version 5) | ecosystem: Environmental > Aquatic > Freshwater > Lake | place: Lake Michigan... | reverse complement strand
TCCATTAGTTCTATTAGATTTTCTTCAAGAGCTTGAAATAGAAATAGGAAGAATTAAAAGATACGATAAAGGACCTAGAGAAATTGATATAGATATTCTTACATATGGAAATCAAATCTTTTCAAATGAAAGATTAACTATCCCACATCATTCATTGTATAGCAGATCATTTATAAAAGATATACTAAATTCAATATCAGAATTAAGTATCTATGAAATATTAAATAAAGGTAATATTGATGAAAACAATTATTCAATTTTTTCAAAATAAAAAAAATGTAGAAAAAATTAGTATAGTTACTTGTTATGATGCTTCTTTCTCTAAAATTATATCAAATTCTAATATTGATTCTATCCTTGTAGGGGATTCACTTGGTATGGTAATACAAGGGTATGACTCTACTCTACCCGTAACATTGGATGAAATGATTTACCATACAAAATCAGTAAAACGAGGATGTACTAATAAGTATATCATTACAGACCTCCCATTTTTAAGCTACCAGACATCTCTAGAAGTAGCTTTGACTTCTGCTGGAAAAGTCATGAAAGAAACGGGAGCTGATGCTATAAAGATTGAGGGGGGGGGGCAAAGAAATCTAGAAGTTATAAGAATATTAACAGAAATGGGTGTTCCTGTTATGGGTCACTTAGGGCTTACTCCACAATCTTTCCAAGTTTTAGGTGGGTACAAAGTTCAAGGAAAAGATCCAAAACATGCAGAAAAAATATTCCAAGATGCAATAGAAATCCAAAATGCTGGAGCATTCTCCATAGTTTTAGAGATGATCCCAGAAGAGCTTGGAGAAACTATTTCTAAATCTTTAAACATTCCAACCATTGGGATTGGAGCGGGTTCTAAGACGGATGGCCAAGTTCTAGTTTTGTACGATCTTTTGGGTATGAATCCAAATTTTAATCCTAAGTTTCTTAAAAAATATTTAAATTTAGCAGAATCCATTGAAAATGCACTTAATCAATATACTTTTCAAATTCAAAATTCCACTTTTCCAGGAAAAGATAATAGTTTTTAAAACAATTTTTGCAACTTTTTAAATGAAATCGCATCCTATTTTTTAGGAGCAAACCTTTTCTCCGAATACGTTTAGGAAAAATTTATGAATGCATCATTAGAGTCTGGAGTAAAACCAAAACCAAGTCCCATTACATTATCTTTATTTATTATAATATCACTAACACCACTGTTTGCTTTTACTGTTCCATTCTCTTGGGAATTAGTTGGTATTGCCATCCTAACTTATTCACTAAGAATGTTTGGTATTACAGGTGTTTACCACCGATATTTTTCACACAATGCATATAAAACTTCAAGGGTGTTTCAATTTATATTGGCTTGGATAGGTGCCATTTCAATGCAAAAAGGGCCTATTTGGTGGGCAGCACATCATAGAAACCATCATAAGTATTCAGACACTGAAAAAGACCTTCATTCTCCTAAAAATGGATTCTGGTATTCGCACATGCTTTGGTTCTTAGTTGATGATTTCAATGAGTATGATCCCAAAATTATAAAAGATTATATGAAATATCCTGAAATTGTATGGATGGATAAATACCATTGGGTTCCACCTTTAGCGTTTTCAATTGTACTAGGTTTGATTAGCTGGCCTGTTCTTGTTTGGGGTTATGGGGTAGCAAATTTTATTTCAGGACATGCTACCTGGACTATTAACTCTTTGGCACATGTTTACGGGAAACAAAGATTCAATACAGGTGATACTAGCAGAAATAATCTATGGTTAGCACTTCTTACATTTGGGGAGGGCTGGCATAATAACCATCATTACTATAGACACTCTGCAAATCAGGGATTCTATTGGTGGGAAATTGATATTACTTTTTATGCTCTCAAAGTACTAAGCTGGTTTGGACTGATTTGGGACTTAAAAACAGTTCCTGCCCATGTTTTAGAAGAAGGATTAAAACAAAATGCTATTTCTGAAGGGAAAAACCAATTTAAGGGATTGGATGGTTCTATTAAAATAATTGAGAGTCCTGTTGCTTCTCTTACTTAAAACTTTCAATGAACTTAGGGATTTTTAATTTTCCCTGAGTTCATTACTGTAGCTGAATAGAAAAGAGTTTTTCAATATCCAAAACCAATAATAATCCAAGTTCAGAATAGGCAACATTAGAAAGTAATGATTGTTCTATTATACCTAAGTAACCAGATGAATTTTTAAGGTCAGTTTCTGATATATTGATAACTTCAGTAATTATATCTACTTTAATCGCTATACTTTTTTGAGATAATCGAAATCTTATGATAGTAGCATCCTGTAAATTTGTATCCTTAGGTCTACCAAGAAGAGAGGGAAGATCAAGCACTGTAACAATTTCACCACGTAAACTTGCTATGCCGGATATAAAATTTTTAGCCCTAGGGACTTCTACTATTTCAATACCCTTTTGAACTTCCATGCAGTATTTTACTGCACCACAGTACATTTCTTTATCAATTTGCCATATTAAATATTGATCAGAATATGTATCCGAATTATACAAGAGAACTCCTATTATAGTCTTTAAATCGTTTTACGAAATTTTGTAAGTCAAAATAAATAGCAACTTCTTCTTCAACTAAAACATGTCCAAGTACCAGATCTTTATCAAATATTTCGTCAGAATTTAGTAAAACAATTTCACTTAATATATCAACTACAGAGTGTATCAAAATTCCTACCGTTTGGTTATTATCATTTACTATTATAATATATTCATCCGAACTCTCTTCCCACTTATTAAATTTACCTGAAAAATCAATAGCAGAAATTAGATTAGATTCAAAAATATACTTTTTCTCATCTCCAAGAATTTTTATACTTTTAGGTTCAAGTTTTTCAACTCTCATAATATTTGTAGTATTACATAATAATAATTGGTTATATGCTTGAAATAGAATATAACTATTCCTATTATTTTTAATCAAATTAACTTCTTTAGACTCGAGCTGTTTTTCATCAAAATCAAGACCAGTTGAATTTACTATACCACCAGGATCTAAAATAAGTACTGCTGCTCCATCTCCCAAAACTGTTGCTCCAGTATAGATTTCTAAATCAAAAAAATGTTCTCCTAGTGGTTTAATTACAATTTCTTCAATTCCTACCATCTGATCGAAAATAAGACCAAATACTTTTCCTTCCCATTGTATCACTGCCATGTGATCTGATTCAACCTGTTTTTCTTTATTTGGAAATAGAACATTAGATAAATCTAAAATGGGTATTAATTTCTCCCTTAATCGATATATTTTATTCCCTCCAATGTTAATAAGATTATCTTTTTCATAAATAAAAATTTCCAATACATATTTCTGAAAAATAGAGTATCTTTTCCCCTCACATAATAGGATCAATGCAAATACAACAGTTACAGTCTGGGGAATAGTAGCAGTAATTGTAATACCTTTTCCCTCTTCGCTTTCTAGGGAAATTTTTCCTCCTAATTTTTTAAAACTTCTATCAACCACATCCATCCCAACGCCACGTCCAGAAATCTCACTTACTTCTGTTTTTGTTGAAAACCCAGGGTAGAAGATAATATTACGAGCTTCCTCATTTTTCATCCCATCAGCTTGTTCTTTAGTAATCAAACCTTTTGAAACAGCAATTGATTTAATTTTAGTATAATTCAATCCCCTTCCATCATCTTTTATTTGGATCTGTACATTACCACTACGAAGAGATGCAGACAATCGAAGAGTACCTATTTTAGGCTTTCCTAAAATAATCCTTTCTTCTGGACTTTCAATGCCATGGTCTATTGAATTCCTAATTATATGTGTGAGAGATTCTATAATCGCATCTACAACTAATCTATCCATTTCAACATCGCCACCATCAAAGAAAAATTCCACATCCTTCTCTAATTGGCGAGAGATATCTCTAACTGACCTTGATATTCTTGGATAAATAGATTGTAATTTCAAAAGTCTAGTTTTCATAACACGAGTTTGAAAACTTGTAATAATCTGACTTAATCTTGCCATACGGATTCCTTGTTCGGAATCATCATCCCATTCACCAGACTGTAAAATTTGATTTCTAACAATTACTGCTTCACTGGCTAATCCAATAAGTTCATCAATTATGCCTAAATTAACTTTTAGTTGTACGTCAGTAGGTTCTTGGTCTGTTGTTTTGCCTTTACTATCTGATTTTAGAGTTTCTACTTTTTCTTTAGAATCTTTTTGAGATGTCTCTGAATCTTTACTTATCTTAGGCTCTACTAATATAAATATTTTTTCAATTTTTAAGTTATACTTATCAAATATATCTCTTGGATCTTTGTTTGAAATTAAAATCATAGCATAGGGGAAAATATCTTCTTCCCTATTTAATCTTGGAATTTTCTTTTCTACGATATTCTTTTTTACTATAATATCTGATAATTCTTCAAGTATCTCGTTAAATTCATGAAGAGTTTTAATAGATTGAATTAATAAATTTATATATACGAATGATAGATATTTATTTTGGCTTTTTGCTTCTTCCTCAACATTCTTTAAATCTAACTCTGAAACTGATAAATATTTTTGGATTTCAAGGCTATTCGTTTCTTCAATATTAAGTTCTAATTTAATATCAGGTAGAACTTCCTTCTCCTGAGGTTTTTCTATTTTAGGATCACTTGGTTTAGGCTTTTTTAATTTTTCAATTTCTTCAATTAGACTGTCATTATCAAAAGAAGCTTCAACATCTATCGAATTGATCATTTCTTTCAATCGATCTATAGCCATTAGCGAAACATCAATAATTATTTGATCAAGTTTTAAATCATTAGATCTAATTTTCCCAAAGATATTTTCTAATGCATGGGAAAGTTTTCCTATATTATTTTTCCCCATCATCATCGAACCACCTTTTAAGGAGTGGATTGAACGAAATATTGAATTTATTAATTCTGAGGATTCATTTTTACTAAAGCTTAAGATATCAATTTCAGCTTGGTCTAGTTGATCTTTAGATTCTTCTAGATATATCTGTAGTACTTCATCATCAATCAAGGGGAATCTCCTCTATTGAATAAACTAATGATCCTAGTCCTAAATCTAATAATTGGACAGATAATTCTGACTCAACTTCTAAAAATAACCTAGATTTTATACTCAGTAATGATTTTGAAAAACTTAAAATAGAATAGAGAAATTCGAGAGAGATATTTTTAATACCTGCTAGTCTTAAGACAACTGAAAATTCATCTATAACAACTTCTAAAATTTCTTCTAAATCATTTTTCAATGATTCCATTGTATAGGTAGCTAAATCTTCAGAAAAAAGAATAAGTAAAACCTCCTTCTTTTTATCTCGAATTTCTAAAACCATTATATTATTTCCGAAAATGTTTCTGTGATTAATTGAGCATTTTTTGTGAACAACTCAGCAGTTGATGCGAGCTGTTCTGATGAAGATGCATTTTCCTGAGATGCCTGTGCTAATTGATTGATTGCATTACTAACATGAACAATATTACTTGCCTGCTCTGAAGAAGCTGCTGCTATTTCCTGAATTAAATCTGCTGTACGTCTTACATCTGGAACTATATCGTCTAACATACTAACAGCTCTCTCTGCAATTGTAAGACTCTTAGAAGCTAAGATCTTGATCTCTTGTGCCGCTTTTTTGCTACCTTGAGCAAGCTTTCGAACTTCTGTTGCTACAACTGCAAATCCCTGTCCATGCTCACCAGCTCTTGCAGACTCTATAGTTGCATTGACAGCCAATAAATTAGTTTGACTTGCTATTTCTTCAACTAAAGCTATCCTACTTGCTATTTCTCTCATAGCTACCAATGTTTCGCTTACTATTTTACCACCTTCAATTGACTTTTGTGCAGTTGATGAAGCAAGCTGATTAGTTAAATTTGCATTGTCTGAATTTTGTTTTATTGTTGATTGAATCTCTTCTATTGCACTAGCAGACTCCTCCACAGATGCAGCTTGCTGATTTGCAGCTTGGCTAATAGTAATTGATGCTGAAGATATTTCTTCTGCACCTCCTGAAATCTGTGTTGCGATTAAGTTTGCATCACTAACAACTCGAATTAGTGATACAATTATATTATAATTTAATATAGCAGAGACAGATAAAGAAATAAGAACTACTATTATTCCTAATATCAATGAGGAGCTATATGTATCTTGTGCTTTCTTAAATAATATATTTGCTGTTTTTAATTGGAAATCAACAAGGTTTGATATAGATTCAGTTACAGGATCTACTGATGGATATAATTCTAACTTTGCAAAGGCTTGTAGCTCATTTAAACTTTGTTTGTCGATAATCTTTTCTAAATTTTCAATTTGTCTGTCTAAGGATTGCATTTTTTGTCTGGTTTTATCTATCATCCTCTTTTCTTCTTCTGTTTCTACCTTAGATGTATAATCTGACCATCTTTCATTTATCAGGTCCTTGGCAGACTTAATTTCTTCTTTCCCTTTATTCCATGAAGATGTACCATCTCGAAGTTTATGAACATTATCAACAACATTTACAGCATACATATCTGAGATTACTTTTAAATTTTGTAGAGGTTCTACACGCTCATTATATACCGACTCCAATCCTTTTTGAATAGCTCTTATAGAGATCATTGCTCCTATAGCCAGTATAAATAATATCACAATATTGCTAATTGCTAATAATGCTAATCTGGTTTTTACTTTTATTTTTTGGTTTTTATTTATCAAAATAAACCCTCCGGAATTTTTTTTTATGGATCAAATGATAGCTTCATACCTTGGTCTAATAGAAAAATTTTTTCTGAAAGTCCACTTGTATTAATAGCGGATTTTACAAATTCTATTTCAACCTTAGGGTTAGAATAAAAGGTACCGTGGTGAATTGGAATCATTTTTTTAGCATTGATATCTTTAAAAATTTGAATTGCTCCTAATGGACTTACATGAACTGCATTTCCCAAATCATCTCCAAAAAATTTCCCACGGTACGGTCCAAAAGGGATCAAGGCTAAATCAATCTTAAATTTATTACCTATTTCTTTAAAATCTTTAGAGTTGTATCCTGTATCTCCAGCAAAATAGACAGCTGAACTATTGTCAGAAATGACATAGCCATTATATGGTTGCCCGTCCCATATATTATCAATGGCCCATCTGCCTCCAAAGTGTTGTGCTGAAACTGTAGTTATTTTAAAATTTCCTTCTTCTATAATATCATTTGTTTTAACATAAGATAACTTACTAAATCCATACCCAGAAAAATCAGGTGCTCCTTTGGGTAAAATCAGATGAGCTTTTTTAGATAGTCTATTTAAGGTAAATGTATCTAAATGATCGAGATGAACATGTGATATAACAATATAGTCTATTGGAGGCAATTTATCTAAATCTATACCTGGTTCAACATGCCTTCCTAAAACATATAGAAGGTTATCATTCCAAATAGGATCAGTTAAAATCCATTTGGTATCCATTTTAATGAGTACTGAAGCGTGACCAACCCAATAAGCTGAATACTTAGAAAAATTTAATTCCTGCAATGGATTTGGTTTAAAAGTTAACTTTCTGGTATTAGTAAATATGTAACATCCAGAAAAATAATAAATTATTGAAACAAGAAGTGCTGCAAAATAAAAATATTTTTTACTTCTCAAGAACATATTTCTTAAACTTAATTTTTAATGAAAGTTTGTAAAGTCAATTTTAAAAAAATAAGGAGTCATATTTTTATATATAAAATACTTTTGAATTTTTCGTACTACTTGGATTTCTATTTTAAGAAAAAAGTTTAATAAAATATGAAGATATTATTTTAAATCTTCTAAAATAGCTTTCTCAAATTCATTATTAAATATTGACATTTGCTTCTCCTGTTTACTGGGACTGCCAAATAGTCGAAAAGGTTTTCTATATACTTCTGATTGGTTTATAATGACCATTTCTACATTACTTTGATTCACACTAGATATAATATTTATAAAATTACCCTTTCCTGTACTACCTTTAAATACCATATCAAAATAATCCTTAAAATATTCATTCATATTCCCGGGTATAAGTAAATCAAGTGCAACGGGAGGAAGTATATGCCATAATTTTCCAGAAATAATAATTTTAGGATATTTATTATAAAACCCTTTAATTGAAATATTATTTTTAATTTTTTCAACAATAAAATTATAACCTATTTCATTTAAGTTAATTTTTAAACCATAGTAATCCAAGTGAATTGAACTCAAAATTTGAAAGGATCCTAATTTATCACTTATCTTCATCTGTGGGATATATATCTTATAATATTTATTATTATTAGTTAATTGGAATATAACCTCACCAGAGGGGGCACTTATCTTTAAATCAAGAGTTGCTAAATCTAAAAATTTCATTAGCCTGGAGTACTGGGCAGAATCGATTTCTTTTAGTTTTGAATTTGGAATAAATGTAATGTATAACCCAGATTCTGAATTTTCGATTGTACAATTATAATATTTACAAAATACATTGAATGAACTACTTTTTTGTAACTCTTTTAAATCAGGAGTACTTTCTAAAACTGAATAGTACCAACTAATAAAATTTAAAATAGTATACTCTTTACCAGAAAAGTGTGATACTCTTTTTATCGTATAAGTCTCTTTAGTTCTGAATTCTTTTAAACTATAAGAAGTATGGATATGTAAAACACTATCCTTATCAGGATATGCTTCTGCATTTAAATTAGTAGTTAGCTTATCACCTTTCTTACTAACAGAGACAGACATAAAAAGATCACCATTTGCATCTGTTTGCATAATTGTTTCTTTTTCAGGTCTTAAACCTCCGAAAAGAATATCGTATTCTCCTCCCATAAATGAGGTCTTTTTTATATCTTGGTGTGCAGAAAAAAATTGGTTCCAATATTCATAATGTGTACCAGCTTTCATATTACAGTTTACTGTATTTATAACAGTCAATACCATCATTAAAAAAATTTTTATACTAAATCCTATTCTAATCTTATTGTACTTTGCCATCTTATATTACCAACTAATCTAACCTTTGTATATAAAAACAACAATTGTTAAAATAAGCAACTCAAACAAGATATTAAATAGCGCTAAAAAATAGTTTTTTTGATTACTTTTTTTCATAGAAATCTTTATTTGTACTAAGTTTATTTGAATAGAATAAAATAAATCGTTTTTATTAGTTAAAAATGCTCCCTATAAATTCAATCTTAGAATCAGTAAAAACTGCCATCAATGTTGAATCGACAGTTGTAATCTCAGCACCTCCTGGGTCTGGAAAAACAACCGTAGTTCCATTTGTATTGATGAAAGAACTATTTTTACAAAATAAAAAAATTCTTGTCTTAGAACCTAGAAGGTTAGCTGCAAAAAATTCTGCTCTCAGAGTATGCATTTCTAATGGAATCCAAGTTGGGGAAGAGATTGGTTATAGGGTAAGATTTGATTCAAAAATATCTAAATCTACTAAAGTAGAATATATCACAGAAGGTATATTCATCAATAAAATCTTAAATGATCCTGAACTCAGTGATACTGGATTGGTTATTTTTGATGAGTTTCATGAAAGAAATATGGACTCGGATTTATCTTTAGCACTACTCGAAGAATCTAGAAAATTATTTCGTCCTGATCTAAAAATAATTATTATGTCTGCCACTTTAAATATTGATGAACTTAAAAATGTATACCCAAAAGCTAATTATATTTTTTCTGATGGTAAATCATTTGATGTTGAAGTAAAATATTTAGACTCAAAATCAGATAAAACTACAGAAATAATTTATAAAATAATTAGTAATTTAGATAAAAAGGATGGAAATATATTAGTTTTTTTACCTGGAGTTTATGAAATAAATAAATTGTACAATTTACTACTGAGTAAAAATATACCAAATTCATCTCTTTTTACTTTGTATGGAGACATGAACTATGAAGACCAAAGAAAAGTTTTTTTACCACTAAAAGATTCTCGTAAAATAATATTATCAACTAATATAGCGGAAACTAGTATTACAATTGATAATGTATCTGTTGTTATTGATTCAGGGTTAAGAAAAAAAGTAGTTTACGATATTGGATCTGGAATGAATCGACTAGTTATTGATCAAATAGCCTTAGATTCTGCAGACCAAAGAAAAGGACGGGCAGGAAGAACTAGAGATGGAGTATGTTATCGTCTTTGGACCAAACAAGATGAAAATTCTTTCAGTAAAACTACACAACCAGAAATTTTAAATTCTGATCTTTCTAACTTACTTTTAACAGTAAAAAAATTTGGTTCTTATACTAATGAGATGTTTTGGATCAATCCTCCTGGAATAAATTCTATATCTAAAGCTGAAGATCTACTTTATTCGTTAGGTGCAATTGATTCTAAAAAATATATTACCCCTCTGGGAAATAAAATGACTGATTTTCCATTCCCAGTTCGTCTTGCTGCTATGGTTTTAAAATCAAATCAATATGAAAATTATAGTGATGCAATTAACCTAGCTATAATTCTCTCTGAAAAATTTTATAATAAAACTGATTTTATACACTCTGGTATTTCTCCTATTTTAGATTATTTGGAGAACCCATCATTTAAAAACTCAATTTATTATGATAAATATACATATTTATATAAAGATATACACAAAAGGCTAAATCAAATTCCAAGATCAGGATCAATCTCTATTGGAGGAATTCTAGCATTGGGTTATCCAGATCGAATAGGAAAAAATAGGGAGCTTGGAAAGGAAAAATTTAAACTTAGCTCTGGAAAAGGTGCTTACTTATCAAAAGATGATCCTTTATGTGAATCTACATTTATAGTATCACCTGAATTAGATGGAGATTTACAAAATTCTAAAATTTATAGAGCAGCCCATATTTCTAAAAATGAATTACTTTATCTATTAAAAGACCTAATAGTCCAAAACCAAATTATTTCAACTGATTCAGGTGATAAAATAAAAGTATTTAATCAAACATTGATTTTAGAACTACTTATAGAAGAGAAAGAAATCACTACTCCAGATGAAATTAAGTTTATTGATACTCTCATTACTTATTTAAGTACTACTGAATGTAAAGATTTAAACTGGAATAACCAAGTTTTAGATTATATAAATAGGGTTAAATTTTTATCAAACTTAAATGAAAAGATACCTACCTTAGATATTGACCACTTAAAGAAGAATCCAAAAGAGTGGTTACAAGATTATTTATACAAAATAAATAGGATTTCACAACTCTATTCTCTAGATTTACTTTATATTATAAAATTATTTATGAGTTATTCGAATCAATTAGAAATAGAAAAAGAAGCTCCCGAATTTTTTGTTTCACCCGCAGGAAATAAAATTAAAATTAGATATTATGAAAGAGAAGCAATTATAGAGATAAAACTCCAAGAACTTTTTGGTATGATCCATAGCCCTAGGATTGGTTATGATAAAGTCCAGGTAACATTTCACCTTCTATCTCCCGGGCGACAACCTATCCAAATTACAAAGGATTTAGAAAGTTTTTGGAAAAATACATATCCTGAAGTTAAAAAAGAGTTAAGAGGAAGATACCCAAAACATCCCTGGCCTGAAAATCCTTATTTAGCAAAACCCACTTCTAAAACAACTAGAGCTAGTTTAAAAGAAGATTATCAAAGTTCTTTATAATTTTTTTAATTTTAATCCTGTATTAGTCTATCATCAGATTAGAGAGATCATTTTATTTACCAACATTTAAATCTATAGTGTCATTTAAATATTTTTCTATCTCCTCGCGATAATCAGTACCTATGGTTTGAATAGATTTTTCTAAAAAAACATATTCTGGGATATTCATAGCAAGTGAACAACATCCATCTAGGATGATGTATCTTTTCAAAAATTCAATGCCCTTTAAATCACCTGATAAGATATAATTTTCTAACATAAATCTAATATTTATTGGATGCCAACCTTCTAATACATATTGTAAGCCCAATTTCAAAAAAGATAAGTCTTCTACATTTAAGTGAAAAAGTATTTCCTTCGAATTTAAAAAACCAACTTCCCTAATTTTACCTGATACTCCCAATAAAATGAGTAATATCTCTTTTAATTGAATTTTTGACTTTGGAGATGTATTTAATCGATATGATAACTCCTCACCCCTGTACAGTCTATTGTGGTACTGATGGTATCTTCTCAATTCAAAAGAATTTTTTTCTGTACCTCTCATTCGAGCTAAAATAAAATCAAATAAGTCTGAAGTAAAAATTTTATTATCTTTTTTTTCGATTAAATGGTATAAAGTCATTTGCTGAACTTCAAATGGTAAAAAAGAAATTAATTTCATTTGAATTTGATAAGGAAAATTATATAATCCTGATGCAATAAAAATTGGATCCAAATCAAAAAAGAGATACTCCATTTGGATAGGATTTAATTTAATAATCATATTTAAATCTTCATATTCTTTTGGAAGCAAAATAGAATTTTCAATCACAAGGCTCTCTATCTGAATAGAATTTTCTAAAAAATAGGCATCTCTCTCCAAAGGTAGATGATTACTAAATACAAATTCTTCTCCTAAATATGAAATTAATTTATGATATGTATACTTTGGATGCTCATGATCTAAATAGGAAATGAATGCTTCTATTGAAAATAAATTTTCAATGAATTTTGTTCCCCTATAGTCTGAACTTAATAAGTGGTACCTAAGTGCTTTTTCTATCTCTTCTCTTTTGGCACCCAATTCTTTTAACCTGAGACCCATATTAAAGAGAGGATAATTTGAAGATTTAGAATTCTCTTTAGAATCCATCAGAAAATAAATATATTCTATAAGCTCTAAGATATATTTATGGTGACGATCCTTCTCTTTTGGAGAAATTTGTAATCTTTTTGAAAGTTCTGTACTATTATAAAATCTAACCATGTATTACATTACCTTCTAAAGAACCTTCTTTGATTAAATATTCTTTTCTAAATTTTTCACCGCAAATAGATAACAGTCTTTCTTTCAATAGCTTCTGAGAAAATTGAGCATTTATACAAATAATCGTATCTAATATTATAACTTTTTTTATAAAATCTAATCCTCTATAATTCCCTGATAAAATATAATTTTTGCTTATTTTCTCTATTAAATATAAGTTTGGTACAAAGGTATTTCTTTGTATATTTTTATCTCTAAGGTATTTAATTCCTAGCTTAAGTAAATAATTTTCATTTATAAAAGTATTATTGGTATGATTAATTTTATCATCTATGATATCTTTATAAATAGATATTATGGAATAGATAAAAATAAATATCATTTCCTTTTCTTTTTCCGAAAGCTTAGCTCGAGAAGAAAATTCAATAGAATTATAAAAATAATCCATAATCTGAACCTTCCAATATAATTTCCCCTGACTGTATTAATTTATTTAAAATAAATAAAATTCTACTTCTAGCTTCTAATTCTTCTTCTATAGAAACCTCAGTTTCCCTTTCCTTTTGAAATAATAATTTAGCAGATCTCTCCAATATATTTTCATAAAATAATTTTTTAAAATCTAAATCCAAATTCTTAATAGCTCTTACAATAAATATACTATCTATTTCCCGTACTATCTTTTGAATTCCTTTTGAATCACAATGTAAAAGTTTTCTAAACTCCTTAGGTGTTACCGTTACTGAATCAATATTAGGAAGTACTGCATTTTTAATCTTTCTATAAAATTTACTATATTCAGTAATCTGATTTAATAAATTATCTATATAATTTTCTGACTTATTTTCTAGGAGATAATCTTCACCAAACAAGGATAAAAGTACTTCAATAAGTATAGTATCAGAGAATCCTAGTTGAATGGCATGCATCCCCTCAACTATTATCATTTTTTGTAGGAACTCTTTTCCATGATAGTCCCCAGCTAAAATATGTCTTGTTAGAATAGATTGCACTTCAAAAGGATCTGTTTCTTCTAATATTAACTCTATTCCTAAATATAAAAATGAATCTTCTATACCTTTTAATTCTTGAGCTAATGAATCTATTCCTCCCTCCTTATAAAGTATAGAATATTTAATTATTTTTTCTACAAGTTCTAAGCACTCTTCTTTTTCACGACTTCTGCATCTGATTCGATCAGTAAACTCATTCCCCTCATAAAATTCCTGCATATTTGCTCCTAATTCCTACTGAGGAAAAAACCCTTTTCAAAGGTTCTTTCCTGCTAAAATAATCTTTCCACATTTTTTAGTTGATCCTTTATCAAGAATAGCTTCAAGTTTTGGTTTTGATTGAGAATCCGCACAGATATAACATTTCTCTTCACCAGTAGACAATGGAGGTATCCAAAAAAAAATTTTCGTACAGTTCAATGCAGGAGATATTTTTCCTGAGTCTATTTTAAATTCTAAAACATCTACACCACAATATCCATTTAAATTCTTTGAAGTACAAAATCCATCTCCATAAACTGAAAAAATATTTATAAGAATTAGGATTATATATATATTTAAAATTGGAAACTTATTTCTTTTCATACTTTGTTTCAAATTTTCAATTACCTTTTGAGACTTTTACTTTGATTAATCAAGATTTACCATTTCCATTCATCAAAGCTGATATTTTTCTTACTAAAAATCTTGGTGAAAATCTTGTACCCTGAACTAAAATAAAATTCATAATCCCTGATATAATAACTACTCTTCCTGAATTCATTGCATCAAACCCAATCCGTGCAACTTCTTTTCCTGTCATTGTAAAAGGACTTTTAAATAAAAGGGTCTCTTCCATTTTAGCTCTCACTTGAAAAGCAGTGATTGTAGGTCCTGGGCACAATGCAGTTACCGTGATACCATGTTCTGCAACTTCTTCGGCTAAACCTTCTGAATAATGTAAAACAAATGCCTTAGATGCATAGTATCCACTCATAAAAGGTCCTGGCTGAAAAGAGGCAGCTGAAGCTACATTTAAAATTTTTCCTTTCTTTTCTTTTATCATAGCAGGAAGATATCTTTTGGTCAATTCAACAAGTGATGTGATATTGACTTGGATCATTCCCAATTCTTCATTTATGGGAATATCTGATACTACTCCTTTTATTCCAAAACCTGCATTGTTGATTAGAACTTCTACATGCAAATTTTTTGATTGGGTAAAATTATAAAGGTTCAGAGGGGAATCTGCTAAAGCTAGATCTAATGGATAGATATATACATTGATTCCATACTTTTGTTTTAGTTCCTCAGCTACCTCTTCTAGCTTCTGTTTGCCCCTTGCTACCAACACTAAATTTTTCTTTTCCTGACCAAACAAATGGGACAATTCATACCCAATTCCTGTTGTAGCCCCTGTGATTAATACTACATTTTCACTCATTGCATCTAACCTCTTTTCTAGATTTCTGATTACTTCCATATTTACTTTGTAAACTACCCCATGTAGACATTTATAATTTAAATGTTTACATAATTTATTATAAGTGTACACTGTCCACATAAAAATAAATCTATAATTTAAATTTCTTTTCAAAAAGATAAAAGATTAGAGTCTGGAAGAAAGCTAAAATTTTCAAAATGAATATGGAATAAAACTCATCCATACTGTATCTATTTAAAGATTTATTCAAGAAACAAACTATTATTTCTAAGCAATCTAAATCTGGAATGATCAATACCAAGGTTTGTGGTTTAAATATTATTTTCAAGCTATAGATTTTATAAATTTCCAAAGAGAAAAATCTAATCCGTCGTATATAATTTCTTTCCTTATTTTAGAATTATCATATGTCTAAATATAAAAGTATACCTACTTGCATATTGTTAGAATCCAAAGTGGAACTGTAAAAGATGTTTTTAACTAATAGTTGTGTATATTTTAATCGTATTTTTCCCGATTTTAAAAAAAATGGTAAAAGTGAGGTTTTTATTATGGTTCCTTTTGGTAGAAATTGGATTCAATTTCCTAGTGGCCACGAAGTTTCCCTAGCAATTGCCGGTGGTGGGTGCAAAGCTTTTTATGGTCTCGGGTTTGGATATGAGATTAGAAAGTGGGGCGTTCAATTTAAAAACTTATCTGGTGTGAGTGCCGGAGCAGCTATGATTCTAGGATTGGTCTCTGAATCTGAAGAGAAAGGACTAGACTACATCTCATCTTTAATGCAACGAAACTCCAGTAACTTTCAGCTCTCACGAATGTTCAAAGGTCAGTCCCCATTTCCACATGAAAATATGTATCGCAGATCAATACGATATTCCATCGATATGGAAAAAATTCGTAATACTTCTATAAATATTTATATCCAGGCAATAGCTGCAATACCTAAATTAGATAAATTTAAAGATATGATCAATAAAACTAAAATCATATCTCAGACCGCAAGTGCCTTTATCATGGATGAGGTAGATAAGCTAAAAGGGATCCCCTGCGAAAGAGTTGAAAAAATAAAAGATAAATGGAATTTTAGAGAAATTATATATACAAATCATGATTTAAAGAATTCACAAGTAGTTGAACAGATCATTCTAAACTCTTCCTCTATTCCTCCTGTTATCTCCCTACAAAATGAAGGAAATACATATTTCTTCGATGGAGGATTGGTCAATAATTTACCTTTGGAGCTTTTTCCTAGAAAAGAAAAGAAGATTGGAATCTACTATGAAGACTCTACTATCTTTGGAAAAGATCCAGAAGTATTGAAAAATTCCTTGCTCTTCAAACCTTCTCGAGAACTAAAAGTGACTTCTTTTGACTATACCAATCCAAGTGGTATTATAGATGCTTTTGAACTAGGAAAGGCTGATGCAATTGGTCAAAAAGAAACTATTTTAGAATTTACGAAAGTTAAGTTCTTTGATTATCTCGTAGCATAATGATTCACCTCAGTGTAAATGTAAATAAGATTGCAACTCTCCGCAACTCGCGGGGGGGAAATATCCCTGACCTAATCCAACACATCCAAATCATACTTGAAGCGGGAGCTCATGGTATAACAGTACACCCACGCAGTGATGAAAGGCACATTACAAAACAGGATGTATTTACAATAGCAGCATTTTTAAAAGATTACAACCAGACATCTTCCCGAAAAATAGAGTTTAATATAGAGGGCGAACTCTCAGAGCGATTTTTAGGCATTGTTTTAGATACCATGCCTAACCAAGCTACTTTAGTCCCCGTAACTCCCGGGGAAATCACATCAAACCATGGATTTGATTTCACAAATGATAGAGATGAATTGTTAAAGTATATTCCTGAGCTTAAAAAAGCTGGGATTAGAACTTCTCTCTTTGTTGAAACAGACATTGAAAATTTAAAAAATTACAGGTCTATAGGAGCAGATAGAATTGAATTTTACACAGGTCCCTTTGCGGATGATTTTGCAAATGGCGAGGGAACGCCCTCCTTCCTAACCTACAAAAGAGCAGCTGAAACAGCTCTCACTATGGGTTTAGAAATCAATGCAGGGCATGATTTAGACCAATACAATTTATCAATATTTAAAAATCTTCCGGGATTGAAAGAGGTATCTATCGGGCATAGGCTAATTTCCTACTCCCTAACGGTAGGATTAAAGGAATCTGTCAGGGAATATCTTAAAATTCTTGGAGGAGAATCCTAGATTGGCTGAAGAAATCATCCTGTTCAATTAGTAAATATGCAGCTCTTTCTAGAGCTACTAACTTCTTTTTATCATTTTTTTGAGAGGAGTGATTCCTAACTTCACCTAAAAATAATTTTAAATAAGTTTTTGCTTTTTCAATATCCTTAGCCTTTGCATATTTCCTAACATATTTCCAATTTTGGGTGAGTGTGCTTTGGATGGTTTCCTCATCGTCTAGATTTTTCTTTTTAACAAAATAACCCACATCCCAAATGGAAGAAAAAGGGTCTGATTTTGCTTTTTCTTGATAGTAAATTTCTTTATAATTTACTTTAGAAGGATTCCCATGTTTTTCAATTTCTGCTTTTAGTTGAGGAGTAATACATTCAGAGAGACCTCCAAAATTTAAAAGGGTTGAGTTTATTAAACCCTCTTTTAAAAGTGGAATCATTATTTCTCTAGTCTTGGCTTCGTCTGTTCCACAAACCATTTCCAATCGAGTTAATATACCCAATACTTTTGTTTCTTCCTTCTCTTCTAAAACTTCAGGCTTTCCTAATTGGAGTGCCATTGTTCTCAACATACTTAAGTACAGAGGATCTTTTGATGATATGAATACTGCTTTTTGAATTACACTAAAACTTTCTTCATAGTTTTTCTGATTATAAAGTAAAACTGCTAAATTATAACAGGAATGAGCATCTGAGAGAGAAAGGTCTTCACATCTAGTTTTAAGAGTGTTCAATGATCTAGTTCTGTCATCCTCATCACCGTAAAAATCTATAATTATTTTCTCACTTAATCCCAAGTATTCAGGATTAATACCTGGCTTAGTCAAAATACGAAGCATTCCCGACTCTTCATTGGCTGATGTGCATCCTTCAATAAATCCGAGACATAATACAAGAAATAATAGAATAGATAAAAGGATTAAGTTTTTTTTATCTAATTTTCTTACTAATATTGTTATACGTTTTGAAAATTTAGCTTTTTTCAAGAATCCAAACCTTCCTATTCAAACTAAAAATAATCAAATATATACTGATTTAAATTTCAATCCTATTCTTATGCAAACTAAAATTTAGTATTACTATTTAAAAAATTTGAATGAGGAATCACCATTTAAGGTAAATTCTAATTTTATAATCATAACTATTTTTTATTCAAAAAAGAAAAAAATAGATTTCTTTAGGAAAAAAAATCTTTTATGACTTGCAAAAAATTTTCAACTATTAGACCGTCATTTTTATGGGTTTTAATCAAGCCCTATTAGCCTGTTAACTGTCTTTAATGAGGACTTTTCATTGGCATAATCACAAAATTAAAATTAATCAATAGGTTGTAAAAGCCGGAGGAAACAATACATGGCAGACATGGAAAAAATTAAAGCGATTATCGTTGAACAACTCGGAGTTGACGAGTCTGAAGTTACTCCAGAAGCACACTTCATCGATGACCTGGGTGCTGACTCTTTGGATACTGTAGAGCTAGTAATGGCTTTAGAGGAAGAATTTGGTGTCGAAATCTCTGATGAAGATGCTGAAAAAATTCAGACAGTTGGTGACGTCGCTAAATTTATCGATAAACTCAAGTCTTGATGAATCTTTAAAATCGGTCTTAGCTACTAAGGCCGATTTTAATTATAAAAGTATACCATTCATACGATTCCCTCTAATCCTAATCTTTCCACCATTCGAAAGCAGCAACTAACTTCTTTTCTAAATAAATTATCTATTCCATATTCTAATTTATATTATTACCATATTGCTTTTATTCATAAATCTTATAAAAATGAAACCACAGAATCTGTAGAAGACAACGAACGATTAGAAATACTAGGAGATTCTGTTTTATCTCTCCTCACTGTTGAGTTTATCTATAAAAAATTCCCAAATATTCCAGAAGGAAAAATTGCTAAAATTAAATCACATGTTGTATCTGAATCTGTACTGTGCCAAATTGCAGATTCATTGGATCTCTCTGAAATCCTCATTTTAGGAAAAGGTGAGAGAGATACAGGAGGAGCTTATAAAAAAAGTAATCTCGCAAATTTACTAGAAGCTTTATTAGGAGCAATTTATCTTGATATGGGACTGGAGACTACAAGAATATGGTTTACACCTTATTTACATAAATATGTAACTGATACCAAGCGTTCTCCTGATACTTGGGACTCTAAAACCCGACTCCAAGAGTATGCCCAAAAAAAATATAAAGTACTCCCTGTTTATCAAATTATTTCTGAATCGGGTGCAGATCATGATAAGATTTATACAATTTCTGTAAGCCTACCCAACATAAATGCAATTGGCATAGGAAAGAGCAAACGTAGAGCGGAGAAAGAAGCAGCACAGATTCTATGGGATAAGGTAAATCCCAAGAAAGATAGGAGGCAATTAGATGGTTAGTTTCCTTTACAAATATAAAAAATTACGTGTGAGAGTTGCTGGCTTGATTGAAGATAATGAAGGCCGTATACTACTTGTAAGACAAAATAAGAAAAAAAAAGATTATTGGCTACTCCCGGGAGGGGGTGTTGAGTTTGGAGAAACCGCAATTGAAGCCTTAGAAAGAGAGCTTTTTGAGGAGTTAAATGTAAAGATAACAAACCCTGAATTTTTGTTATTAAATGAAAATATTGATCCAAAAGGGGGAAAACATCTCATTCAGCTTATTTTTTCTGCGGGAATAAAGGAAACAGTTCCAGCTATTTCAAAGAAAGAAAAAAAGATAGTATTAGAATTTAAGTACTTCAGTAAAGATGAGCTTTCAAAATTAGAAATTAGACCAGATATAAAATCATACCTACAAACCAGAAACAAAAATAAAAAATCTATACACATTAAAAGCGAATGGATTCAAGAATGAATATCTTATCAGAAAATTTAGTAAATATATCAAATCATACTTACAAAGTTATTCTCTCAAAAAATTTT